>Ga0164242_10005070_pt1 | contig 14679 bp, 8 predicted proteins | sample OricomgcompostMG_FD_108783 | JGI IMG/M metagenome (GOLD analysis project Ga0164242, IMG submission 108783) | Miracle-Growth compost microbial communities from Emeryville, California, USA - Original compost - Miracle growth compost (MG) ... | reverse complement strand
AGCACCCGGAAGCGCTTGCTGGCCTCGGTTTCGCTGGCGCGGCCGATCAGCGCGCGGACCCAATCTTCCAGAGAGCCGGGCGCAGGCTCCGCGGCGGCGAGCCCTTCCAGCCGGGACTTGATCGCTGCGGCCTGAGCCTCCCCCACCAGACGAAGGACGCGCGGGGCCTCTGCCTGGGCCAGCTCGACGGTGGTCGATATGCCCGCGCCTTCGAGCGCCCGCCGCGGCTCCTCCGGCAGCGCAAGCTCCGGATCGCCGAGTGACAGCCGGGGGCGCACGAAGCCCGGAAGGAAGAGCGGGACCGGGTCCACTGTGAGCGCTTCGCGCAGCCGGTCCGCCAGCTTCACGATCTCCTGAGCGACCTTCCGTCCCACCCCGCGAATGACGGAGACATGGTTCCGCGGAAGCTGGAGCAGCTCCCGCACCGTCCGCACGCCCGCGCGGTCGAGTCCGTTGCGCGCCCGCGAGCTCAGGGGAAGCGCCTCCACCAGCGTGTCCTGCCGGACCTGGGAGAGGTCCAGGGCCTCCGGCCGCGGCGCGTCCTCCGACTCCTCCGCCACCAGGGCGTGCGCCCATGCGCTCCGCATCGCCTCCGCCGAAGAGAACCGGTCCTCTGGCTTTCGAGCGAAGGCCTTGCGGAAGAACGCCGCCAGCCGGTCGCGCACCGCCGGGTCCAGCCGCTCGGCCTCGATGCGCACCTCGTCGTTCGAGGCGCCCTCGCCCGGCAACGGCTTCACCCCGGTGAGCAGGTGGTAGAGGACCGCCGCCGACGACCAGCGATCCGCGGCCGCGTCCCAGCGCCCGCGCGCATGGAGCCAGGGGTCGCGCCATTCGGCGGTGCCGGCGGTGATCGCGGTGGGGTTGGCCGCTGCCAGGGAGAAGTCGAACAGCAACAGGTGCTGCTGCTTCTTCGACTGGCTGGTGAAGCCGATGTTGCTCGGCTTGATGTCCCGGTGGGTGAGGTCGTTCTCTTCCAGCTTCTGCACCGCCGAGAGCAGGTCGTCTCCGTACCGGCGCGCCAGGTCCAGCGCCAGCGCCCCTTCGGCACGGAGCTGATCCCCCAGGGTGCGATCCCCGGCGAACTCCAAGAGCAGACAGGGCCGCTTGCCGACGGTGAGAACCTCCAAAAGCTCGACGATGTGCTCGTGCCGCACGCCCTTGAGCACCTTCGCTTCGGCGAGCAGCCGCTCCGCGCAGCCCTCGTCGTGAGGGACCTTGAGCGCGAAGTCCTTCCCGTTGCGGCGCAGCTTGAGCACCAGCGCGGTTCCGCCGGAGCCCAGCCGCTTCTCCACCGAGTACCCGGCGAGCGTGTCGCCCTTCTGTGCCTCGATGGGATCGCGCTCGGCCTCGGCGGGAGCCGGCCGGGTCAGCTCGTCGATGAGGTAGCCCTCGAACCAGACGGTGACGTCATCCGCGCGGGCGTACGGATTTGGCCGGGTGGCGAACGCGACGGCTTCGTCCAAGGGAGCCAACTCGTTGCGCACCGAGGACGGCCGGAGCCCACCGTCGTCCTCCTTGCTCAAGGGCTTCAGTCGGCTGTCGCGATCCTGGAGATCGGTTCCGGGGTGCTGACCGGTGAAGACCAGCCAGGCCAGGCAGCCCACCGAGAAGACGTCGCTCGCGCCGATTGCCTTGGTTGGATCCGCCAGCACTTCGGGTGCCTGGTAGAGCCGGTCCACCTCGCGCGAGAAGTCGCCCAGGTGCTTGGTCCCGAAGCTGCTGTGGTCGATGGACGCCGCGGTCAGGAAGCGGTGCAGCTTTATTTGCAGTTTGTTCTCGTCGTTGCGGCGCACCAGCACCGACGCAGGCGAGAGGTTGCGGTGCAACACGTTCTTGCGATGGCAGTGACCCACCGCTTCGACCACCTGCTGGATGAGGTTGAGTCGCTCGTCGAAGGTCACCTCCGGGTGCTGGCGCAGGAAGGCGTCCAGCGGGAGACCGCCTTCGAAGTCCTCGAACACCAGCGAGGGGCCCACCGGCGCGTCCTCGATGAAGGTGCGGTAGCTGAGAATCCCCGGGTGCTGCCCCAGCTCCGCCAGCGCCTGGGCCTCGCGGCGGGCGGCACGCTCGAGCTGGCCGCGGCGCTCAAGGGAGGTCGCCTGCGGAACGAGGAAGGTGCGGATGCGCGCACGGTCCTTCTCCACCACCGCGTTCTGCGCCTGGTGCTCCTGGTAGCCGTCGCCGTCGTCCACCAGCGCGCCGAGCGCGTAGCCGCCCACCTTGCGCGCCGCGTGGCTCGGCCGGAGCCCCAGCTTGTGCGCCACCTGGACGATCTTGTGCATCATCGGGGTGTTCACGATGACCTGCGGTTCGCGATCTCCCAGCCCGGAGGCCAGCTTGTTCGCCACGGTGTCGCGGGTGAGCAGCCAGGGCGGGGTGCCACCCTCCAGCGCGATCTGGGTCGCCTTGGAGACGAAGATCACCGCCTGGACCCAGGGGCGTGGCTCGCCGAGCTCGCGCGCGAGCATGCTCGCCAGGATGCGGGCCTTGGCGTTCGCCGTCGGGTAGGGACATTCGATGGTGCGCCGCCTGTCCCCGCCCGCGAAGGTCCAGTCCACCGCGTCGCCCCGGAGGATGCCCGGGTGACTCTTGATCTCGACCAGGAACAGGCCGACCTTCGAGAGGAAGACCAGGTCCAGCTCGTAGAGGCGCCCGGACGAGCGGTCGTAGAGCTCGTGCAGCTCCCAGGCTTGGTACGGGTCCTTGTCCGCGATCTGCTGGTAGATGAAGTCCAGCGCCTCCCGTTCCCAGGGGAAGGGCGTGGGCCGACCGCGGTGGATCCGGCTGGAGGACAGCGCCATCTCTCAGCCAGCCGCCTTTCGCGCGAAATCGGCGCAGGCAGGCTCAGCGTCCGGGGAGACCACCGCGGCATCCACCGCGGGGAAACCGGCTGACGCGAGAACGGGTGCGGGCTCTGCGTCCGGACGCACCAGCGGCGTCCGCGCCTTGGCCGCGAGCAACACCGCCGCGAGGCCGGCCAATTGGCGGAACGCGGGGGAGGAAGCCACCACCACCACCTGGTCGGACCAGGAGAGCTCCGGCGCGGTGGCGAAGCGCTCGGCGACGGCGAGAATGGCGGCGCCACCGGCGACCACCACGCGGGTCGAGGCTGTCAGTGCTGGGAGCACGACCGGCTGGGCTTCGATCTTCAGCGCGGCTGCGGCCGACGACAGGGACGCCGCCCCCACATGGCCCGCGAGCGTGGCTGCCCGGTCATTGGAGATCCCCTGCCAGTCCGGTCCGAAGGGTTCGTCGTGCGTGAGGCCAAAGAAGCCGAAGGAGTCCGCCGGAGAGAAGGCCGGGCCCCAGGTCACCGCGCCGTCGCGCAGGAGCAGATCCAACCGGTCCGCGTCTCCCAAAGCCCCGCGGAACTGCTGCCAGCGGGCATCGGCGTCCGGCCCGAACCTGCGCGGGGTGCGCTCGCGTCCGTCCAGCGCCTTCAGGCCAACCAGCGCCGCAGCGTAGAAGGCTTCACGGGCTTCCTTGGGGGCAACCTCCTCCATGCGCTCTCCACAGCCGGTGCTCCCAGAAAGACGAGGAATCCCACTTCCATCCGGGGGCGCAAAGTGTAGCGCAGGCGACGAAGGGAGGCGACCGGCGAGAGAGGGGATCGCAGCGGCCTACCAGTGGACCTTCCACATCCCGCCGCCAGTGCACGTCCCGCAATGCTGAAGGTTCTTCCACTCGCTGTACTCACCCAGTAGGCGCGCGAGGCCCTTCCTTGCCTTGTCCGCCTTCGCCGAGCCCTGCCAGGACTTGTGCCCGCAGTCGCCGACCCTTACCAAGACGTCGTAAAGGGCCTTCGAGTGGGTCTTCTTGTAAAAGCGAATTTCGCCGGGCTTGGGTGGAGAATCAGCCTCGTCCTGCTCGGGTGTGTCGGGCTCGACCTCTTTAGCGTCATCGGACGCTCTCGCCTGCCCGAGCTGAAAGATCAGCCTCTGCTTCTCCCCCTCGATTCTCCGCAGCTCGTCTCGAAACCACTCAAGCTCGCTGTCGCGCGATTCGAGTTCGCGCCGCAGGTGGTCGTTGTCGACCGCGTAAGAGTCCGCGATCTCCTTGAACTCCACGAGTGAGCTTGCCTTCGCCTTGAGGTCCTCGAGCGCGGCCGCTTTCGCTTGGAGGGTGGCGTACTCCGCTCGCGCCGCTGAGCCCCGAATATCGTCAATCTCGCTTGGACGCACGACGCTGATCGCCGACGCCTTCATGATAATCGTGCGAACTTGCCGCCGAATTCGCTCGATCGCAGCATTCGGTTCAGCATCGATTCCCTGGAGCCGCGCAGCGGTCCAAAGCTGATGGCGGAAGGGATCGTCGTCAGTAAGCCGCGGCCAGTAGATCCGAATTCCGCCGCCGTAGGTCGAGAATGGCTTGCGGAGGATGTCAGTGAGAGCCCACGAGGCGTCCTCGTCAATGTTGTAGACGTTGGCAACACCCGCGAGATCATAGGCAAGCGTCTCGTCGAGCCTTGGCAACGCCGTCTGACCATTAATGCGCGAGATGACGACGAAGGGGACCGTTCGATCGCTGTTTCGAATCTCAAGGGCGAGCGACTCGCCAGCGTCAAAACCATTGACTCTCGAGAGTAATTGTAAGCGCGACGCCCCGTGGTACCACGCCCCAGATTGCGCGAGGAGATCGCGAACAAGCTTCGGGCACTTGGTGTCGACATCGATGCGCGTGATCGAAGAGGCGACCGAGCCAACCTCCATCGTGAGGAAGACAACCACGTTCTTGTGGCCCACGGTCACGGACACCGACGTCACGAATTTGCGCCCGTCGGACGTCACCTCTGAGAGCTCGACCATCTGCCACGAACGGTCGCCGTCCAAGACTTCGGCTTCCCGGTAGCTGGCATCGCTCCCGTCGACCGCCGCATATTTGCCGACTCCATCGGAAGAAGCCGAGCCCCCCTTGCTCTTGAGCCATTCCTCGACCACCCTCCAGAGCCGCTGGCTTTCGGCCTTCCGAGCCTCGGGCCACTGAAGATCCTCTCTGCGCTCCAGGATGTAGGCGGCGAGCTTCTGCATGTGGGTCCCCTGGCAACGATCGATTAAATTCCAATATAGACCGGACGCTGTTCGGCGTGTGTGAAACGGAGAGGTGTGCCCGCTCGCACTGGCGTCCACGGGACCGGGAAGATGAGCGAGCAGGTTTCTCCCAACACGCAGGCCATCCTTTTGCTGGCGGCGCCGCTCTTGGTTGGACGCAAGGCACGGATGGTGCGGCCGCTGACCGCGGGGGAGTACCGCGATCTGGCCCTGCATCTGAGGGAGCGACGGCGAACGCCAGCGGACCTGCTCGGGCCCGAGGCGGACGCCGTGATCCACGAGACTCGATCGGTGGTCGAACCGGAGCGGCTGCGCGAGCTCCTCGGGCGCGGTTTTCTCCTGAGTCAGGCGCTGGAACGCTGGGAGGCCAGGGCGATCTGGGTGATCAGCCGCGCGGATCCGGCGTATCCGCGGCGCCTCAAGGCCCACCTCAAGGAAGACGCGCCTGCCCTCCTCTATGGATGCGGCGCGCTCGGTCACCTCGATGCCGGTGGGCTGGCGATCGTCGGGTCCCGCCACGTCGAGGAGAGCCTGATTCATTACGCGGAGGAGACCGCGGGGCTGGCTGCCCGAGCCGGAAGGTCCGTGGTCTCCGGTGGGGCGCGCGGGATCGACCAAGCCGCGATGCGGGGAGCGCTTGCCTCGAATGGCCGGGCGATCGGAGTGCTCGCCGACAGCCTTGAGCGTGCCGCCCTCAGCCGAGAGCACCGCGAGATGTTGATGGACAAGAGGCTCGTGCTCGTTTCCCCCTACGATCCCGCCGCTGGGTTCAACGTCGGGAATGCGATGCAGCGCAACAAGCTGATCTACGCGCTCTCCGATGCTGCCCTCGTCGTCAGCTCGGACTGGAACAAGGGCGGCACCTGGGCGGGGGCGGTGGAGCAGCTCGACCGTTTGCGCTTCGTTCCCGTCTACGTGCGTCCCGAGCACGGAGCGAAAGGCCTCGATGGACTGAAGAAGAAGGGCGCCCTGCCTTGGCCCGAGCCACGGGACGCCGAAGAGCTTTCCGCGGTGATGAGCGCTCAAACTGCGCCGGACCCGGCAGGCTTTCAACGGCAACTGAATCTCTAGCGTTCAGCGAACGCTGCGGCAGCGCATGGAGGTCCTCTAGTTGGTCTTGCGGTCGCGGCGATCACCCAAGGCGACCCACTCGTAGCGTCCATCGTCGCGGTGGAGGATCCATCCAGCCAGCCGCTTCGGGGCCCGCTTCACAGCCATCTGGTAAAGCGTCGTATTGATCGAAGCGACGTTCTTGATCTCCAGTAGGTGGGCCACCTCTTCGGCCTTCAGCGACGTCCCGGCGTCGCGAAGCGCCAGCGCCACCCTGTCAGCCAGGGCCGGGTTGCTCGTCCTGGGGCCTTCGCCTCGCTGAGGCTTGGACACACGACCGAATTCGATCCGGCGGTACTTCCGCGCTTCCCTCTTCTCTTCAGCTCGAATCCGTTCTTCTACGTTCCTTTCCAACCCCATGCTCAAGAGAACGAGCTCGTGTGCAGCTGCGGCGATGCCTTCGGAATCGGGGATGACGACGAGGTCGGTGTAAAGGAATCCATGGTCGATCACGCGTGGATCGATCTCCAGACGATCCTTGAGCTGGAACAGCCACGAGTGGAACAAGACGTCCATCGTCGAACCACGGAACCGGCGGGTCCAATAGCCCTCGCCAATCTCGAGGGAGTCGGGATCGCTTCCAGCAAGCTCGAACCGAAGCGCGCACGCCGACAGGTGTCCCAGCACTTCAAGGGGATTCAGCCACTCGAACACTTCATCCTCGTCCGGCGGCGAATCCTTGTAGATGTCCTCCCACTCGTCCTCGACGAAGGCAGCAGCGTTCGCGAACACCTCCTCGGCCGCCACGATCTGGCTGAGCGGATGTCCAAGTCTTCTGAAGGAATGGTTTTCCATATGCGCTATATATCACCTATGCGATTGGGATGCCTTCCGCGCGAAAGCGGTTTGCCGAGGACTTGGTGTTTCAGAGGCCCGAGTGACGCCTCCGCGCGCCGGGAAGAATCCGCCGAAAAGGGGCGACGGTTCCGTCGTCTTGCCCTGTGCAGCCAATTCCAGAGGGGGCCTTCCTAGATGTTGACCGCGCCGTTCCTCACCGAACTCGACTCCCGTGCGGCCGTGAAGGGGTCGCGCGATCCGCTCGGCATCCAGGCGATCTGGACGCGCCTGGGACGCCACGTCGTGGGCAACCTGACCACCGTCAGCGACTCGGTCCGCGACTACACCACCCTCCTCCTCGGCTACCACTTCGCGGAGCAGCTCTCCGACGAGCTCGAGCCGGGATCCGAGCTTCGGACCTTCCTCAAATGGGAGCAGCTCGTTGGCTACGCCCGCGCACTCGTCAATGAGGACTTCCGCTTCCGTGGCACCGGGCGGGTGCAGCGGAACCTCGCGAGGAAGGATCGCATCTCTCTGTCCGACCACCCAGCGGACCAGATCCTCGGGAACCAGAAGATCTACGGGCTGTGGGGCCTGTTCACCAGCCCGGCACGGGCCTCCAGGCTTCTGGATGACGAGACTCCTCCGCGCCTCACCGCAGCAGCCCGTCACTTCGTGGAAGAGGTCTATCTCAAGAGGCTGGAGGACGAGACGGGCAAGGGATGTCGGGGCATCTTGGATCTCCTCCGGGCACCCCACTCCACGCTCGACCCCAAGGGCCGTCACAAGCGCCTCGTCGAAGCGGTCGGCGGGATTCTTCGTCCGAAGCTGACGTCGAAAGAGCGCGCGTTCTTCCGGCAGTATCTGCTCCTCGGGGGGCCGGCGGACTCCACCGCCGGGAGACAGGCTCAACTGGCGGAGCTGCTGAAGGACACGCTCCAGGGTGAGCAGTTCGCCTGGTCGCCTCCCGTCGTGGGTGACCTGGTCAAGGCAGCCCGCCCGCGAGGGGCGGAGTGGGAGGAACTGGCCATCCGGCTCGAGCGCATCCGCCTCTGCGAGTGCGTGATGGCACCCATCTCGGCGTTGTTCGGGCACCTGCTTGGAATGGAGGACGGCGGTCCGTCGGAGCTCGCGCGGCGGGTGAAGACGGCCTGGGGCGAAGGTCTAAGGAGCATCGACGCGCCCGCATTCCGGGAGCTTCAGACGGAAATCGCGGATGGCGTTCCGGAGGTCGGTGACCGCTGGGTGGCGATCGCGGAGGCGGCGGCGGATGGACGCTACGTCGAACTGTCCGAGTTACTGCTCGCGCAGAACGCCTGGGTCATGTCGGCCCGGGGTGGAAGCGCCTGGGTCGGGCTCCGCAACGGCCGTTTCCACATCCGATACAAGGACGATACCGAAGATCTTCCGCAGCGCTCCCAGCTCCCGTGGCTCTGGCGTTTCTCCTACTTCCTGGGCCCGCTCCGGAACGTGGCCCATACCCTCGAGGTGGCGTGAGCGTGACCGTTCCACACGCGGTGCTTTCCGAGCAGTTTCAGGAGTGGATGCAGGGACAACGGCTCCGCTCCGCGGCCTTCCTCACCTTCGAGTTCGATCCGGCCTTCTTCGAACAGGAGATCCTCCCGGTTCTGCTCGACGTCCCGCTCAGCCACGCGGCGCCCATTCGACTCCTCCAGATCGAGGGCGCGCTCCGTGCACTGCAGACACAGGTGGCCGTCTATTACGACGCCAACGGCCTTCGGGCCCAGGATGGCGGCGCCAAGCTCGACGTCCGGCGAATTCCCGTTCGCCACCGAACCGGCATCTTCCACCCGAAGAATGCCCTCCTCCTGGTCGAGTCGAAGGCGGAGGACGAAGAGGGCCATCACGCGCAGTCCCTCATCGTCGCTTGCCTCTCCGCCAACCTCACCCGGAACGGCTGGTGGGAGAACGTCGAGGCCTGCCACGTCGAGAAGCTCGAAGAGAACGACCGAAGCCTCTGGGGCTCCGAGCTGGCGAGCTTCCTCCGGCAGCTCTTGCGCCGGCTCCCGACGGGCCAGGACCATCTCGCGCTCGAGGAGATCCTGGCGTTCCTCAAAAGGGTGGACGCGCTCCGCCAGCGCTCGAGCGGAGGGCGCCTGCACACCCGCTTCTACTCCGGTCGCGAGCCACTGGCCGACTTCCTGGAGAATGTCGCGGGAGATCGCCTGCGAGGCAGCTCGCTCGAAATCGTCTCCCCGTTCTTCGACGACGCGCCCGACTCCAAGCCGCTGGAGGACTTGCTCGAGCGCTTCCAGCCGAAAGCGGTCCGCATCTTCCTTCCGCGAAACGAGAAGGGAGAGGGGCGGTTGAATCCGGCGCTCTTCCGGTCCGTGAGTGCCCTGCCCAGTGTCACCTGGGGCAGGCTCCCGCAGGAGCTGATGCGTCTGGGGCGCTCCGAAGACGCGGCGCAGCGAAACGTCCACGCCAAGGTCTACCGGTTCTTCAGCCAGAGCGAGAAGCGGGAGCTCCTCTTCATCGGCTCGGCAAACCTGACACGGGCCGCGCACGGCAAAGGCGGCAACGTCGAGACTGGCTTCCTGGTGGAGCTCGATCCGGGACGTCGCCCGGAGTTCTGGCTTGAGCCCGACGACCGGCCACCGCTTCGGTTCGAGAGCGCGCGCGATGATGCCGAGAGCGCCGCCTCGGGAGGCTCGCTCCTGACGGTTCGGCACCACTGGGACCGCAAGGCCACCGAGGTGTTGTGGGAGGGTGCAAGTCGCTCCCCCCCGCTTCGGCTCGTGGGCCGGGGGCTCACGGTGGCGGAGCTTCCGGGTGTCGAACCCGGTCAGTGGACCCCGCTCGCACCCGAAGCGTCAGCAGTGCTGGCAGGGATCCTGGAGGAGACTTCGATTCTCGATGTCCACGGCGAGGCGGATGCCCCTACCCTTGTCCTCGTCCAGGAGGAAGGCATGCACCGCAAGCCATCCCTCCTCCTCAGCCTCTCCACGGAGGACATCCTTCGCTACTGGACCCTGCTGGAGCCGGACCAGAAGGCGCAGTTCATCGAATCGCGCGCGCCGGAGAGCTTGCTGCAAGGTGCGGGCGCGGAGCTGGTCGCGCGCTACAAGCGCCTCGCGGGGCCAGAAGGGATGTTCGGTCGCTTCGCGGCGACCTTCCTGGCCTTCGGGCAGCTCGAGCGAACAGTCCGAGCCGCGCTGGAGTCCGCTCATCCGCGCGAGGCCGTCTACCGGCTCTTCGGCAACCAGCCCGACTCGCTCCCCACCCTGCTCGACCGGGTGCTTGCGCCCGAGGGGGAAATGCCCGACGTGGATCGCTACCTGATCCTGCTGTGCGTGAAACAAGTCCTGCGCGAGCTCGGTGACTGCGCTCCGGAGTTCTGGGCCGAGCACCGCGACGAGGTGCGCGCTCTAAGAGAGACACTCGACGGGAGTGGGGCCATCCGCGAGCGCCTGATCGCGACCGACCTCGAGCGCATGCCGGCCTTCCTCGACTGGTTCGATGGCCACTTCCTTCGCCGGGCGCAGACGAGTGAGGAGGCGGCGTGATCGACCTCTCCGCCGCCGGACGCCTGCTCGACTTCGGCAAACGCCTCCCGGATCCACAGCGCGCACAGGAGCAGCTCGCGGGTGCCGTTGCGCTCCACAACCTGCTCGAACGGGAGAAGGTGGCCTACCTCGCCGACGAGGTGGGGATGGGGAAGACGCTGGTGGCCATAGGCGCCCTCGCGCTCTTCCGCCACTTCAATCCGAGCTTCCGGGTGCTGGTGATCGCCCCCAAGGAGAACATCCAGCGCAAGTGGATGAACGAGCTTCGCAGATTCGTCACCCACAACGTTCGCTTCCCCGACCTCCGAGTGAAGGGCTTGGACGGGGCACCGGTCCGGCCGCTCACCTTCTGCCGCGACCTGCCGTCGCTCCTGCATGAGGCGATCCTGGATCCCAACCAGGACTTCTTCCTCCGGATGCCCAGCTTCAGCCTGGGCGTCTCCGGCAAGGACAAGGTCGACCCGGACTCCATTCGCAAGCTGCGCGGAGCGATCGAGCAGGAGCTTCCCTGGATCGACGGTGGCGTCTTCGACCTGCGCAACAAGACGACCTTCAAGGACAACGTGGCCAGGGCGATCTGCTGCGCCTTGCCCAGGTTCGACCTGGTGATCGTGGACGAGGCGCACAACCTCAAGCACGGGTTCTCCGACCACGTCGCCGCGCGCAACCGGGTCCTCGCGCTCACGCTGGGGCGTCCGGACGTGGGGGCGGACCCGCGGCTCTTCCGCGGGTACGGACCGCGGGCCACGCGCGTGTTGCTCCTCTCCGCCACCCCGGTCGAAGACTCCTACACCCAGCTCTGGAACCAGCTCGACGTGTTCGGACGAGGGGCCCCCTTCGAAAGACTCTGCGCTCCGGACGCATCGGAGGAGGAGAAGCGAGAGATCGCCGCCCGCTTCCTGGTGCGCCGAGTGACGTCGCTCAAGATCGGCGGCCAGGTGCTCACCAAGAACCTCTATCGCCGCGAATGGCGTCATGGGGGTGTGCTTCGCTACGACGAGCCGGTGGTGCTGAAGGACGCCCGACAGCAGCTCACGGTGGCGCTGGTCCAAAAGAAGGTCAGCGAGCTGCTCGGCGATGCGCGCTTCAACGCCTCGTTCCAGATCGGGATGCTCGCGTCCTTCGAGAGCTTCCTCGAGACGACTCGGACCCGGGACGCGACAGACGAGGCGCTCACGTTCGACGACTCCGAACAAACCGAAGATTCCTCGGAGCGCGACGGAATCGACGTGGCGGACGTCAATCGGCTGGCGAGCTCCTACCGCAGGCGGTTCGGCGAAGAGCTGCCCCATCCGAAGATGGATGCACTGGTCGACTCGCTCGCCCAGTCCTGGGAGCACGGACGAAAGTCCCTGGTCTTCGTTCGCCGGATCGCCTCTGTCCGGGAGCTCAAGGACAAGCTCGACGAGCGCTACAACCACTGGCTCATCGATCGGCTCCGCCGCGAGCTTCCCGCGGGAGCCCTGCCCAGGTTTGAGCGGCTGGTCACCCAGTTTCTTGATGAGCGGACGAAGAGGATCGTCAGGCGCACCGCGGCTTCAGGGGAAGCGACCGGACCTCGCTCTGAAGAGAAGGACCTGGGCGGGGTAGACACGTTCTTCGCCTGGTTCTTCCGGGGTGAAGGCCCCGCCGGGGTGATCAGCGGCGCGAACGTCCAAAGGCGCTTCAATGACGCAAGCGCCCGCCTGGGCACCTTCTTCGAAGACAACCTGGTCGCCGAGGTTCTCGGATGCGCACCCGGAGATGTTGAGCGCTCCCTCGCGGAGCTTTGCGGTCTACACCGCGCGGCGGTCCATGACGAAGTCCGCCTGCGATCCGCGCGCTTCCTCTCCCGCGCCAAGAGGCCTGCTCGCGGAGACCGGTTCTGGGCAACCCAGGCCGCGGCCATCGAATGGCTCACCGAGCTCCCAGGACCGCATCAGGCGCGTGCCGCGATCGTCTGGCAAGAGCTCTTCCAGGGCCGAGAACTCAAAGAGCACGCCTCGGACGCGCCGGACATCGGCGATTGGCTTGCCCACCGCACCTTCTTCACGGAGCTGCGAAGCCGCCCTGAGCTCCGGGACCGGCTCTGGCCAGAAACGGGCGACGCGGGCTCCGGCTTTCGTGACCGCCAACTTCGCGGGCAGCTCCTCGCCAGCGCCGCACGGCTGGGACACGGCCTCATCGATCTCTACGTAATGACCATCCGTCGGATCGGAAGCCTGGAGCTCAGGGCACAGGAGGACGCCGCGGAGGGCACCGATGGTTCGGAGCTGGAGCCGATCCACGCGTATTTGGACTTGTTGGAGGAACAGATGCGCACGCCGCGAGCAGAGCGGCGCTGGGGCGCGTTTGACGAGTTGGCCGACTGCGCCGAGCAGTTCGAGCTCCTGCTGGACGTAAACCCGCTCCAGGCCCCCGATGCCCGGGATTCCAACCACGCGGCGTCGCTCCCGGAGACGGCGCGGATGTTCGGGACGCTGCTCGGCCAACAGCAGCCGGTCGGGGGGATGCACGGAAAGGTGAACGGGACCCTGGTGAAGCAGTTCCGGATGCCTGGCTATCCGCTGGTGTTGGTGTCCACGGATCTGCTTCAGGAAGGCGAGGACCTCCACACCTTCTGCTCGGACGTCCACCACTACGGAATTGCCTGGGCGCCGTCCGCGATGGAGCAGCGAATTGGACGGATTGATCGTGTCCGTTCGCAGACCGACCGCCGACTGGCATCGCTGAAGCGAACGCCGGCGGGGGAGGAGCTTCTCCAGGTGTACTTCCCCTACCTGGAGGACACGATCGAGGTGATCCAGGTCCAGCGCGTGCTCGCGCGGATGAATACCTTCCTGCGCTTGATGCACGAGGGGCTGGTGGCAGGTGGAGTGGAGGAACGGACCGTTCAGCCTGAACGGGAACTCGCTCGTGGCCTGCGGCTCCCCGAGCAGATCCGCGAACCCCTCCGAAGCGGCTTCCCGATCCAGCCTGAGCTTCTGGAAGGAGATGTGCGTTCGCTCGCGAGTGCACCAGAGGACGCCGAGCGGATCGAACAACGGTTCAGTCGCCTCGAGCTTGGCCTGCCCGGATTGCAAATCACCTGGGAAGATGGATTACGAGCGGGTCGTCTCTGGGGCACGGTTCAGCTTCCCCGCCGGATCCAGCCCTTCACGCTTGTCTTGCGCACGCTGGAGGGTCGGCCCCTGGTGCGATGTATCAGCCCGATCGGCCGTGTCATCCAGGCGAGAGAGCGCGACGTCGTGGTCGACAGCGCCCGGAAGAGAGACGTTCGCTTGGGTGCCGTCCGCATCCAGGGGCCCACCGAGCACAGCTACGATCTGACCGTCGAGGATGACGTGCTGCTCTCCGATGATCCGGCGACGGACGCCGTCCGGGTCGCACAGTTGCTGCGACGCACGGTGGCCCTCGCGGACCAGCTCGAGCAAGAGCATCTTCCGGGGCAGGACGCCCCCTTGGAGGCGTTCCGGAAGGACCTCGCCAATGAGGGCACCGATGACGGCTGAATGGAGGAGGTTGAGCAAGGCGAAGGACCTTGTGCTCGAAGAGGATGCGGTCGTGGTCCGCTTCTCCAATGGGCGGAGTCAGCGCATTGCCGTCGAGGACCTGGGCGACAGCTATCAGCTATCGACGAGAGTGGTTCGCGCCTCAGTGATTGCGGATTCCGAGGAGCTTGCGCTGATGGCCTGGCAGCGCAACCGCCGTACCGCCCTGGTTGGCTTCCGCCTGGATGCCGGCGGCCACCTGGTGGCGAATGCCTGGGTACCCAAAGCAGGGCTCAGCGCGTCCGAGTTCCAGCTCCATTTGCGAGTGATCGGGACCGAGGCGGATCGATTCGAGTACGCGTTGACTGGAAACGACCGTGAGTAGCCGCCCACCCGGGCACCCACGTCCGCCGAAGGGCTGCCCGACGGCAGCGTCCACGCGCCTGCGACCTATCGCGGCGTCGCGCGCAACAGGACACCCTGGCCAGCGTGAGCGAGGCGCTCGGCGTCCCGAATCCGTGCGAAGTCGAGCGCGCGGATGGCCGCGGACACCCGGTTCTCGACGCCCAGCTTCGTGTAGATCGCTTGCAGGTGCCGGCTCACCGAGTCGGCGCGCACGTGCAATATCTCGGCAATGTCCTCGTTCGACTTCCCCAACGCCAGCCAGTGGAGGACGTCGCACTCGCGCGGCGTGAAACCGGCCTCGGCGAACATCTCGGGCGAGCGCGGCGTGTCCTGCGCGGCCGT
>Ga0164242_10005069_pt1 | contig 14691 bp, 12 predicted proteins | sample OricomgcompostMG_FD_108783 | JGI IMG/M metagenome (GOLD analysis project Ga0164242, IMG submission 108783) | Miracle-Growth compost microbial communities from Emeryville, California, USA - Original compost - Miracle growth compost (MG) ... | reverse complement strand
TCGCCGAGCAGATCCGGGCCCGCCAGCTGAGTCGCTGAACGCTGCGGTCGGGTCTCGCCCGTCCGCCGGGTCTCGCCCTACGCCGGGTCTCGCCCGTCCGCCGAGTCTCGCCCGTACGCCGAGCCTGTCGAGGCGCCTCGACAGGCTCGGCGTACGTCAGCTCGGCGTACGTCAGCTCGGCGTACGTCAGCCGGATGCGCTCAGGCGAGCCGGAAAGTGCCCGGGAACCAGCTGTTCGACCAGATCGCCTCACGGCGCACGTCGGTACCGGTGTGCGGTGCGTCGATCATCATCCGGCGACCATGGCTCCAGCCGTCGAAGATGCCGACGTGGTAGACGTGCCCGCCGCTGGTGAAGAAGACCATGTCACCGCGATGCATGTGGTTGCGGGAGATGTGCCGAACGGCGCCGGACTGCTCGGCAGCCGTCCGCGGCAGGTGAAGACCGGCCGCGCGGAACGAGTAGAGCATCAGACCCGAGCAGTCGAACGCGCTCGGCCCGGTGGCGCCATAGACGTAGGGGTCCCCCTGCTGGTGGGCGGCCACGCGCAACGCACGGTCGATGTGGTGGACGCGCCGCGTCTGGCGACGGTGGTGGCGGCGTACCTTGCGCTCGTGCTTGGTCAGGTGCGGCTTGGCGACCGGCGCAGCAGCGGGCGCCGTCGTAGCCGGAGCCGCCGGGGCGGTCGCGACTGGGGCGGGCACCGCCGACGGCGTGATCAGATCGGCGACGTTCGCGGGGACGTCCGCGTGGGCGCTGGTGGGGGCAAGCGCCAGAACGCCGAGCGAGGCGGTCGCGGCCAGAGCGGTACGGATGAAATTGGGCATGGGTACGTGTCCTTCCCACGCCTGCGAGGTGAGCTGTCGGATTCGGGCGAGAAGGTTGCCCGGCCGGGTGCCCTGGGTTCCAGGACGATCGGCTTCACCCCAAGCGCCACACCGGAGGTTCCGGTGTCAGCGCGGAAAAAGTGGTTCCCCCGCTCCTGCCCCTGGTTTCGTGCTGGGAACCGACCGCGGGAGGGACAGGACTCGGCGTGCCCGTCGATCGGAGCTCACGGATGCGAGCGGTCGAGACCGTAGGCATACCGATCGGTCCAAATCCAAACCGGATGCCGCAAGAAACGTGACCGCAATCGCACTTCACGCGTGAATCACGCACAGTGCAGTGAGCATCCTCACACAGGCAAACCCTAAGTTCGGCTGCGCACCAAGCGTTTGATCGGGTACGAATCGGGCGGCTAGTCCCCGGCTGGGGTCTGCACCATCGACAGCAGATCCTGGACCGAGTCGACCACCTTCGTCGGGCGGTAGGGAAAGCCCTCGACCTGGTCTGCTCGCGTCGATCCGGTGAGCACGAGGAAGGTCTGCAGACCGGCCTCGAGGCCGCTGATCATGTCGGTGTCCATCCGATCGCCGACCATCGCGGTGGTCTCGGAGTGGCCACCGATCCGGTTGAGCGCAGTGCGCATCATCAGCGGGTTGGGCTTGCCCACGAAGTAGGGCCGCCGCCCGGTCGCTGTCGAGATCAGTGCCGCCACCGACCCAGTCGCCGGCAGCGTGCCGTGCTGCGAGGGTCCGGAGGGGTCGGGGTTGGTCGCGATGAATCGTGCACCGGCCTCGATCAGGCGGATCGCGCGGGTGATCGCCTCGAAGGAGTACGTGCGGGTCTCCCCCAGCACGACGTAGTCGGGGTTGCGGTCGGTCATGACGTAGCCGACGTCATGGAGCGCGGTGGTCAGCCCGGCCTCACCGACGACGTACGCCGAGCCACCGGGACGCTGGTCGGCGAGAAACTCCGCCGTCGCCAGCGCGGAGGTCCAGATCGCGTCCTCGGGGACATCGATGCCGCTGCCGAGCAGCCGCGCGCGCAGGTCACGCGGGGTGAAGATCGAGTTGTTGGTCAGCACCAGGAAGCGTCGCCCGGTCGCCTTGAGCGCCTCGATGAAGTCGGCGGCACCGGGCAACGGAACCTCTTCATGGACGAGTACGCCGTCCATGTCGGTCAGCCAGGTCTCGATCGGCCGGGGGCCAGCGGTCGTCATGGCCATATCCTGACGCATCGTCTCGGAAGCATCTCCCTGCACCTGCCGCCTACTCGCCGCGTGAGCCGCCTTCGAGGCGGAAGCCGACGCCACGCACGGCGACGATCCGTTCGCTCACCCCGGCGGCTTCGAGCTTGGTCCGCAGGCGACCGATGGTGACATCGAGCGTCTTCGTCGAGCCGAACCAGTTCTCATCCCAGACTTCGGCCATCAGTTGCTCGCGTGGCACCACCTTGTCGCGTCGGCTGGCCAACAGCGCCAACACCTCGAACTCCTTGCCGGTCAACGGGACCTCGCGGTCCTCGGCGTACACGCGATGGGCGGCGACATCGATGCGCAGGCCGCTCTCGGCGACGGACGAGACCCGTCCGACAGTACGCCGCAGCAGCGCACGGATCCGTGCCTGCAGCTCCGCCAGCCCGAAGGGCTTGGCGAGGTAGTCGTCGGCTCCACAGTCGAGGCCGACCACGCGGTCCAGCTCGCCGGCCCGCGCAGTGAGGATCAGGATGCCACCGTCATAGCCCGCCGCCCGGGCGCCCCGACAGACGTCGAGGCCGTCGATGTCGCCCAGCCCGAGATCGAGAAGCACCATGTCGGGCGCATCGGCGTTGCGGCCGCCGAGGAGCTCCAGCGCCGCCGTGCCGGAGTCGACCCAGCTCACTTCGTAGCCCTCGTGCTCAAGCGTGCGGACGAGGGGGAAGGCGATGTCTTCCTCGTCCTCGACGACCAGCAAGCGATGAGCCACCCGAGAAGGATAGGTGTCATCCGGACGCCTGATCGGAGTTCGGTCCAACTGCTGTCACTCGGCCGCGAAGAGGTCGCCGAACTCCTCGACCCGGTCGAGAACCTGGTCGAAGCCGAGCTGCTCGAGCCCGAGCGGGTCCGACGCGCCCTGCTCTACCTCGGCCCAGCTGATCGGCGCGGCAGCGGTCGGCCGCTCCCGCCCACGCAGGGAGTAGGGGCAGACGGTGGTCTTGGAGCCGGCGTTCTGGGACCAGTCGAGGAAGACCTTGCCGGTACGCCGGCTCTTGCTCATCGTCGCGGTCACCAGGCTCGAGTGCTCCTTCTGCAGCCGCTCAGCCGCCTCCTTGGCAAGACCGGTGGCCTGGTCGCTCGGCAGTGGCTCCGGCAGTGCGGCGTAGAGGTGCATGCCCTTGCTGCCACTGAGCACCGGAGTCGCCGTCAGCCCCTGCTCGGCGAGCAGGTCCCGGGCCAGCAGCGCAACCTGGGCGCACTCGTGCAGTCCCGCCGGCTCCCCGGGGTCGAGGTCGATCACGATCCGGTCCGCGCCGAGCGGCTCACCGGCGTCGTCCGAGCCTGTCGAACCCACCCGCCACTGATGCACATGCAGCTCGAGTGCGGCGAGATTGACCAGCCAGGTAAGGGTCGCCAGGTCGTCGACGATCGGGAAGGTGAGGGTGCCTTCCTCCTTGCTGGCGGTGCGGGAGCCGGTGGTCGGCACGGTCACGGTCCGGACCCACGTCGGTGTACCGGCAGGTGCGTTCTTCTCGAAGAAGCTCGCCTCGCCGACGCCGTGCGGCCATCGGATCCGGGTGACGGCGCGGTCGCGCAGCTGCGGCAGGATCACCGGCGCGATGCTGGCGTAGTAGTGCAGCACCTCGCCCTTGGTGGTGCCGGTGCGCGGGTAGAGGATCTTGTCGAGGTTGCTCACCGTCAGGGTGCGGCCGTCGACCTCCACGCGAAGCTGACCACTAGAAGCCTCAACCGCCATGTCGGACCTCCTCTATCTGCCGATCGCGATGACCGGCACCCGCTGCGGGGTGAGCCGATGCAGGAGCTTCTGCAGCATCCAGCGGGGAGCGCTGACGCAACCGGCCGTCGCGCCGCTGCCGTTGACGTGCAGGAAGATGCCGGCGCCGCGGTGCCGGACCTGCGCTTGGTTGTAGTCGAGCACGATCGCGTCCTCGTACTGCCTCGGATAGTCGCTCAGCCGCTCCGAGCCGTTCTCGTCGCTCAGCGGCAGCCACCAGCGGAAGCCGCCCTGGGACTTGTTGCGGTAACGGTTGTAGTAGGCCGAGCCGTTGTCCTCGACCCAGTAGTCGCCCTTCTTGATCTTGCGATAGGGCAGGTCCCACGAGGCCTTGGCACGGTGGGTGCCGAAGGAGGAGATCAGCCCGTAGCTGCCCAGCGGTGTCGCGCCCGTCCCCTGATGACGCTTCGCACCCGCGACCAGACCGCCATAGCCGGTGCGGCCGTCGGTCGTGGTCAGCTGACGCCGCCACTCGCCGTGCTTCAGCGCCCACAGCGACACCCGGGCATAGGTGCCGTGGGTGTGGTTGACAGTCACCACCTGGGCGGTCCCCGCGCGCAGGTGTACGGCGACGCCGCCGAGGCTGATCGTCTGGGGAGGGGCTGCGTGGGCGGGGCCAGCGAGGCCGACCAGACCGGCGATCGTGACGGCGGTGAGGCAAATGGCAAGCCCTCTCATGACAGCAGGTCCTCCGGCGCGAGATCGCTGCGCACGCCCTGGTAGGAAGGCTGCCGCAGCCGGCCGCCCGACGCCAGACCGGTTCCTACGCCGTGGGTCTCGACCTCCACCACCACCAGCGGCTCGGTCCAGTTGGTCCCGGAGAGGTCCTCGCGCGGCACCTCGTCGGCGAACGGGCTGCTTCCAGCCGGCGTCAACAACTCCCGCAGCAACTGGCTGTGCTTCCCGGTGATCCCACTGCCCACCCGGCCACGGTAGAGGAGCCCCGCCGGGGTCGGCTCCCCCACCAGCAGCGCGGCGAGGCGCCCCTGGTCGGACGAGGTGCCCTCTTGCGGCCGCCAGCCCCCGACGACATAAGAGGCGCGGAACCGATGAGGGAACTTCAGCCATGCTCTGCTCCGTACCCCCGGAAGGTAGTGAGCATCCCGTCGTTTGCTCACGATCCCCTCCAGGCCTTGCGCGAGCGTGGCCTCGTGCAGGAGCCGCCCGTCCGCATAAGTGCCTGGTACCTGCCAGCTCCCCAACCCGCCTTCCTCGGCCAGCGCCTCCAGCCGGAGCCGTCGCTCGGTCCACGGCAGTCCGGTCAGGTCGGTCCCGTCGAGGCGAAGCAGGTCGAAGACCATGTACGTCGCCGGCCTCGCTGCCGCGAACCGGGCCGCCTTGCGCGCGTCCCGGGTATGCATCCGCTCCCCCAGCACACGGAAATCCGGGAGGCCGCGGTCGTTGAGCGCTATCACCTCGCCGTCGACGAGGAGGTCGCGCACCCGACCGGCCGGCCGCGGTGCAGGCCCGTGCGCGAGCTCCGGCCAGGCCGTCGTCGCATCGTTCTCATTGCGGGTGGTCAGGCGCAGCCGTGATCCGTCGGCCGAGCCTGTCGAGGTCTCGGCGTACTCCCCGAGGAGGCGGATGCCGTCCCACTTCACCTCGTGGACCCACTCGTCCCCCTCCGGGACGTGGGTACCGGGGGTGGCAAGCATGGGACGCATAGGGCAAGGATGGTGGGCATGCGAGCTATCTGGAAGGGCGCGGTCTCCTTCGGGCTGGTCAACGTGCCGGTGAAGCTGTACGCCGCCACCGAGTCACACGACGTCTCCTTCCGTCAGGTGCACGTCAAGGACGGTGGCCGGATCCGCTACCAGCGCATCTGCAGCATCGACGGCGAGGAGGTCCCCTACTCCGAGATCGCCAAGGGCTACGAGACCGAGGACGGCGAGATGGTCGTCCTCACCGACGACGACATGGCCGAGCTGCCCTCGACCTCGTCCCGGGAGATCTCGGTCGAGAAGTTCGTGCCCAGCGACCAGATCGACCCGATGCTCTTCGAGAAGTCCTACTATCTCGAGCCGGAGAAGAGCGGCGCCAAGCCCTACGCGCTGTTACGGCAGGCCCTGCTCGACGCCGACCGGATGGCCGTGGTGACGGTCGCCCTCCGGCAACGGACGACAGTGGCGGTGTTGCGGGTGCGCCCCACCGACGCCGGTGACGTGATCGTGCTGCAGACCATGATGTGGCCCGACGAGATCCGAGTGCCCGACTTCTCGGTCGAAGCCGGAGAGGTCAAGGACGCCGAGGTCAAGATGGCCCAGATGCTCGTCGAGACGCTGTCCGGCGACTTCGACCCGGCCGAGTTCGAGGACGACTATGCCGAGGCCGTCGAGGCGCTGGTCAAGACCAAGATGGAGGGTGGCGAGGTCACTCGCACCGAGACCTCCACCAAGTCCTCCGGCGAGGTCGTCGACCTCCTCGCCGCGCTACAGCGCTCGGTCAGCGCGGCCAAGAAGGCGCGTGGCGAAGAGGTGCCGGATGAGGCCGCGGATGAGAAGCCGAAGAAGAAGTCGACCGCCAAGAAGTCGACTGCTGCGAAGAAGAGCACCGCGAAGAAGTCCACCACCAAGAAGGCGGCAGCGAAGAAGAGCGCCTGAGGCTGCCGCACCCGACTCACTCCGCCCCGCGGGCCGCCCTCGAATCCCGGAACATCCGGTCGCTGAGGGCGAAGACCGCATCGCTGAGCCGCGGCGCCACCAGGCCAAGCACCTCCCCGACCGCGCCCGCGGCGGTGTCGACCGTCACCGGCCGCTCCTCCAATGCCCGCACCACCTTCGCCGCCGCCCACTCAGGGCTGCGGCCGTGGTCGCCGTACGCCTCCGTCGGGGCGCTCATCGGCGTGCGGATCAGGCCGAAGCGCACGTTCGTGAAGGTGACGTTGTCGCGATAGGTCTCGCGTGCGGCGACCCGACTCCAGGAGTCGAGGGCGCTCTTGGAGGCGATGTACGCCGAGAACTTCGGCGCCTTGAGCTGCACGCCCCACGTCACGATGTTGACGATGTGCCCGAACCGCTGCGCCCGCATCGCCGGCAGCAGCGCCATGGTCAGCCGCACTGGGCCCAGGAAGTTGACCGCCAGAGACCGCTCGACGTCGTGGAACCGTTCATAGCTCAGCTCCAGCGACCTTCGGATGGAGCGGCCGGCGTTGTTGACCAGGTAGTCGACCGGGCCGTGCTCGGCCAGGACCCTCGCCGCTAGATCGTCGACCGCGTCCAGGTCGGTGAGGTCGCAGACGTACGTCGCGGCCCGGCCGCCATTCCCCTCGATCCGCCCCTGCACGCGGGCGAGCTCGTCCGCTCGGCGAGCGACCAACAGCACGGTCGCGCCCCGGGCGGCGACAGCAACAGCGGCGGCCTCGCCGATGCCGGACGAGGCACCGGTGACCAGCACCGTCCGGCCACGCAGCGGCGAGGGCAGCCCCAGCGTCCGCCGTACTCGGGCGACGGGCGTGGTCAACAGCGAAACCATGAGGTGAAACTAGCGGGGCGCCAGCGGTGCCCTAGAGCAACGTCCGCAGGGCCCGCACCGCCACCGACAGCCTTGCTAGATCCGCACCCTCATCGAGCCCGATGTCGGCCAGCATCGCGGTCGCCCGCACCAGCCGCTCCTCGAAGTCGTCCGGTGCGCCCTCCAGCTGCGCCGCGGTCAGGGCCGCGTGCACCGCGTGCAGATCCTCTCGCAGCGACGCTCGTGCCATCGACTGCCACCGGTCGTCCCGCGGCAGCGCCACGATGCCGGCGAGCACGCGCGGCAGGCCGAGCCGCTCGCCGAGCTCGAGGTGCGTCCGCACCACGGCGTCCGGGTCGCGGTCACGCGCGAGTGCCACCTCGACCACCCCGAGCAGCATGGAGGCGGGCTCGAGGACGGCAACCTGGGTGGCCAGGTCGCCGGGGACTCCGGCCTCGGTGAGCCGGTCGCGGCGCGCGGCGAAGGCATCCTTCTCGGTTCCAGAGAGCAGTCGGGGCAACGCCGACATCACGTCACCGAAGGGCTGCTGGTAGCGCTCGACGGTCGCCGCACCGTCGGTGATCCGATGGGCGACCAGCCAGCGGCTGAGCCGCTCAGCCAGGGTACGGAGACTGATCCGCATCCGGGTCTGCACCTGGGCGTCGACCTGGTGGTCGAGCCCGGCGATCCGCTCACGCAACGCGCTCCAGCCCACCAGGTCGCGGGCGACCAGGTTGGCGCGGACCAACTCGGTCGCCGTCGCACCGGTCTCGGCGGCCAGTCGCGGCCAGTACGTCGAGCCCGCGCCGTTGACCAGCTCGTTGACCAACTGCGTCACGATGATCTCGCGGCGCAGCGGGTGCGCCTGGATCGCCTCCGCGAAACGCTCCCGGACCACCGAGGGGAAGTACGCGGCGAGCAGCGGGGCGACGTACGCCTCGTCGGGCAGGGGGCCGTCGATCAGCTCGCGGGCGAGCTCGATCTTCGTCCAGCTCATCAGCACGGCCGTCTCGGGGCTGGTCAGGCAGCCCCGTGCATCGAGCCGGCGGCGTATCTCCGCCGTCGAGGGCAGCCCCTCGACCTCACGACTCAGCACACCGCGCTCCTCCAGCGATGCGATCCAGTCCTCCTGCACATGCAGCAGCGAGATGCCGTTGGCGGCGGCGTTGGCGAGGGCGAGGTTCTGCTGGTCGTTGTCCCGCAGGACCAGGTCGGCGACCTCGTCGGTCATCCCGGCCAGCACGTCGTTGCGCTCCTCACGGCCGATGGCACCGGTCTGGACGAGCCGGTCGAGCAGGATCTTGAGGTTGACCTCGTGGTCGGAGGTGTCGACGCCCGCGGAGTTGTCGATCGCATCGGTGTTGATCCGGCCACCCTGGCCACCGGGTCCGCCGCTGAGGGCATACTCCACGCGTCCGGCTTGGGTGAGGCCGAGGTTGCCGCCCTCGCCCACGACCCGCGCGCGGACCTGCCTGCCGTCCACCCGGACGGCGTCGTTGGCCTTGTCGCCTGCGGCCGAGTGCGGCTCATCGCTGCCCTTGACGTAGGTGCCGATACCGCCGTTCCACAGCAGGTCGACCGGGGCCCGCAGGATGGCGCTGACCAGCTCGGCGGGCGTGAGGGAGCGGACGTGCTCACCCAAGCCGAGCGCGGCTCGCGCCTCCGGGCTCACCGGCACCGACTTGAGCGAACGGGAGAAGACACCCCCGCCGCTGGAGATCAACGAGCGGTCGTAGTCCTGCCAGGTCGACCTCGTGGCGTCGAAAAGACGCCGACGCTCGGCGAATGAGCTCGCCGCGTCTGGTGTCGGGTCGAGGAAGATGTCGCGATGGTCGAAGGCCGCGATCAGGCGCAGGTGCGGAGAGAGCAGCATGCCGTTGCCGAAGACGTCGCCGGACATGTCGCCGATGCCGACGCACGAGAACTCCTCGCTCTGGACGTCGACGCCCAGCTCGCGGAAGTGCCGTTGCACCGAGACCCATGCTCCGCGAGCGGTGATGCCCATCGCCTTGTGGTCATAGCCCACCGATCCGCCGGATGCGAAGGCGTCGCCGAGCCAGAAGCCGTACTCAGCCGCCACCTCGTTGGCCAGATCGGAGAAGGTTGCGGTGCCCTTGTCGGCCGCGACCACGAGATAGGAGTCGGGCCCGTCATGGCAGACCACACCCTCGGGCGAGACCGTGCGCTGCTTGCCGTCCGGCCCGTCGACGAGATTGTCGGTCAGGTCGAGCAGGCCCGAGATGAAGGCTCGGTACGCCGTCGGCCCGTCCGTGCCGCGCTTGACCACGAAGCCACCCTTGGCGCCCACCGGGACGATCACGGTGTTCTTCACCATCTGCGCCTTCACCAGGCCGAGGATCTCGGTGCGGTAGTCGTCCGTCCGGTCCGACCAGCGCAGGCCGCCACGGGCCACCGGCCCGAATCGCAGATGCACGCCCTCGACGGTCGGCGCGTAGACGAAGATCTCGAACTCCGGCCGCGGCAGCGGCAGGTCCGGCAACAACTCCGGCTCGAGCTTGAGGCTCAGCGCCCGGGCCGGCCGACCTGGCACGTCGGGCACGAACCAGTTGGTGCGCAGGGTGGCGGTGATGTGCGCGAGATAGGAGCGCAGGATCCGGTCCTGGTCGAGGCTGGCTACCTCGTCCAGCGCCTCCTCGATCTGTGCGGTGATCTCCTCCTGGCGGCGGTCGCGGTCTCCATCTCCGTCGCTGGTCGCGGGGTCGAAGCGCGCCCGGAACAGCTCGACGAGCAGTCGCGTGATAGCGACGTTGCTGCGCAGCGCCGTGGCGATGGTGCGCTGGGAGAACGGCGTACCGCCCTGCTGGAGATAGCGGGCATACGCGCGCAGCACCATCGCCTCGCGGTGCTCCAGACCCACCGCCAGGACGAGGGTGTTGAAGCTGTCCACCTCGCCGGCGTCGTCCCACATCGCCCGGAGGGTGTCGCAGAAGCGCCGCTGGTCCTCGGCCGAGCCGAGACCGCCCTCGCCGGCGTAGCGCAGACCGAAGTCGTAGATGTAGGCCGGCTGGTCCCCGCCGTCGGCACTGAGGATGCCTTCGAGATGGTAGGGCCGCTCGTCGGTGACCTCAACGCCCATCGAGGTGAGCATCGGGAGCAGGTGCGAGAGCGATAGCGGGCCGCCGACGCGATAGATCTTCAGCCGGGCCTCGTCGGCGGCGGCGCCGTCGGGCCGGTACACGCCCAGCTCGAGGCCCTCGGCCACCTCGCGCTGCGAGGTGCGCTCGACCAGCGCGTCCAACACCGCCAGGTCGGTCGCCCCGGTGGCGGCATCGAAGTCCTCCTGGTAAGCGGCCGGGTAGGCGTCCGACCAGCGGCGGAGCCGATCGGCGTACCCCTGGCCGAGAGCCACCACGAGGTCGTCGCGCCAGCTGCGGGCAGCAGCCGCCAGTCGCCGCTCGAGATCGGGTACGTCGACGTCGACGGGGCGCTGGGTGTGCACCACGAACTGCACCCGAGCCGTGGTCGACTGCCCGATCCGGACGAAGTACTCCACGTCCGTGGCGTCGTACAGGTCGGTGAGAATGCCGGCGAGCCGCTCCCGGACCGCCGTGGTGTAGCGGTCACGCGGCAGCCAGACCAGGACCGAGACGTAGCGGCCGTAGGTGTCGGGCCGTGCGACGACGCGCAGCGTGCGTCGTTCGCGGGCGGCGAGGCCGGTCTGCGCCATCACCGCGAGCTCGTCGACTCCGGCATAGAAGAGCTCGTCATGCGGATACGTGTCGAGTGTCTCCAGCAGGCTCTGCCCCGCGTGGCTGTCGCGCGCGTACCCGCAGCGGGCGAGCACTTGCCGGGCCTTGTTCCGCAGCACCGGCACCCGGCCGATCGGCTCGGTATAGGCAGGCGAGGTGAACAGACCCAGGAAGAGCCGCTCCCCGACGACCGTGCCCGAGGCGTCGAAGGTCTTGATGCCGACGTGATCGAGATAGGCAGGGTGACCGACGGTGGCACGGGAGTTGGCCTTGGCCAGGACCAAGACGGTCCGCTCCCGCGCCCGAGCCCGGACCGGCTCGGGCATCCGGCCGGCCTCCGGTTCCTGGGAGGGGTCGTTGCGCAGGATGCCCAGTCCGCTGCCGGGTACGCCACGGAGGAACTCCGGCGCCTCCGCGCTGCCCTCCAGCCGGTACTCGCGGTAGCCCAGGAACATGAACCGGCCCTCGGCGAGCCACTCCAGCAGCGCAGCTGCCTCATCGGCCTCACGCGCGGCGATCCCGGTCGGCGGCTCGCTGCGCAGCTCACCGGCGACCGCACGGACCCGCTCGACCATCTTGTCGGTGTCCTCGACGGCCTCGCGGACGTCCTCGAGCACCCGCTGCAGATCGGCGACGAGCTGTTCGCTCTCGCTCTCCGGTACGAAGGCGACCTCGACGTGCATCCACGACTCGCGCAGCGCGCCCGCGGCGGGCTCGGTCGCGGCGTCGGCGACCGGATCGACCTCCTTGAGCTCGCCGGCGATGTCGCGGACCACGTCGAAGACCGGGTGGATGACCAGGTGTACATCGCGGCGCTGGCGGCTCAGCTCCATCGCGACCGAGTCGACCAGGTAGGGCATGTCGTCGACGACGATCTGCACCACCGTGTGTCCGGCGGCGCTCCACCCGTCATGCTCCTTGGTCGGGGTCACCACCCGGACACACGCGGTGCCCTGCGGTCGATGAGCAGCCAGATCGAGATGGGACTCGAGCGCACCCTGCAGATCTGCAGAGCTGCGTGAGTCGACGTCATCTCGGGCTACGTGGCGGACATAGGCATCCAGGAGCTCCGTCGTCGGCGACACGTTCCCGACAGTAGCCCTGCGGGCTACGACTCATGCAGGCGGCACAGGGCATGATGAACGCCATGAGCACCACGGTGACCTTCGACATGACCTACGACGCGCCGCAGGCGAGCGTGATCGCGATGCTGGCCGACCAGTCGTTCCGCGAGCGGGTGTGCGATGCCCAGCACGCCATCTCCAAGACGGTCTCGATCAGCGGCATCCCCGGCACCGTGGACATCGCCTTCACGCAGGAGACGGCCGGCGTGCCGGCGTTCGCCAAGAAGTTCGTCGGCAGCACCGTCTCGGTGAGCCAGCACGAGACCTGGTCGACCCCGAAGGCCGCGACCATCGACATCGATGCCGGCGTCCCGATCGCCGACATCAAGGGGTCGGTGGCCCTCTCCGGGCACGGCGCTCAGACCATCGAGACGGTCACCCTGAAGGTCAACGTCAAGGTGCCGCTCGTCGGCGGCAAGCTCGAGGCGCTCGTCGCGGACATGATGCGCAAGGCGCTGGAGAAGGAGTACGAGACCGGCAAGGCCTACCTGGCCGCAGGTTGAGAGGTCACTTTTGGCGGGTCGAGTGTCCAGCTCGCTGGACACTCGACGTGCCAAAAGTGACCTCTCAACCGAGCAGGTCGGGGACCTCGCGGGGCGTATACCAGCCGAGGTCCTCGTCCGGGTCGGCGTCGGCCGGCCGTTCCGCCAGGTCGGCGTGGATCGCCACCACGTCGGACCAGTCCGCGGGTGCGTACGTCGAGTCGACCACGACCACGAAACGCCGTCCCGGCCCGGTCAGCATCTCCCTGGAGGCATCGGCCGCCGACATGAGCGCGGCGTACTCACCCTCCTCGGTGTCATCGGGCGCCTCGAACGCCTCGGCGAGCGCCGTAGCGGGGATCAGCTGGTCCGCCTGCCACTGTGCGACCGAGGCCGCCGTGGCGGGGACGTAGATGCGGGTCATCGGTCGTCCTTCTTCTTGCGGCCGCGCGGGGCCTGCTGCCGGCCCCCGTTGACCGTGTCGAGCAGCTCGTCGAGCGCTTCGCGCACGCATTGCCCGAGTACGTCGGCATCGGGCACGAGATCGCGATCGGCGTTGATCCCGATGAAGACGCGGCCGTCATAGGAGGTCACACCGATCGCCAACGCCTGGCCTGGCAGCAGCGGGTTGACCGGATAGCTGGCCAACAGGGTCGCCCCGGCGGCGTACCGCGGTGCCTGGGGGCCGGGCACGTTGGTGACGGTCACCTGGAATCCGTGCGGGTCGGCTTCTGCCGCCACCCGCGCACCGACCGCGTGGAACGTCGCCGGGGCGAAGCCGGTGATCCCGGTCAGGTGCTCGGCGGGGATCGCCCGGCCGGTCGCCTTGTGTGACTCGAAGGAGTAGGAGACCTGGTGCAGCCGCACCACCGGGCTCGGCTCGCCCACGGGCAGGTCGACGTAATGGGCGGTGACGGGGGCACCCAGCGAGGTGTTCTCCAGCAGGTCGTCGTTGACGCTGATCGGCACGAGTGCCCGCACCTGCCGCAAGCCGGAGAACGATTCGGCACGCGTCATCAGCCAGCCACGCAGGCCGCCGGCGACCACGGCCAGGATGACGTCGTTGACGGTGCCGCCATGGGTGTCGCGCACCTTGCGGTAGTCGGCGAGCTCGGTCTCGAGCGTCACGATCAGCCGCTGCTGTGACAGGTGGCCCGACAGCGGCGTGTCGCCGACCGGCCGGCGCCCCGAGATCGCCTCCGCGAGCTCCAGCGCCTTGGTCGCGACACCAGTGGCCAGCCGCATCAGCGTCCCGCTGGTCCGGCGGGCCGTCGAGGAGAGCGTGTCGGCGTCGGTCAGCGAGTCCTTGACCGCGCCGATGACCAGGGACGCCGAGGTCTGCCGGCGCGGGCTCCAGGCGTCCTCGCCCAACGGCATCGCGTCGGCGCTGACGTCGAGCAGCAGCTGCCCGAGGTCGACGGTGTGGACGCCGTCGACCAGCGCCTGGTGGACCTTGGAGAGCAGGGCGACGCGGCCTTCGGCCAGCCCTTCGACGTAGTAGATCTCCCACAGCGGACGGGTGCGATCGAGCGGCCTGGAGATGATCCGGCCGACCAGGTCACGCAGCTGGTCGAGTGATCCCGGGCGCGGTACGGCGGAGCGCCGCACGTGGTACTCGATGTCGAAGCGATCGTCGTCCACCCACACCGGGTTGGCCAACCGGCCGGGCACCATCTGCACTCGCTGGCGGTAGCGCGGCACGAACGACAGTCGGTCGGCCACGAGCTGGAGCAGGGTGTCGTAGTCGAACCCGCTCTCCCCCGGCTCGAGGATCTCGATGCTCGCGAGATGGTGCTGGGTGGTCACTGTCTCGCGCGTCAGGAAGGCCAGATCACGCGCGGACAACCGGTCGCCCATGCACGCACCCCCTCTCGCATCGCCTTCTCAGAAGGCTCTTTGGTTCGCATGGGATTGTGGCAGACATGCGACGACTGATGGCGATCATGACTGTGCTGCTCGGCATGGTCGGTCTGCTCGCCGACTGCGGCTCGTCGGACGACTCCAACGCCGACGGCGCGAGCAGCACGGGATCAGGCGCCAAGCCGCTCGTCATCGATATCACGTTCAACGGGAAGAGCGTCACCCCCAACGGCGATCGGGTCAACGTCAAGGC
>Ga0164242_10005068_pt1 | contig 14691 bp, 10 predicted proteins | sample OricomgcompostMG_FD_108783 | JGI IMG/M metagenome (GOLD analysis project Ga0164242, IMG submission 108783) | Miracle-Growth compost microbial communities from Emeryville, California, USA - Original compost - Miracle growth compost (MG) ... | reverse complement strand
TGTTAGTCTTGCCTGTGCCAACATGTCTTGTCTTATCACCATCAACGTACCAGAGGCGACGCCGGCAAGGGCAGCGAGGGCAAGTGTTGAGAACTGCATTTTGAAATAGTTTTTGAGAGTGTTCTGGTGAAGAAAAGCGAAGATAACTCGGGAATCGAAGCTGTCGTTAAAACGAATGGACTGGTTCGGATATCAAAAGCGACTCGCGCTGGTAGGACTAGCCTTGAAGAATATGTAATGAGTACAGGGAGAGAGAAAAAAAAGAGAAGAGGAAAATGGTCAACGACGATCCTTAACTTGAAAAGAGTATGGGGAATAGAAGGGGGGAGGAAGGAAAAGACAACGAGGACGAGGGAAAGACGGCATGAATATAAGAGAGGGAAAAGAAGGCGGCCCCCGGCTTCGGGAAAATGAAGGATCGCCCATTAGCGAACCGCAGATGTCCGGAAGGGGTTGTCGGCCATGGACAAGGCCCAAGGCCCCCGAATACTTTGATGGGGTCCTTGAAACATGTCGACGTTTTGACCACCAGCTGGGCTTCCTTGAAGATGCAACGATGCCACTGCAACCCTTGCAAACTCGGCCCTCCAGGGGGACCCTGGGGGACTCACATTAAACTTTTAAAATGCGTCCTACGTTTACCTGCCAGTCATAGTTTGACACTACACGTAAAGGAAACGCCATGGCGCTAAGGCACAACGGCGAAGGCTAGAGCAAGAAGGAAGAGGGAGCAAAGAGGTTATCGCGGCGCAGTCCACGGCCAACAAGAGCCGACCATGCCCTCAGACAGGGGGTAGTCTTCGCCGAATCGAACATGTGGGCACCGAGCCGCCCGGGAGCTGCAACATCCAGCAAATCCAGAGGCTTAAACGGCTGTGAAGGCACTGACCTTGGGGGGAAGGGGTGTACCTGCGTCAACTCGCCCCCCCAAAGCCCTGCACCATCCAGGAAGATGGGATGGATGGGCTTCCGCTTAGCTCATCAATTGAGGGAGTGAAGAGGGAGAGGCTTGGGGCGAGACAAGGGTTGAAGCGAAAATAAGGTTTTTTTTTGCTACTAAAACAGGGATCAGGGGTCGCAGCTGGGGGGCTCGGGCCAAATTTGCGACAACCTGCGACAACCCTCAAACGCGGACGGGTTTCAGCGGGTCAGGGTCAACAAAATTGGCGGCTCCCAGGGAGAATGCGCACAACTGCGCTCTCCCAACCCTTTTTTCTAGGACGGCGCAAATCTGGGGTAAAACGGCTGCAGGAAGGGTCTGTCTTCCAGAGCCGGATAAATAAACGTTAAGCAGATCTGTGCACCAAACGATGATGCACCGCAAGGCCTCCATTCTAAACAATTCGGCGGGCTCCTCGTCGTACGATGATGAAGCTCGGGATCTGTTCGTCACTTGGCAAGATGGACTCAGTTACGCGGACTGAAGAGTCTCTGATGGTTGAACTCTGCACAGTAAACTTGCTTATGTACCCTCTTCAGCTGTATTATTCTGCGCTGGTCACTGATGCGGCGAGTTTGAGCGATATCACGTGAGTAAGTGATTGTGTGGTTTCGCGTCAAGGGGGCCAGTCAGGGGCCCCAAGACGGTCATGTTTCCGCGCGTAGGGCGCCTCTTTATGAAGAACCGATTGTCCATTCCCAGCTCGGATTCCCAGCTCGGATACCCACAAGGTGCGACCTCGATCAGCTTTGACAGCAAATCAGAGACATGTCATCCTCCGCCCTGAAAGTGTTTCTGCTCTTACGATGGTTAGCTCTGACAGCTCAGACCCGTAGCCCGCACACCCTGCATTCTGCACGGACATGCCTCCCAACTCGACACCAATAAGCCCTAGGATCATTGCGAAACAAGCATCTGGAAAGCTTCGACTGGTGACCAAGCCGGATAGATCTGCCGATTGCGCTGAAGTAGAGACCCCCTAGGCGGACCACCAAGTTACAGGACTATCCGGTAGCCCTTGCCCTACTCTCCTCATGCCTAACACCATTCGCGCATGTCCTAAACCGGCAACAGTGATTTGCAGGGCATGCGGATGATGTTGGCCGCGGAGAATTTAGGCCAAGGCGAACGAAGCACACAGCGCGGGATCGTCATCGCCACCTGGTCCCTTTCAACCCAGAGCAAGGGTAGCCTTCGTAGCAGCCCAGCAACAGCAACAAAAAAGAGCCCGGCGATCCGGTATGTGACTGTTCGTAGTTGCCGTCATTGCCGCTATTGCCAGAACGGCATCAAAGATCGAGCAGAAGCTGGGGCGCAATCTTTTCTAGATCTTCCACCTGCGACACACCGTCAGCGGAATGAGTCTTCCTCTCGGCAGATCTGCCCGGGCTTGTTGGAAAAGCAGTTCAGAGACGGAGAGTTTCTTTCACCTGGGACCAGACACGGTCTAATCCCTTCGGAGATCACATGCATCCGTAATCCCGGGGGTTCGGGGCTAACAAGGGCAAGCTCGTAACCGTAACGAAAAAGAACAACAGCTTACCTCCATAAACTTGCCATCTTTCTCGGCCGCCGATCTTGCTATCGCCTCCCGGACAAAAACGTCCATATACTTCGCCACCACCGCGTTGGCGTCTCTAGTGATCCGCGTCCCTTCCTTCGTGAAAAACTCGTGGAGCAAGCGCGTTAGCAGCTCCGGCGGGATGGTCTTCTGCCGATCCTCCTCATCATCCTCCTCCTCGTCACCGTCGTCGTCTTCCATCCCGGCCTCGTCCGATCCGACCTCCTCCACTTGCCCTTCGCGACCAGCTCTCCGACCAGCCGTAGTGCTTCCCGTAGACGGCCGGCCGCGCTTGCTGCCCGCGGCGGCCGACTTGGCCGCCGCTCCAGTCTTGGATGTGGAGGCATGCCCCCGGCCTGCCGTGGCTGTCGAGCCAGATGGTTTGGGTGGCATGGCGCTCGATTGCAAATCTGGGCCCAGCTACTGGGTCAAACGAGAACAATAGTGTGAGCAAACAACGTGAGGTAGCTGCAAGATAACAGGGGAGTCGGTGCTATTGCTGGGCCACCTCTGACGGTCTTGGTAGAAGTGGGTAATATCTTCGGGGATAAGAATCCTTCGCCTTCGAAATCTAAAATGCGAGTAACAACCTTGACCGGCGCTTTTTTAGAGCGCGTGTGTGCGAGCTTAACGACGCGATAGCTTCGAGCTAGTTCATCAGAGACGCGTTGGATCACCCGGCGGTGGGATTACGTAACACTCTACGACACAAAAAAAGTTTGCCTATCAGCAAAGCGAGGGCTGAGAATGACAGAATTCCGAGGTTGCACAACGAAAGTGACGACTCCAGGTAAGAGGGCATAAGGAAATATTTTCAAGTCTATGAGAACCTCTCCCCTATCAATTGACGTATGAAGTATTGCCGAAAGGGATCTATCAATCGTATGCGACTAAAGGAAAAACTGCCAGGAGATGAAGTCTAAAGTCGACCCCAAGCGGAGATGATCGTTGCAGAGGAATACAGCAGGGGAAAACGGAGGTTCATAAATTACAGAGGCCGATATGGAACCAGCGGGGCGGAGAAATCCCTCCGGCCCAAATATCAGTCCGCGAAGTGTCCTCGCGACACCGGGGTGCCGTCGAGGACGACTCTTCCACCGCACCTGTCATCATCCACGTCCATCAACCTCCCCGTAGCCCAGCTCTCTCTCTCTCTCTCTCTCTCTCACTCCCTCACCACCTGCATCCTCACCATTAAACCCCCACCGTCCGGGACATTGATTTTGTACAGTGAGTTTGTCGCTCAAGCACCCTTGAAGGCCTTGCCGAACATGAGGAGCTGGAGCTGATCGTAGATGGAGAGCACACCGGCACCGGCAACACCACGGAGGATGTTGGCACCGGCACCCTTGAAGAGCGACCGGACACCCTCCTTGGCAACAATCTGCTGGAAGGCATCGAAGGAGCTCTTGTACTTGACGGCCTCACCGGAGGTCATCATCATGCGTCGGCGGACGGTGTCAAGCGGGTAAGAGGCGATACCGGCACCAGTGGTGACGCACCAACCGAGAAGGAAGGAAGCCAGGAAGTTGTTTGCGAGGCTGCCGACCAGGACGACGGGCTTGATCGAGTCGTACATACCGAAGTAGAGACCACGGTAGACGATGATACCAGCGACGGAGGGACCGAATCCACGGTAGAGACCGGCAATACCATCGGAGGCGAGGGTCTTGCGGTAGACGTCGACGAGTCCGTTGAACTGACGCTCACCACCCTTGCCGGCGGACTTGGCGTCGTTGGCGAGACGGGTACGGGCGTAGTCGAGGGAGTAGACGAACATGAGCGAGGTGGCACCGGCAGCCTTGAGAGGAAAATATCAGCAGGCCGAAATCAACACGGCAGGCTCGGTATCAGAAACTTACACCACCGGACGCCAGGTTACCAGCCATCCACTTCCAGTAGCCATCCTTGTCCTTCTTGTAGCCGAACATGGCCTTGAACTTGTCGCGGAAAGCGAAGTTCAGCGCCTGGGTAGGGAAGTACCGGATGACGTTGGCGGTGTTTCCACGCCACAGGGCCATGACACCCTCGTCACCCATGGTGCGCTTGAAGCAGTCGACGATACCCTCATACCGGCGGTCCAGACGGCCAGCCTTGATCATCTCATCCTATCGTGGTTGTTAGAAATGTATTCCAAACATGGCTAGTAATTGCGCCATGCCGATATCCTCGGTGCAGATTGCACGTGAGACAAAGGTTTTATCGGCGGCGCATATACGGATTGGGGCAAAAACGTACCTGGTTCTGAACCAGAAGCTTGACACGCTCGATGGGAGCAGCGGCAGTCTTCGAGACGGCGGCGGAGACACCACCCACTATTCACATGCATGTCAGTAACAAATCCCCGTGCCCAGCAATGTCATCGCCCGCCGGCGTCGGATCGTATTCCATAGCCGGCAGGGCTGCTGCAAAGGGCGAACATACTCAGGAAGTCGACCACGAAGGGCTATAAGAATCGAGAGTTAGCGATGTGGGCTTATGAGGCTGTGATGATAACGAAAATTTTTCTTCTTCTGAGACGTGGAACAGCCAGAAGCTTGCCCCCAAGGCACAGGCGAAGCTTCCAGTTCGGTGCAAGCAATTGCATCCCAATCATCGAGACCAATTGAGCCCACATGATTGGCGTCGCGATTGATATCCCGAAGAGATGATGGAGCGAGGGAATTAAGAGGTCGCGATGCTTACCGGCATGCCCATGATCTTCTGGGGTTCGGGAGAGGCCATTTTAACTGATGCGATCGAACACGATCAAGAACGGCAGATATGGAGTGGAGATTGAAAGGAAAGGACTCTGCTGATGAGAGCGAAAGGACTGGAGAGGATGCGAGACGGGGTCGTGGAGAATAAATCTGCGCCGACTGAAAAGTTTGGGGGGGAGAGGGAAAAAAAATTCAGAGTTTTAGAAGGGACCAGCTTTTGAGAGCGAATCTTTCCGGCGCTAACAAGCTCGGGCCCCGTCGACGGCAAGGCCGCCCGCCCCTTCAGCAGCCTTTCCACGGCAACCAGATCACTGCCTGAGGCATTAATTTGTGGCGCCTGTGGGTTTTCAGAGCCGGTTTACGCCGAACGACCGGGGTATGCGAATTGCCATCTTCTCGCTGCAAATTATGAAAAACAAGGACCCACGGCCATACGAAGACTGGAGCTGCCCAGCCAATTTGCTAGGCCGACACATGAATCTCCCATCCCCTGTCCCGAGTCAGGTCGCAGTCCATCTCGCTACAAATTTGGACGCCGCAGTGGCTTCCTTGGCCTGGTCTCGGTCAAACGGCTCCCAAGGGGGTCCCGGAAATTCTTAGCCTTGCAACCAATAGCATTCACGAATATCCGCAGTACCTCGAGGGTTGACAAGTACTTATTTGAGGTATTTCAGCAGATCTATATTTGTTCTGATCTGAGTCGAGGATAGAAGCACATGTAATTGTACTATTGGAAGACCTTTTGACATTTTACTCGTGCAAACTCCGTGTACAAGGCGAGTTATACCAGCTTTGCCACAGTCAGTTGTAGCGCGACTATCCTGCACCGTGTACCTCGGCTCTACCATCTCGCCTTGTTCTCCTACACTAGGCCCGGAGCCGCACAGAGGTCGGGATTTGGGATAGACGTGCGTCTAGAACATATCTCTGAAGCGGATACGGTTACCTTGGGGCCCTTCCTTCGCAGTCCTAGCATCTCCTAAAGCTACGGATACAAGCGGCCAAGATCCCTTGCCCTGTATTATCATAGGCCTATCCCTGTCTGTCCACAAGGCAAAAATGATATCTATGAATTGAACCCGATGCCAATTGGGGGCGCCGTTTACTTTCCAATTCACTGCCAGTAGGTGCCGTTATATTTCACGGAGTAATGTTTGTCAGGACCCGGCCTTCCGCTACCTACGCCACGAGCAGGAGGCATCTCGTCAAGAGATACGGATTAATACCGTCAATTATCCAGAGAACATACCCATCGAGAACGCAGCATCAACTCTACCGGCTCGTTCAACAAATATTTGCCACTTATCCTCAATGACTACCCACTGTCCTTTTCTACTTATTTAGGCATGCACATTGTCTGATTCCACGAAGTCGTCTGGCTCTCGCTGGGAAGTCACATCACCGATGGGTTGTGGACGAGATGGTATTGACCAACTAATGCTTTGCTGGTTTCCGAGTGCGATTCGGACTAAAGGATCTGGGAGCCCTTCCGATCCCTAGGCTACATCGAGTCGCAGCACGCCCAAGGCCATAGAGACGTTCATATCCGACCCTCCGTTTAATCCCTAAGCAGCCTCCACCACAACTCCGCAATGCCTTGAATTCCATGCCCATATCATAGTCGAGGAAACTTAGTCGGATGCGCCAACGGCACGAGCTATAAACTGCGTTAGTCTCCGTGTTGCACACACACACTTCCCACGGGAGCGTCGTTATCCAGTTGAGCACATACTGTAGATCTTCATCTTGCTGTGTCCCACAACCTGCCTGATCTGGCCCTTCTCCTCCAAGTCCTTGAGGCACGACCGTGCCAGCGAGCCGTTAATCTTCATTCTGTCGACGAGAGTGGCAACGGTGACGAGACGGTAGGACTGGACATCCTTGTAGAGCTTCTCGGAAGTGGCCTTGTCAAGAATGACAGCGTGCTGGGCCTTATCCTTGACTGTGTAGTTCAGTTTGTCAGTCGAGTCCCATCTGTCGTCACAATAGACAGGTGTGGTTTTCCGACGCCCATCCCAACCAAGTCTCTCGACAGGTTGGGGACGTCAGGAAATATAGGGGCGGCACTCACCCCGGCCCTTCGACCACTTCTTCTTCTGCTTCTTGCCTCCTGTAGCTGCGGGCGCCATTATGATTGTATTTCGTGTTGAAAACGGCGATGGAGGTTTAGTGCAAAGTGGGATGGCCTTTTTTTGCGCGGGTGGTGGTCCTTCACAGCAAATCCACAAGTCACGGGTCAACCACCTTTTTTTTGCCGGCTGTCTGCAGTCAGGCTTAGGTTCGTTGCCCTAATCGATTTCTGACTGGTTAGACCGCCCCCGCCAGCTGCCACACTGCCCACCCGCATTGGCGGGACCACACCAAAAATTTCGTGAACTTCAATCGAAGCGACCACCTCCCGATCCTAAAAAACACCTCCCCCAACAACCCACACAACTCCCGGTCAGCCATTCCTCAGCAAACATGTCTGACAGCGGCGAAATCGAGGTCGAGACCGTCTCGGGTTACCAGGCCCTCCCCAAGGAGATCGTCTCCGAGATTGGCAGCGTAAAGCTCTTCAACCGCTGGAGCTACGAGGATGTTGAGATCAGGGACATCTCGTTAACGTAAGGCCACCACCCCGAACCCCTCTCCGATCTTCGACCGACACAGGACAAATGGCGCGGAAGAGAGGTCTTGTCATGAGATTCTAGAGGAATATGGAACGAATTTGCCCCTCTGCCTATTTCCCCCCCACGCGCCGAGGACGAGACGGTTGGAAAAGGCGTCTGGTTTAAAGCACAACACGAGGCATAGATGCTAATGTTTCTTGCCCCAACAGCGACTACATCCAGATCCGGTCTCCGGTCTACATCCCCCACTCTGCTGGCCGATATGCCGTCAAGCGGTTCCGGAAGGCCAACTGCCCCATCATTGAGCGTCTCACCAACTCTCTGATGATGCACGGCCGCAACAACGGAAAGAAGCTGATGGCCGTCCGCATTGTTGCGCATTCCTTCGAGATTGTGAGTGATACCGGTAGCTAGGGGGAACGGAAGAAGGCGCATTGAACCTAACATTCTTGACTTGTCCAGATCCACCTCATGACCGACCAGAACCCCATCCAGATTGCCGTCGACGCCATCGTCAACTGCGGTCCCCGCGAAGACAGCACCCGAATCGGTTCCGCCGGTACCGTGCGGCGACAGGCCGTCGATGTGTCCCCTCTGCGCCGCGTCAACCAGGCCATCGCCTTGCTCACCACCGGTGCCCGCGAGGCCTCGTTCCGGAACGTCAAGTCGATCGCCGAGTGCCTGGCCGAGGAGCTGATCAACGCTGCCAAGGGAAGCAGCAACTCGTACGCGATCAAGAAGAAGGACGAGCTGGAGCGTGTGGCCAAGTCCAACCGGTAAACGGGGGGTATTTGTTCGGTGGTTGCTTGGAACTGGCGGGATGGAAGGGGCACTTCTCCGGCATCTTTGCAGGGTTGCATTTGCGCGTTCAGGACTTGCGGATGCGGGTTTTACAGGCATTCTTGTCAAATAAGGCAAAGAATAAAACGGGCTCGTGTGGCACACATGAGAGTAAACCATTAAGATATCTCGAGATGGATGGTGACGTGAGGTGTTTTTTTTGTACGGGATAATGCTCCCCTCTATGATTCCCTTCGCATATCAGCCGTCCCAAACTCCATGCCTTTGGTATCTACACTCAAAATGCCTCCTTGGCGAAAGTAAAGCCGTGCCAATGCGTTGCACCGGGAAAACCACGATATTTGCAACGGGATCTATCCTCGTGCCACTCATCAATCGTCGTCTTTAGCCTTAGTGTCCACCCGGTGGAACATGCCCACATGCGGAATATCCTCCTCGACCCAGGTGCCCATGCCCTTGTCCACCTTGAATCCCATCCGCTCCCACGCGGCGACCACCTGCTGCTGCGCATGGCAGCAGACAAGCCCGTCCCACTTCGGGATCGACCCGGCCTTGCCCAGGCCCATCTGATCCAGGCCCACGGCCGCGACGCTCGGCATGAAGTAGTCAGGGTTCTTTCGCGCCCAGGTCAGCGCGGTTCGCACCAGCAGCCGGCCGATCTTGTAGCCGCGGAATTCCTTCACTACGGCCAGACGGCCCAGCTTGACGTAGGGCTCCACGCCATCGTGCAGCTCCGTCTCGCGGTCCACGGGGAACTTGGGCGCCAGCGACGTTCGGCGCTCGCCGGCCCCAACGGTGGCGCCGACGGCGGGGGCCCCGTCTCCGCCGCCGCCGCCGCTGACGAGCTTGCCGTCGAGGTAGGACGCTCCGGGAGTTGGGTGAGGCGGGTGCGGGAAGGGCACAAGTCGCACGGTGCCGACGGGAACGGTCGAGGTCTCGCTTCGGCGCGGGCGCACGATGTCGCCCGTGGTTGGGTCGCGCACCTCGGGCTCAATAGTGCGGTTGACGCTCGCGTAGGCGACCCAGTGGCACGAGCGGCGGTCGTCGGCGTCGAACTCATTCTCCATGGCGACGTGTTGCTCCTCGACGAAGACCTGGCGGCGCACCGTCATGGCGTCTAGGAAGGTCTTGGGGACCGACGGTGGCTGCATGGTCGGGATCGGCAGGGCGAGGCGGTTGTAACCCGCCAAGCCGTGAGGCTCGAGGAGGGTAATAAAGGGGGTGCCCATGTTGCGATATACGGTTCCTTTCTGGGGAGCGGGAGTTGTGTCTTGAATCCGATTCCTTGATGCTGGAGATAATCTATTGTCTCGGGATGGGATGGAGATGCCGCGTGGATTTTTTTATACTATTAATATCGCCTCCTCGAACGAAAGTCACAAAGTCGAGGCAAAATATTGATGGGAGAGCGGAAAGTCATAATAAAACGATTGGCCCTTGTGCCCCGATGTTTCCTTGATAATCCTGCCGTTTTTGGAGCCATGCAAGGTAAATTCCCGTTCATGCCGTTGCCCGGCCGCCGTTGGTTGACGGAGACGGAAGGTACGGGTAGAGGCGAGTGGCGGGGCCGGGCAGCGACATCGGAGAAGTGGGGGCGCGGAGGGGCAACTGGCTTGGTCGGCACCAGTTGACTTGGAGAATAAGTATCTCTTGTCTTTCATTGTTCCCTCCACCTACATACACGTTTAATCGGCCGGCCTTAAAAGATTCAAGGAACTATGCCTGAAGTCAACAACGACATCACCGGCAAGTTGGCCCTAATAACTGGAGCGTCGGGAGGGTCGGTCTGTCCGTAGTGTCCCCTCCTTGATTCCGGTGTACTAAGCGGGGAACGGATCTAGAATCGGGGCTGCCTGCGCAAGAGCCCTCTGGGCCGACAACGTGTCTCTAGCACTAACCTATTGCCGGAATGGCGACAAGGTAGAAGCCTTGGCGGCGGAGCTCAGGGGGATTCCGGGCCACGAGGCTGCTAAGATCTCAACCCATGGGGTGGATATGCAAGATGTCGAGGGAATGAGGAAACTCTTCCGGGAAATTGAAGATTTCTATGGGAAGGGGGGTCCGGACATTCTTATCTCCAACGCCGGCTATGGTAAGAGAATCCCAAACATTGCGGACATCTCTATCGAGGAGTTCGACTACACCCTTGGCATCAACCTGCGGGCTTCCTTCATTCTCAGCAAGCTGGCCATTCCCTACATGACCTCCCAGAGCTGGGGTCGGATTATTTATGTCTCGTCCATCGCTGCGCACGGCGGCGGGATCAACGGGTGTCACTACGCCGCAAGCAAGGCCGGTTTGGCAGGGTTGATGAAGAACCTGGCGGTTAAACACGCCAAGGATGGGATCACGGTGAACGACGTGGCGCCGGCGATGATAGGGGAAACCGGCATGATCCCAGACGAGAAATTCGTGGAAGGAACGCCAGGAGATGTTAAAAACATACCTGTTGGGAGGCTGGGGACGCCCTTGGAGGTCGCCAACGTTGTCCTTATGTTCTGCAAGACGGGATATATGACGGGACAAAGTGTACTCTTGAGTGGCGGTCTAAAATGAGCCACGGAATTATTCACATCAGTACCTCCCTTACCTAGGCAGTATGGAGCTATTCGAAATGAGCCTACTTTCTATTCCCAACTGCCGTGGCTCATGTATGGTGTCTGGATAAAGTAAATATATGTAGCTTGCGGCGCATCAGAAGACGCGGGTTTCATCGACCTATACATGCGTAGGGCTATATCCTCGGTCGTTTTGGTTGACAGGAATAATATTTGACCTTAGGCACCTGGTCCAATGTCGCACAACTGCGAAACCAAGGGATGATACCTAGCAGTGGATATCTACAAGTCGTTGGCCCTCTAAGCGAAGGGTGGGAGATTGAAGCTCATCCGGGTGTTGGGAGGTTATAATGTCGCTTCAAAACATCCTTTTACTTTCGACGGAGTTCGACTGGCTACTGTAAAATCTTCCATGCTAGTTGCTACTAGTTGTAACCGTTGAGCAAACATTGCATCCATCGCCGGTCGCACTTCGGTGTAAGCAATGTTTTGGTTCTTTGATCTTACATGTTTCGGCGTCTTCGGCGCAAGGTGGCTTCCCCTGGTGGTTTCCTCAGGTGAATGAGGTTTGTATGTTTCGACCATATCCTGCCCTTTGGGACCACCATAGCATGTTAATCTCCCATGCAGGCGGAAGGGGGTCGCCTGGTGGACATAGGAGACGTGAAGTTGTGAATGCTCAGTATCACGTGGCTTCCATCAACACCCAGGAAGGTGTGAGCCACAATTACGAGGTGGCGCCACGCGACCGTGGTGTTTCTTCCTCTTTCCCCATTGGGTCAACCAATATCAACAAAGCTCGTCCCTCCTGCACTGGCCCCCTGTCTATCAAATTTCCCCACTACTATTGCAACTGCCTTCAGGCTTCTGCCAAAAACCAAATCTCAACCCTTCAACAATCATCAGCCTTGTCTTTGGCTATCTCCGTCCTGCTTCGACTCTCCCGATCCCACACACGTATTCTTGCAGGTCTAGAACCCCTCAACTGTCACCATGCGCGAAATTATCAGCGTCAACGGTAAGCTTCCCTCGCTCTAGCTCCCTGTAACGCGTCCTTTCCCTCACCGCAAAGTGGGAGTGAGACCTGCCTGCCCGCCATTTCCGAGCGACAGCTGACTTGTTTGACCTCTAGTCGGCCAGGCTGGTTGCCAAATCGCCAATTCTTGCTGGGAGGTAAGTTATATGCGTTTGGCCATGTTGCCCCGAGCAACACCTCTGGCTACCTTTCCAAAGCTTGATTCTGCCAATTCCGCGTTCCACTTTGCCCGCCGCTAACCACCGGCCCCCTATCTAGCTGTACTGCCTCGAGCACGGTATTCAGGTAAATACCGCCGCACTCTTCCGGTCTTCCCCGAATATCTAGCTAACGTCTTTACTCGTTTTAGCCCGACGGTTTCCTCACCGAGGAGCGCAAGGCCGCCGAGCCCGACCAGGGCTTCAGCACGTTCTTCTCCGAGACGGGTGCGTCTACCTACCCCCTGCCCTTGATTGATACCGCGAGGCTTGCTATAACACGATCTGACGTGATATAATCTCTGTAGGACAGGGCAAATATGTCCCTAGAACTATTTACTGCGATCTTGAGCCCAACGTCGTGGATGAAGTCCGTACCGGCCCCTACCGGTCGCTGTTTCATCCGGAACACATGATCACGGGGAAGGAGGATGCTTCGAACAACTACGCGCGTGGACACTACACCGTCGGCAAGGAGCTGATCGATCAAGTCCTCGACAAGATTCGACGTGTCGCCGATAACTGCAGCGGCCTCCAGGGCTTCCTGGTTTTCCATTCCTTCGGAGGTGGTACCGGGTCGGGCTTTGGTGCTCTGTTGATGGAACGCCTCTCTGTTGATTATGGCAAGAAGAGCAAGTTGGAGTTCTGTGTCTATCCCGCTCCCCAGACTGCAACCTCCGTCGTCGAGCCCTATAACTCGATTCTTACCACGCACACAACCCTTGAGCACGCCGATTGCTCGTTCATGGTCGACAATGAGGCTATTTACGACATTTGCCGTCGTAACCTTGGCCTTGAGCGCCCCAACTACGAGAACCTCAATCGCCTGATCGCCCAAGGTAAGTTTACTGCATACCCATCTGTTCTTGGAATCGGGTGGGCGTCTAACTGGATCTAGTTGTTTCGTCTATCACTGCATCGCTCCGCTTCGATGGTTCCCTGAACGTCGACCTCAACGAGTTCCAGACCAACTTGGTCCCGTATCCCCGAATCCACTTCCCCCTGGTTGCCTACGCTCCGGTCATCTCGGCTGCTAAGGCTGCTCACGAGGCCAACTCCGTGCTGGAGATGACCATGTCCTGCTTCGAGCCGAACAACCAGATGGTGAAGTGCGACCCTCGACATGGAAAGTACATGGCGACATGCCTGCTGTACCGGGGTGACGTTGTCCCCAAGGATGCCCACGGTGCTGTTGCCACCTTGAAGACCAAGCGCACCATTCAGTTCGTCGATTGGTGCCCGACTGGCTTCAAGCTTGGTATCTGCTACCAGGCTCCCCACCCGGTCCCCAACGGTGACCTGGCCAAGGTCAACCGCGCTGTGTAAGTCCTGTCCAAGCTTTCGTCCGCTAGCTCATATCTAACACTGTAAATAGATGCATGCTTTCCAACACCACTGCCATTGCCGAGGCTTGGTCTGCTCTCTCCACCAAGTTCGACCGCATGTACTCCAAGCGTGCCTTCGTTCACTGGTACGTTGGCGAGGGTATGGAGGAAGGCGAGTTCTCCGAGGCGCGTGAGGATCTTGCTGCCCTGGAGCGTGATTACGAGGAGGTTGCCACCGATTCGCTTGAGGGTGAGGAGGGTCTTGATGCGGAGTATTAAAGTCGTCGCCTACTCCGGTAGTGTTGCGGGGACGATGCATCGGAGGGTTTGATGGGATGGATACCCGTGAAGGGCATGAGAACCGATCGTTATAAGCCCAATATCATCTTGCCTTGCGGTATGGCCGCTTCTTGAGGACGGGGTAGTGTATCCTTGGGAGGACTGGCGTCCTTTCTTGGTAGCCTCGGAATCTTGCCCTTTCTTTGTTAGACTTGAGATGACAGTAGTCTACTTTAATCACACGAGATCAAATTGTGGACTACCTTGGTCAAACAAAGTAGACGGGCTCTTCGGAACGCCCCTTGATACCGACTGGAGGTTCAACGTTATGGTAATTTACCCGTCTGTAAACAATTAACACTGTTTTACAGTAACGACTGCCTGGGTACGGCAGTGTTTTATGCCCTTCTCGATGATTCTGGTCGATAAAACGCCTCTCCTTCGGGTTGGTTTGGCGATGCCACTCAACTACTACTGAATAATGTGGTGAGGGCCCTAAATATTTGAATCTCCGTCGTGTGCTTTATTGTGACAAACTTGAAAGTGGATACCTCTATATGGATGTACGTATGTACGAATATGACAGGCAGACTAATATCCAGGGTCGCGATATCTTAAGCGCTGAACCGAGAAAGGGTGATCGATCCCCGGATCGTGGGGCCCAATCAGCGACTAAGAAGCAC
>Ga0164242_10005067_pt1 | contig 14693 bp, 12 predicted proteins | sample OricomgcompostMG_FD_108783 | JGI IMG/M metagenome (GOLD analysis project Ga0164242, IMG submission 108783) | Miracle-Growth compost microbial communities from Emeryville, California, USA - Original compost - Miracle growth compost (MG) ... | reverse complement strand
GGCGATGACGACGGCAGCGGTCGACCTTTCGGATTTCTCCTTGTGGTGCAACGGCTTTCCCGACGAGCTCTTCACCGAGCTGCGCCGCACCCGGCCGCTTTTTCACCACGACCTCACCCCGGGCGTGGCGGCGACCGTGCACCGGGATTTCTGGGTGGCGACCAAGCACCGGCACGCGGTCCGCCTGCACCGCGACACCGAGTCGTTCACCGCGGCCGACGGCCCGCTCATCCAGCCGGTCGCCATGTTCTCGTCGTCGCCGACGATCATCACCATGGACCCGCCGGAGCTGAACAAGCGCCGCAAGCTCATCTCGAACGCGTTCAATCCGCGGGCGATCGCCAAGCTGGAGGACGGCATCCGGGCGCGTGCGGCGCGGATGATCGACAACCTGCTCGCCCACGGCGGCGGCGACTGGATCGAGGACGTCGCCGACGCGTTGCCGATGACGGTGATCGGCGACATCCTCGGCATCCCCGAGCGGGACCGACCGCGAATCTTCGACCTGTTCGACCGCATCCTCAAGGCGCTGGCACCCGATGCGCACCCGCGCGGCGGGGTGGAGCTCGAGCTGTTCGCCTCGGTCTTCGACTATGCAATGCAGCTGACCGCCGACAAGCGGCGCAACCCCACCGGCGACATCTGGAGCACGCTCGCGACCGCAGTAATCACCGGGGAAGACGGCGAGGAATTCCGGCTGCCCGCCAACGAACTCGAATTCTTCTTCTTCGTCCTGGCTTTCGCCGGCAGCGACACCACCAAGAACGCCCTGGCCATCGGGCTGCAGGCGTTTCTGGCCAACCCCGGGCAGGTCGAGCGCTATCGCGCCGACGAGGCGCTGCGGCCGACGGCCATCGAGGAGGTGTTGCGCTGGGCGTCGCCGGTGGCGTACTGGACCCGCACCGCCAAGGTCGACGTCGAGATGGACGGCCAGCGCATCGCCAAGGGCGAACGGGTGGTCTCGATGCTGCGGTCGGCCAACCGCGACGAGGAGGTCTTCGACGCCCCGTTCACGTTCGACATCGGCCGTCAGCCCAACCCGCACGTGGCGTTCGGCGGCGGCGGGCCGCACCACTGCCTGGGCGCCATGCTCGCACGCGCCGAGCTTCGCGCGGTGTTCGACGAGCTGTTGCTGCGCTGCGACGACATCGAGATCGGTCCGGCCAAGGCCGCCTATCCGAACCTGATCACCAACATGTCGATCTACGACGAGATGCCGATCTCGCTGCGGCGGCGATAGGTCAGTCGATCAGCCGCAACGCGGCCTTGGGACACTGGTCCACCGCGGCGCGCACGTCGATTTCCAGCCGCGGCGGCACCGGCCCGTCGGCGATCTGCACCACGTCGGCGTCCCCCAACTCGAACACGTCGGGCGCGAGCGATTCGCAGAAGCCGTTGGCCTCACAAAGGTTTTCGTCGACCGTCACGCGCATCAGCTACCCTCCACTTCTCTCAGAGGCCCTTAGGTCGGGTCCCGATCACCCCGCCGGCCGCGAGGTGGGTCAGTTCTTCGTCGGTCAGCCCGCACCGATCGCGCAGGATCTCTTCATTGTGCTCGCCCAGCTTCGGCGGGGGCCGCAGCAGCCACTTGTCCTGGCCGGTGAGCAGCGCGAAGGGCGGGCACGGATACAGGCCCACCCCGGTGCTGGGATGGTGCAGCGCTTCGAAGAACCCGCGCGCGAGCAGTTGCGGGTTGTCGGTGACCAGTGACGGCGACACCACCGGCGCGGCGGGAATGCCCGCGCCGGCCAGCAGCTCCACCGTCGAGTCGAGGTCCTGCCGGCCGAACCACTGCGCCAGCCGGGCGTCGATGTCGTCGGCGCGTTGCCGGCGCCCGTCCACGGTAGCCAGATCCGGATCCGCACACCACGCGGGCCGATCCATCACGTCCACCAGCGCCCGCCACTGCGCGTCGTCGCCGACGCTGACCGCGATCCAATCGTCTTTGCCCCGTTCGGCTCCGGCGCAGCGATAGATGTTCTGGATCGCCGCGCCGTGCCCGCGGTTGCCCCGGCGGCTCAGCGTGACGCCGAAGACTTCGGCCTCGATGGCCTGGATCGCGGTGGCGTTGAGCACCGTTTCGAGCATCGGCAGCTCGACCAGTTGTCCGGTGCCGGTGCGTTCGGCGAAATTGAGCGCCGCCAGCACGGCGAACGCGGCGTGCACACCGGCCAGCGGGTCGCACGCTCCGCGCGGTGTCACCGGCGGCCCCTCGGGCAGCCCGGTGATCCAGGCCAGGCCGGCGATCTGTTCCATGGTGGGAGCGAACCCGACCCGGTCCCGCCAGGGGCCCTCGACGCCGAACGCGGGCATCCGGGCGAACACCAGCCGGGGGTTGATGTCGAGCAGCACGTCGGCGGTCAGCCCGAACTGGTCCATCACCCGCGGCGAGAAGTTTTCGATCACCACGTCGGCGTCGGCGACCAGCCGGGTGAACAAACCGCGGCCTTGCTCGGAGCCCAAATCCAGTGTGACCGAACGCTTGTTGGTGTTCATCGCGTGGAACACCCAGCCGTACTCCCACCAGTCGTCCACATCGGTGCGCATGCCACCGGAGTACCGGATGCCGTCGGGGCGCTGGATCGATTCGATCTTGACCACGTCGGCGCCGAACGCGGCCAGCAGATGTGTTGCCGACGGCCCTGCCCAAAACGCGGTGAGGTCGACGATGCGCACCCCGGCCAGCGGCAGCGGCGGCAGCGTCGGGTCCGGAGCGGAACCGGAATCGTCTCGGCGCCAAGGTAATTCACGGTCTGCCTCGCCAACGGCGGGGGTGTCCCCGACGGGCGCGGGCGCACACGCCGACATCAGCCACGGCGGGCGGGGCTGGTGGAAACCCGCGGGATTCTCGACGAACACGTCGCGCTCGCGCACGTATTCCAGATCCCGGATGGTGGAACCGTTACCCAGCGCGGCGATCGGCAGCCGGAAAAGCTGCCCCAATTCCACGATTTCGGCGACGGTGCGTTCGGCCAACCAGGGATGGATCAGTTCGCGGATCAGGTCGCGGTATTGCCACCGGCCGATCTGGAACCGCAACTGTTCGATCTCCTCCAATTGCGGGCATTCGACCATCGCGGCGAAGTCGAGCCACTGCTGACCGGTGACCATGGTGATCCCGACGTAGCCGTCCTTGGCGGGTTCGATCGACGGGACTTCGGTGGTGCGACGGATCGGCGGGACGCGCAGCAGCTGCGAATGCAGCCATTCGCTGCTCTGCATCGCGGTCAACGCCTCCAGCATGGACAGGTCGAGGTGTTCGCCGGGGCCGCCGCGCTCGACGCGGCGGCGCAGCGCCAGCACGCCGAACGCGGCGAACACACCGCCCATGTACTCGCCCAGATCGCCCCCGATGGCGATCGGCGGCCCGGCCGGGTCGCCGCGGAACCCCGGCGAGCCCGCCCACGCCTGCAGCGTGAACTCGGTGGCGGCCCGCTGCGCGAAGGGGCCGGTCCAGCCGAAGTCGGAGATGGTGACGACGATGGCGCGCGGCGACTGCCGCAGCAGTCGGGACGGGTCGATGCCCAGCGCCGCGGCCCGCGACGGGCCGGCGGTGACGACGATGACGTCGGCGCCGGCCAGTTCGGCGCGAAACCGCGCCGCGTCGTCGCCGCCGGAGCCGAACGTCACGCTGCGTTTGCCCGCGTTGAGGTAGCTGAAAAACGGCGCGTCGGCGCCGGGGGCGACGGGCGAACCGCTCGCCGAATACCGGCGCAGCCAATCCCCTTGCGGCGGTTCGATTTTGCGCACCTGCGCGCCGGCGTCGAGCAGCAGCTTGCCGCAGTAGCTGCCGGCTATCCGGTCGCTGATCTCGACGACACGCAAATCCCGTAGCGGTGTCGGCCGGCTGTCGGACCGCTCGCTCAAGTGCACCCGCCCTTCCGATCGTCGCGCGATCAGGGAAGCTATTTATATCATTACTGTTAAAATAGCTAAGCCAGCGAGTTGCTGTTCGTTTCGAGGATCGGATGACCGCCTTGGGAATTGGCCCCGACGCCCGGCGCCGGTTGTCGGCGCCGCGGATCGCCGAAATCGTAGCCGACGAGCTGCGCCGTCAGATCATCAGCGGCGAGCTGGCCGACGGCGATTTGTTGCCGCGCCAGGAGGTCCTGGTCGAGCAATTCAACGTGAGCCTGGTGTCGCTGCGCGAGGCGTTGCGGATTTTGGAGACCGAGGGCCTGGTTTCGGTGCGACGGGGCAACCGCGGCGGCGCCGTCGTGCATGCCCCGGCGAAGACCAGCGCCGCCTACATGCTGGGCCTGCTGCTGCAGAGTGAATCCGTGGCGGTGGCCGACCTGGGTATGGCGCTGCAGGAACTGGAGCCCGCCTGCGCCGCGTTGGCCGCGCGGCGACCCGACCGGGCGGACACGCTGGTGCCCGAGCTGACGAAGATCAACGAGTCGATGGCCACCCACCTCGACGACGGCCGGCTGTTCACCGAAATCGGCCGCCAATTCCACGATCTCGTGGTCCGCGGCTGCGGAAACCACACCATCATCGCGGTGGTCGGCAGCCTGGAGACGCTGTGGACCAGTCACGAACGGCAGTGGGCCGACGAGAGCTCCTCCCGCGGCACCTACCCCTCGCTCGCGCAGCGCCGCGCGGTGCTCAACACCCACGTCAAGCTGACCGAGACCATCGCCGAGGGCAACGTCGACCGCGCCCGCCGGATCGCCGGCCGACATCTGGCCGACACCCAGACCTACGTGCTCTCCGGTCAGCCCGATCAACGGATTCACGCGTTCTCCCCGCAGGCGCTGGCGCGGCCGCGGGACCTCCGGCGCTCCTGAAGGGCGGCCTGCGATCCTCATGCGAACCGCATTGGTCACCGGTGGCAGCGGCGGGATCGGTAAGGGGTGCGCTCGCAAGCTGGTCGAACGCGGCTACGACGTGTTGCTGTGCGCCCGCCGCGAAGCCCCGTTGCGCGCGGCGGCCGAGGAGATCGGTGCCCGCTACATGGTGGCCGATGCCTCCGATCCGATCGGATTCCCCGCTGCCCTAAGCACATTGGAGACGGTCGACCTCGTCGTCCACGCGGCGGGCGCGCTGGGCGGAACCTACGCGCGCAAGCAGACCTTCGAGCAGTGGCGGGCCATCATCTCGGCCAACCTGGATTCGTGCTTTGTGGTGACCTCGGCGGTGCTGCCCAAGATGAAAGCCGGCTCCCGGCTGGTGTTCATCTCGTCCTCGGCGGCGCACGAACCGATGCCGGCCCGCACCGCCTACTCCGCGTCGAAGGCCGGCATGAATGCGTTCGCGCGGGCGCTGGCGCTCGAGGTCGACCGCGACGGGATCAGCGTGCACCTCGTCACGCCGGGCCCGGTGGCCACCGAGATGCTGCAGGACGTGCCGTTCGAGATGTATGCGATCGCGGTGTCCGACGTCGCCGAGGCGGTCGTCTTTCTGGACACCGTCGACCCGTCGGTCGATCTGCCCGAGATCCGGTTGTCCGCCGTCCAGCGCGGCCCGTTCGCCCGCCCGCCGGTGGTGCCCACCGAGGCCCGCCGCCGCGCGCAACGGGGTTGACGCTCACCGGGCCGGGAAGGCCGTGATCACCGATTCGCCGAACTCGCGCAGCGAATCCGGGGCGGCGAAGTCGGCGAACCACACGTAGAACCGCTCGACGCGTTGGGCGGCCAGGCCGCTGAAGTGCCCGATGAGTTCGTCGGCGTCCCCGCAGACCAAACCGGACCCCAAGTTGCCGAAGCGCCGGGTGCTCACCTCGCGCACCTTTTCGGGATCCTGGCCGGCACGGACGAAGCCCACCATCTGCTGAATGGACAGCCGGGCGCTGCCCGCGGCCGGCGCCAGCGCCGGCAACTTGTCGAGCTTGTTGGCCGGCAGATTCCACCAATCCGCATGAGTGCGAACAAGTTCCATCATCCGCGGGCCGCTTCCGCCCAGCACCAGCGGTATCGGATGCGAGCGTCGCGGGGCCTGCGCCTCGCCGCGCCCGTCGTCGCCCCAGTACCGCTTGATGAGTTCGAGGTGCCGCGCGAGCTGGGCCACCCTGGCCTTCGGATCCTGCTGGCCGACATCGAATCTGGCGAATTCGGCCGGCCAGGATCCGGCGCCCAGGCCCAACTCGAATCTGCCCTCCGACGCCTCGGACAGCGTGACCGCCTGTTTGGCCAGCACCGCGGGATGCCGGAACGCGTCGCACAGCACCAGGTGGCCGATCCGCAGCCGCTCGGTCTTGGCCGCCACCCAGGTGGCGATGCCCATTGCCTCCCAGATGTTTTCGTCCCGAAGTCCGGGCGCTTCCAGGTGATCGATGAAGACGATGCCGTCGAAACCACTGGCCTCGGCGCGGCGCGCCCGTTCCGCGATGTCGGCGGCCGACAACCGGACCTGGGGCAGGAACAGATACCACTCGACCATGCGCGCCACCTCAAGCGTGAGATTCGGTGCGATTGCACCCGCCCGGCTAGTTTATTATTTTTACTATGTTAGAGGTCTTATGGATGTCGGACTGAACTCGGAGCAGTTGTCGCTGCGCGACGCCGTGCGCGACATATTACGGACGGAATGTCCGCCCGACGCCGCCCGGCAAGCGATCACCGATCCGGAGCGCTGGCGCGCCCTGTGGAAGACGGTCGTCGACCTGGGCTGGACCGAGCTGGCCGCCGCGAACACCGGCGACTACGGACCGATGGAACTGGTCGTGGTTCTCGAGGAGTGTGGTGCCGCCATCGCGCCGATCCCGTTGTTGTGCAGCGTCGGTCTGGCCGCCGGGCTGTTGCGCGGCAGCGGCCTCGACGCTGTCCTGGCCGACATCGCCGGCGGCGCCGTCGCCACCGTGGCCGTCCACGCCGAAAAGTCCCGGCTGCCCGGGGTGCCGATGACGCTGCGGCAGGGGCGGCTGCGCGGTCGCGCGGTCGCGGTGCCCAACCTGGCCCGCGCGGAGCTTCTCGTCACGCTGGCCCGAACCGACGACGGCGGCACGGTGGCCGCGGTCGCCCGGTGCGGCGACGGGGTCACCGCGCTGCCCGCGGCCGAGTGCACCGATCCCGCCCAGCCGTTGGCCTGGGTGGAGATCGACGCCGAGCCGGTCGCGGTGGCGCCGGTCGACCTCGAGTCGGCGCTGCCGGCGCCGTGGGTGGCGTGCGCCGCCGACCTGGTGGGGGTGGCCGGCGCGGCGCTGCGCCGCTCCGTCGAGCACGCCAAGACGCGCCGCCAATTCGGCAAGCCGATCGGCGCGTTCCAGGGCGTCAAACATGCGCTGGCCGACAACTACGTCAGCGTGGAACGCGCCCGCAGCCTTACCTACGCCGCGGCGGCCCGGCTCGCCGATCCCGGCACGGCGCCCGGCGATGCGTGGACCGCCGCGGCCCTGGCCAAGGCGGCGGCCGGTGAGGCGGCCACCGGTTGCGCGCGCACCGCGGTCCAGGTGCACGGCGCGCTCGGGCAGACCTGGGAGCACGACGCGCATCTCTATGTCCGGCACGCCTGGCAGACCGCCGCCCTGCTGGGCGACAGCCGCGCGCTCTACCACGAGGTGGGCCGCCGGTTCTGCGGAGGCGCGGCGTGACGAGCGGGGTAAGCACTCGATCCGAGGTGGTCGCCGAGTTCGCGGCCTGGCTGGCGGCGTTCCTGCCGAATGACTATTACGAGAACTACCGGCGGTACCGCTGGGACCTCACGCTGCGCCGCGATTACCAGCGGGCCGCGTTCGAGGCCGGGTGGATCCAGCCGACCTGGCCGCGCGAGCACGGCGGCCGGTCGCTGGGCCTGCGCGACGCGATGGAGGTCCGGCTGGAGGCGGCCCTGCGCTCGGCGCCCAAGCTGCCCAACATCGCCGGCCCCAACGTCGCCGCCCCCGGCATCCGCCAGTTCGGCACGCCCGCCCAGATCGAGCGGCTGCTGGTGCCGCTGCTGCGCGGTGACGAGTGGTGGGCGCTGGGCATGTCCGAACCGGAAGCCGGCTCGGACTTCGCCGGTCTGCGCACCCGCGCCGTGCGGGACGGCGACGTGTTCCGGGTCAACGGCCACAAGATCTGGACCACCCAGGCTCACGAGTCGCGCTGGTGCACGCTGTATGCCCGCACCGATCCCGAGGCGCCCAAGCACCGCGGCATCTCCTGCCTCATCCTGGATCTGCATTCGCCCGGGGTGCGGATCGAACCCATCCGGATGGCGTCGATCTCCGACGAAACATTCTGCGAGGTGTTCCTCGACGACGTCGAGGTGCCGACGGAAAACCTGTTGGGGCCGCTGCACGGCGGCTGGGACGTCGCGCTGTCGTCGCTGCACCATGAACGCCAGATGATCTGGATCATGAACTGGGTCGAGATCAACCGCGGACTCGACGCGGTGCGAACCGCCAACGGCGCGGGGCCGGGCCACGACATCCACACCGAGCTCGGTTCCCTGCTGGCCGACGCCGAAGCCCTGCGCGCCACCGGGTATCGGGCCCTGGCCAACGAACTCGCGGGCCGGCCCAGCCCCGAAGCCGACACCATGAAGCTGCTGGGATCGCTTACCCTGCAACGTGTTTGGGAACTCGCGGCGGCCGCCGCGGGCCCCGATTCGGCCACCGACCCCGATCTGCTGTTCGAACGTCAGGACGCGCTGGCCGCGACCATCTACGGCGGAACGTCGGAGGTGCAGCGCAACATCATCGCCGAGCGGCTGCTCGGGCTGCCGAAGGGATGACGACCATGGACTACGACCTCGGCGACGACGCCGCCCAACTGCGAAGCCACCTGCGCGAGCTGGTCGCCAACCACATTCCCGCCGACTTCCTGGGCGCCTGCACGGAGAACCCGCAGGACCTCGCCACCACCGAGACGTTCTGCAAACTGCTGGCCGCCGAGGGGCTGCTGGCGCTTGCGTGGCCGAAAGAGCATGGCGGCGGCGGTGGTTCGGTCTGGCAGCAGACCGTGCTGCGCGAGGAGATGTGGGCCCAGCACGAGCCGCGCGGCCCGCAGTACATGGGCATCAACTGGGTCGGGCCGGCCCTGATGCGGTACGGCACCGAGGAACAGAAGACCAAGCACCTGGCGGCCATCGCCGCCGGCGACGTGATCTGGTGCCAGGGATTCTCCGAGCCGGAGGCCGGCACCGATCTGGTGTCGTTGCGCACCCGCGCCGTCGCCGACGGTGACGGTTGGCGGATCACCGGCCAGAAGGTGTGGACGTCGTACGCGCTGATGGCATCGTGGTGCGTGCTGGCGGCCTGCACCGACCCCGACGCGCCAAAACACAAGCGGCTCACGCTTTTTCTGATACCGATGGACCGGCCCGGGTTCACCGTCCGGCCGATCCCGTCCATGCTGGGGCCGCATCACCTCAACGAGATGTTCCTCGACGACGTCCCGGCGTATCCCGGCGACGTGCTGGGCGAGGTCGGCGACGGGTGGCGGGTGATGCGCGAGGCGCTGGCCTACGAACGGGTGGGGATCGCGCGCTACGCGCGCTGCGAGTCACTGCTGGAGCGGATGCGCGGCCGGCTCGGTGACGAGTGGGAGCAACTGCCCGAATCGATCCGGGCCCGCTGGGTGCGCGCGCTCGTCGACCTGCGGGTCGCCCGGCTGCTGGCCTATCGCGCCGTGTCGCTGCAGGACGACCCGGCCTCCGGCGCAGCGGCCAGCGCCGCCCGCATCGCCACCACCACGTGCGATCAGCAGGTCGCCGAGCTGTTGTTCGACGTGCTGGGCCCGACCGCGCTGGATGCCGGGTCCGGCGCGCCGCTGCACGGGGCCATCGAAGATCATTGGCGTTACGCACAGGCAGCCACCGTCGCATCGGGCACCATCGAGGTGCAGAAGATGTTGGTGGCCCGAGACGTACTGGGAGGGCACCGGTGAAAACCGATCTGCCGCAAGATATCAGCGACTTCGCAACGGTCGCCGCCAAACGGTTCACCCGATTGGGCGGGCCGCCGGCGGCGCTGCGCGCCGAGACCGACGACACCGTGCGAGAGGCGGCCCGCACCGCGCTGGCCGAGGTGGGCGCCTTCGATCTCGACGTGCGCACGGCGCCCGACGATCTGCTGGCCGCCGCGGTGCTGTGCCAGGCCGCGGGGGCCGCCGCGCTGCCCTACCCGCTGGTCGAGGAGCTGCTGGCGATCGACGGCGCGCGACTGACCCTGGTGAACCCCGCCGCCCCCCGCATCGACCACGGCGACCTGGCCGGCGACTGGATCGCCGCCGACATCGACGGCAATCGCTACCGTCCGCGGCCGGGATCGCGGACGGGCGCCAAACTCGGCCCCTTCCTGGTGCCGGCCACCCTGAGCGCCCCGGAGGGGACCGTGCCGGGCGCCGACGTCAATCTGCACCTGGTGCTGGGGGCGTGGCGCATCCTGGGCGCGGTGCAACAGTCGCTGCGCATCGTCACCGACCACGTGCAGGCCCGCATCCAGTTCGGCAAGCCGCTGGCGGACTTTCAGGCCGTCAGGTTCGCCGTCGCCGATGCCGCCGTCATGGTCCGCGGCCTGCACGAACTCGCGAAGTACACCATCTGTCGACCGGAATCGCTGCCGGCGCAAGTCCATTCGGCCGACGCGCTGGTGCTTCGGCTCAAGGCCGCCGACACCGCGCGGCAGGTCATGCGCACCTCCCACCAGTTGCTCGGAGCGTTGGGATTCTGCGACGAGTCCGACGTCAGCGTGCTCGACCGGCACACCCAGCCGCTGATCCGGCTGCCGCTGAGCACCGAGGAACTCGCGCTGCGGCTGATCCCAAGCGTGGCCGACGGCGCCTTCGAGACGCTGTTCAGCGAGCCGGTGTCGGCATGACCGAGTCGGCTCCGGCCGAACTGGCGGCCAACCCGTTAGCCGACGGAATCCCGTTCGGCGCCAAGCTGCAACAGCTCGCCGGGCAACGCGGCGACGACACGGCGGTGACCGTCGTCGCGCTCGACGGCACCGCCACCTCGCTGACGTTCGCCGAGCTCGACGCCCGCGCCAACCAGTGGGGCCGGGCCCTGGCCGCCACCGGCGCCCAAACGGGTTCGCTTGTCGCACTTGCCATTCCCAACTCGCAGCATCTGGTGCTGGCCACGCTGGGGTGCTGGAAGATCGGCGCGGTGCCCGTGCCCATGCATTGGGATCTTCCCGAGTGGGAACGCGACCGGGTGCGCGAGGTGATCAACCCCGCCGTCGTCGTCGACGAAACGAACCGCTGGGGGCTCGAGGCGCGCGCGGCCGGCGAGTCCGAGGCCGCCCTGCCGGTCGCCGTCTCCCCCACCGCCAACGGCATCTGCAGCAGCGGCTCCACCGGGGTGCCCAAGGTGATCCTCAACCTGGCGCCCTCGCTGTGGATCCCGCAGCACGGTGAGCCGTTCCTGTCGAACTGGACGCCGGTGGCCCAGCCGCAGACCATCATGGTGCCCGCACCGATGTATCACACCAACGGCTTCGCCCCGCTGCTCATGCTGCTGGGCGGCGACCATCTGGTGATCCTCGAAAAGTTCGATGCCGCATTGGTTCTCGACGTGATCGAGCGCTTCCGGATCACCAACTTCACCGCCACACCCACCATGCTGGCCCGCATCGCAGCCCGGCCCGATGTCCGGCAGCGCGACCTGTCCAGCATCGTGTTCATTCTGCAGGGGGCCGCGGTGATGCCGCCATCGCTGCTGCACACCTGGTTCGAGCTGCTGTCCCCCGAGCAGATCGTGATGGCCTACGGCATGACCGAAAACCTGGGGCTGACCGCGCTGCGCGGCGACGAGTGGCTCGAACACCCGGGCAGCGTCGGGCGTGGTTTCCGGGACACCGAGATCCGCATCCTCGACTCCCAGCAGCGACCGCTGGGCCCCGGCGAGGACGGCGACGTGTACCTGCGGGCGCCGATGAGCGCGGGGTACCGCTACCTGGGTGGGGCGCCCCCGCTGCCGTCGACCGAGGACGGCTTCCGCTCCGCCGGGGACATCGGCCACCTCGACGAGGACGGCTACCTCTACATCGTCGACCGCCGGGTCGACATGATCATCAGCGGCGGCGCCAACGTGTTTCCGGCCGAAGTCGAGTCCGCCCTGGCCGGCCATCCCGCAATCGCCGACGTCGTCGTGATCGGGCTGGCCGACCCGCAGTGGGGACGCCGGGTGCATGCGGTGGTCCAGCGCGCCGACGGCGCGTCGCTGACCGAGCAGCAGGTGATCGACTACGCCAAGGGCCGGCTGGCCCCCTACAAGGCGCCCAAGACCGTCGAATTCGTCGACGCCATCCCGCGCACGGCGGCGACCAAGGTCAACCGCTCGGCGATGATCGCGGCCCGGGGCGGCTGACCGGCGTCGACGGGCTCCGCGGTTCCGCCGCCCAGCGCGGTAACCTCATTCTCAGAGCGCCGGCAGCGCGCGACGGAAGGGACCAACCGCTCATGGCCGAGCCCAACGAGGACGTCGAGATCACCCGCGGCGACCGCTTCATCAAGACGGCCGTGGCGATACTGGGCGAAACCGGGCGCACCGACTTCACCGTGCAAGAGGTGGTCGCGCGCTCCAAGACGTCGTTGCGCGCCTTCTACCAACACTTCAGCAGCAAGGACGAACTGCTGCTGGCGCTGTTCGACCGGACCATCGCCCAGTCGGCGCAGACCTGGCGCGCCGAGACCGCCGGGCTGGACAGCACCGCGGCGCTGAAATTGGTGATCGACCGGGTCAGCCAGCAACCGGAATCGAGCACCCAGGACAGCCTCAATCGGGCGTTGACCCTCTACAACCAGCACCTGGCCGAAACACGTCCGCGCGAATACGCCCGGGTGCTCTCCCCGCTGCACCGGCTGATCCGCGACATCGTCGGCCAGGGCATCACCGAGGGAGTGTTCAACCCCGGATTGGACGTCGGGGCGGCGGCCGCCATCGTCATGCAGACCATGATGGGTGCGCAGCGATTGCACTGGCTGGGTGCGGAATTGAACGGCACCCCCGTCGATGCCGGCCAGCTCTACGACTTCTGCAGCCGGGCGCTGGGCATCCGGGACACCGACGAGGACGCGGGCGCGCCGTCGCTGGCGGAGTTGTTCGGGCAGATCGGCATGCGCCCCGGCACCCGCAACGGTCAGTTCGCGATGACCATGCCGGTCAGCCCCGCGGTGGTCAACACCTCCGGCGCGCTGCAGGGCGGCCTGATCGCCACGCTGGTCGACGTGGCGGGCGGGCAGTTCGGGCTGGACTATCTGCGGCCCGGCACCACGATGACCACCGCGGACCTGTTCGTCCGCTACCTGCGGCCGGTGCGGCAGGGTTCGGCCTTCGCGGTGCCCAGGATGCTGCGCTCGGGACGGCGGGCGATGGTGATGCAGGTGGACATCTTCGGCGACGGCGACGACGAGCTGCTCGCCACCGCCACCGTGAACTTCGCCATCATCAACGGCGACACGCCGAGCTCCGGGCTGCCCCCGGCCGAATAGCGACGAATACGGCCGAACGGGCAGGTACACCTTGTTCCGCACAAGTGGTAACGTCATTACCACACAGTGAGAATTACAGCCTTCTGCAAGGAGATCGCCATGCCGTCTCGCGAGCTTCCCTTCCCGGTGTTCGATGCCGACAACCACATGTACGAGCCGCAGGAAGCGCTGACCAAGTTCCTGCCGGACCACCGCAAGCACGTCATCGACTACGTCCAGATCCGCGGCCGGACCAAGATCGTGGTGCGCGGCCACATCAGCGAATACATCCCCAACCCGACGTTCGAAGTGGTGGCCCGTCCCGGCGCCCAGGAGGAGTACTTCCGCAACGGCTCGGGCGGCAAGAGCTACCGCGAAATCCTCGGCGAGCCGATGAAGGCCATTCCGGCCTTCCGCGAACCCGGCGCCCGGCTGGAGGTGATGGACGAACTCGGCATCGACTACGCGCTGATGTTCCCCACCCTGGCTAGCCTGGTCGAGGAGCGCATGAAAGACGACCCGGAGATGACGCACGACGTCATCCACGCGCTCAACCAGTGGATGTACGAGCAGTGGTCGTTCAACTACAAGGACCGCATCTTCGCCACCCCGGTGATCACGCTGCCGATCGTCGACCGCGCGCTCGAGGAGCTCGAGTGGTGCCTCGAGCGCGGCGCCCGCACCGTGTTGGTCCGGCCCGCGCCGGTGCCCGGCTACCGCGGCAGCCGCTCGTTCGGCTTCGAGGAGTTCGACCCGTTCTGGCAGGCCTGCGTGCGGGCCGAGATCCCCGTCTCGATGCACGCCTCGGACAGCGGCTACTCCGAGCTGCTCAACATCTGGGAACCCGGCGACGAGTTCCTGCCGTTCAAGCCCACCGCCTTCCGCAGCCTGGCCATGGGGCACCGGCCCGTCGAGGACGCGTTCGGCGCGTTGATCTGCCACGGCGCGCTGTCCCGCAACCCCGACCTGCGCATCCTGTCCATTGAGAACGGCGCCGACTGGGTGCCGCACCTGTTCAAGGGCCTCAAGGGCGTGTACAAGAAGATGCCGCAGGCGTTCGCCGAGGATCCGATCGAGACGTTCAAGCGGTGCGTCTACGTCAGCCCGTTCTGGGAGGACCGGTTCGCCGAGATCGTCAACATGGTGGGCACCGACCGGGTGGTGTTCGGATCGGACTGGCCGCACCCCGAGGGTTTGAAGGACCCGATCAGCTTCGTCGACGAGCTGGCCGATTTCAGCGACGAGGACAAGGCGAAGATCATGGGCGGCAACCTGATGAAGCTGATGAAGGTGTCCGCGCCGGCCGCCAAGAAGCCCGTCTCGGCCTGATCTCGCGCCCCTGCCGCGGCGCGGCGT
>Ga0164242_10005066_pt1 | contig 14697 bp, 11 predicted proteins | sample OricomgcompostMG_FD_108783 | JGI IMG/M metagenome (GOLD analysis project Ga0164242, IMG submission 108783) | Miracle-Growth compost microbial communities from Emeryville, California, USA - Original compost - Miracle growth compost (MG) ... | reverse complement strand
GTCGGGACCGCTCAGCCGACGCGGTCCAACGGGCGCTCGGTGCTGTCGGCGGACCTCCGGCGCTGCCACGCCGACCGCGGCCACCAGGACGCCCGGCGCACCACCCGCGGTGAGACACCTTCGCGCAGCCCTTCGAGCGCGTCGAGGACCACCTGCGCGTCGAGCGCAGGGGCGGGGGCGGCAACCGCATAGCGCTCGCGCTCGACGGCGTCGACCAGCCGGTCGATGGCGACCCGGCCCGCGTCGGTGCCGATGCAGCGGCTCAGCAGCTTGCGACTCGCTCGCGGTGAGATGCCGTCCGCCCACGGGACCTCGAGATCGATCGCGGTGTCGCGCAGCTCGGCCCACGCGTCCTCGGCCGAGCCGCCCAGGCGAGCACGCCGACGCCGGCGGCGTACTGCCCCCGGCAGCAGCCCCAGAACGGCGAGCAGCAGCAGCGCCACCGCCGTCCCCGCCACCCAGGCCACCACCCGGTGCCGGGCGTGGGCAGCGTGGGCCGCCCGTCGGCCGCCCTGACTGGCATCGGTCCGCGGCTTGGCCGTCTGCCGCTCCGACGGTGCGGTGGAGGCGCTGGAGGTCGGTACTCCGGCGGGGGCGGGCGCCACGTCCTTCGGGCTGTGCGCATAGGCCGGTACGGACGTGCCCGCGGCGGCCGGGGTCGGCTCGAACCGCACCCAGCCGGCCCCGGTGAAGTAGAGCTCCGGCCAGGCGTGCATGTCGTGGCTGGAGTAGACGTAGGTGCCGTCGGCGGCCTGGGTCGGGGTGAGGAAGCCGACCGCCACCCGGGCGGGGATGCCGAGCGTGCGCGCCATCGCTGCCATCGCGGCGGCGAACTGCTGGCAGTAGCCGGTCCGGCTGCCGTCGCCGGTGCCGAGGAAGCGGGCCAGGTCGGTGGCGCCCGACCCGAGGTCGGTGGCGGTGGAGTAGGTGAAGTTGCCGGTGCTGCGGAACCAGTCCTGCAACGCCACCGCCTGCTCGAACGGGCCGGCGGCGCGGCTGGTCACCTGCTCGGCGAGCTGGCGGACGATCGGCGGCAGGTCGGCCGGGACGTCGGTGTAGAGGGCCGGCACCTCGCCGACACCCGACGACATGCCGTTGAGCGCGGCGGCGGTGAGGTCGGGATGGATCCTGGTCGCCTCGTAGGACAGCCCCGCGGTCGTCAGGCCGTGGGTCGCGGCGATGAAGTCATTGGTGTCGATGTCGTAGCGCCAGTCGCCGACGGCGTTGATCGCGGTGATCGGGGCGGGCGTGGGCAGCCAGCGCGAGGCGAACTCGTTCTCCACCGAGATGGCGTAGAGATAGCCGGGCTCCGAGGGGGGCGGCGTGAAGCCGGCGATCGGCACGCGGCCGTGCGAGTCCTGGTTGGTGGGGATGGTGCGGTCGCCCGCCGACCACTGCGTCGCGTTGAACCGGGTCAGCACCGCGATCCGCAGATAGCTCGGATCGGGGTCAGTGGTCTGGACGTCGATCAACGGGATGTCGGCGCCCTGCTGCAGGTTGCGACGTACGTCGACCATCGGGTTGGTGACGGTGACCTGTCCACCGCCGCCACCGCCGCCGAAGCCGTCGAACCTCACCTGCGTGGTCGGCAGCGCGAGCGGTACGACGAGGGCCAGCACCGTGGCCGTGCCGCCGACCGCGACCGTGCCGGCCAGCGACCGGAGGCGCACGGCGGGATCGGTCGGGGCGCTGAGTCGTCCCTCGTCGATCTGCTTGCCCCACTGCGTCAGCCGGTCGCTCTCGCCGTACCCGACCTGGGCCAGCCACCCCGCGGCGACCAGTGCGAACAACCATGCGGCGATCCCGCTGCGGGCCGCGCCGCTCACCCCGCTCTGGGTGCTCACCACGCTGATCGGGACCGCCAGCACGGCGAGCAGGACCAGGCCGGAGAGCGCGGCCGCCCGCAGGGTGCGGGCGAACAGGTCGGCGACCACGAAGGCGAGCGCGGCGCCGCACAGCACGAACGGCAGCACGCCGTCGACCACCGGCGCCGGCGGGGCGGCGTGCGCGGCCGCGTTTCCGGCCGCGACGAAGGCGTTCTCCAACCGCATCCGGGGTGTGTACCGCAGCGGGATCGGCGTGTGGGTGAGCCGGATGGACACGACCGACCAGGCGAGCGCGAGCTGGGCGACGACGGTGACCCAGCGCGGCACGCCGACGAGGCGCAGCACGACGCCGGCGATCACCACCGCCGCACCGGTGAGCGTGACCGGCAGCATCGCATGGCTCATCCCGCTGGTGACCCGCGACCACGACCCGACGGCCAGCAGCACGGTGGCGGCGGTGAGCAGCGTGAGGAGCAGCTCCCGTGCGACCCGCATCAGCTCGCTCCCGTCCGGGTCGAGGCCCCAGCCGGCGGCCCCGACCGACGTGCGGAGAGCCGCTGCCAGCTGCTCTCGAGGCGCTCGCCGAGGGCGAGCGTGGTGGCGTGCCAGCCCTGCTGGCCGAGCAGCACGGCGCCGTCCACCGGCGTACCGATCTGCTGGGGGCCGGCTGCGCCCCATCCGGCGACATCGAGGACCACGGCGAGTGCCGCGGGCGACTGGTTGCGCAGCCGGCGCAGCACCGGCGCCTCGGTGCCGTCCAGGGCGCCGAGTACGGCGAGCAGGAGCCCGCCTGCACCGGGACCGTCGAGCCAGTCGATCTCGAGGCCGCTGCCAAGAACCGTGTCTGCCACCGCCAGCGCCTCGAGCAGGGCGGTGGTGGTCGGCGCCTCCAGCCCGCCGCGCTGCCAGGCGGTGAGGTCGCGGCCGTCGGTGCTGACGAGGCGGACGGCGTAGCCGCGCTCCACCAGATGCAGGGCGATCGACGCCGTGGCCGAGACGGCGGCCTCGAAGGAGGCGGCCGAGCCGGCACCCCGGTGGGCGGCGTGCCGGTTGTCGAGCAGGACGGTGGCGCGTGCCTGCCAGTGCTGCTCCTCGCGTCGCACCATCAGCTCGCCGACCCGGGCCGAGCTGCGCCAGTGCACCCGACGCAGGTCGTCGCCGCGGCGATACTCCCGCACCGTCACGTCCTCGGCGCTGCCGCCGGCGAAGGCCCGTGGCCGGTTGTCGCCGGTGCCGCTGCGGGCGTTGCTCAGCCGGATCGGCTCCAGCGGCACGGTCCTCGGGGTGACGAGCAGGGGAGCGGTGGAGGTGAAGGCGCGGCCCAGCCGGACCAGACCGAACGGGTCGTTGACGCGCACCGTCATCGGCCCCAGCTCGAACCGGCCACGCCGCTCGGCACGGACCTGGTACTCCAGCTCGCGCCGGCGGCCGAGCCGCCGCACCACGAACCGTGGCCGCGCGCCCAGCGCGAACGGGACCGCCTCCTCGAGCAGCATCGGCGCAGCCGGAAGGGCGCCCTCGTTGCTGAGCGTGATCCGCACCCGGGCGGGCTGGCCGGCGGCCACCACTGACGGCGTCACCGACCGGGTGAGCGCCAACCGGTACCGGCTGCGGGCGAGTACGCCGGCGACCAGCAGCGGCAGCGCCACCAGCAGCACGCCGATCCGGGCCAGGCCCGGCTGACCGAGCAGCACCGCGCACACGACCGCCGTCACCCCGGCGGCCAGGAAGGCCCGGCCCCTGATGGTCAGTCCGCGCAGCGCCTCGAGCATCGCTTGCCCCGTTCGACGGGCCGGCTACGCCGACGGCACCGGTACGGCGGCGACCAGGCCGCGGACGACATCGGCGACCTGCCGGCCGGCGAGGGCCGCCTCGGGGCTCGGCAGCAGGCGGTGCGCGAGCACCGGCACCACGAGCGAGGCCAGGTCATCGGGAAGGACGAAGTCCCGGCCCTGCAGGGCAGCCGCGGCCTTGGCGGCGCGGACGAGGTGGAGGGTGGCGCGCGGTGAGGCGCCGAGGGAGAGGTCGCTGGTGGAGCGGGTCGCCGCTGCGATGCCCACGGCGTACCGCTGGACGGCCTCGGAGACGTGCACCTGGTTGACGATGCCGATCAGCTTGCGGATCTCGGCCGCGTCGGTGACCGGCTCGAGGTCGTCGAGGGGGTTGGCGCCCGCGTGCGTGGCGATCATCGCCAGCTCGGCCGCCGGGGGTGGGTAGCCGATCGAGACCCGGGCCATGAAGCGGTCGCGCTGGGCCTCGGGGAGGACGTAGGTGCCCTCCATCTCGATAGGGTTCTGGGTGGCGACCACCAGGAACGGCGCCTCGAGCTGGTAGGTCGCGGTGTCGACGGTGACCTGGCGCTCCTCCATGCACTCCAGCAGTGCGGACTGGGTCTTGGGCGAGGCCCGGTTGATTTCGTCGCCGACAACGATGTTGGCGAACACGCCGCCGGGCCGGAACTCGAACTCGCGCGTGTTCTGGTTGAACACCGACACGCCGGTCACGTCCGAGGGCAGCAGGTCGGGCGTGAACTGGATCCGCCGGACCGTGCAGTCGATGGAGCGGGCGAGCGACTTGGCGAGCTGGGTCTTGCCGACCCCGGGCACGTCCTCGAGGAGGAGGTGACCCTCCGCCAGGAGCACGACCAAGGTCGAGAACACCACGTCTGACTTGCCCTCGATGACGCGCTCCACATTGGCGCGGATGCGTCCGGCGACCCGGGCCACGGTCTCCAGATCAGCGCCCACGGAGGGGCTCGGCGTACTCACGAGCCAACCGTACGGCGTGGGCGGTGGAGGTGTCTGCCATCGCAGCGGGCCGCGGCCGGCCCGACTCCCGGGAGGACGGGGGAGAGCAGTGGGGGAACACGCCTCGGCAGTGGTTGACGGTGGAGGGAAGTGGAGTAGTGTGGGGGAAAGTGGAGGAGACAGCCACGGGAGTGGAGGGGCGCCATGTTCTTCATGGGGACCTACACGCCCAAGCTCGACGAGAAAGGGCGGCTGATCCTCCCGGCCAAGTTCAGGGACCGTCTGGCGGAGGGCGTTGTGGTCACACGAGGGCAGGAGCGATGCCTGGTGGTGTGGCCCGAGGACGTCTTCGCCGCCGAGGCGGCCCGGGTGATGGCGCAGCCGCGGGAGCTGCGGGGCACGCGTGACGTGTCCCGCTCCTTCTTCTCCGGCGCCGACTCCGGGACCCCGGACAAGCAGGGGCGGATCGCGATCGCGCCGCTGCTGCGTGCCTATGCCGGGCTGGAGAAGGACGTCGCCGTCATCGGCGTCGGCGACCGGATCGAGATCTGGGACCAGGCCCGCTGGTTGGAGTACGACGCCGAGACAGCGGAGAAGTTCTCCGACCTGGACGCGGCGCCCCTGCCCTAACGAGCACAACACAACAGCGGATCCGCAGGACGAGGTCTCAGTCCCGCTCTCCGACCTCTCTGGAGTCACTTCCCCGGCTCCAGATCGGTCACTTCCCCGGGAGCGGGCATGGGACCTGGCTCTGCGGATCCGCTCGCTCATGCACGCCTGTCACGCACGTCGAGCACACACCGAGGAGGTGGGGAGAAGTGGAGCAGCAGCACGTTCCGGTCATGCTGGACCGCATCGTCGAGCTGCTCGCTCCGGCCTTCGCCCACGGCACCCAGGAGCGGCCGGCGGTGATGGTCGACTGCACCACCGGCCACGGTGGCCACACCGAGGCGGTGCTGCAGCGGCTCGACGAGGTGCGGGTCATCGGCATCGACCGGGACACCACCGCACTCGCGCTGGCGGCCGCCCGGCTGGCGCCGTACGGCGCCCGCTGGCGGGGCGTGCACGCCCGGTACGACGAGATCCTCGACGTACTGGCCGACCAGCGGCTGGATCACGTCGACGCCGTCCTGTTCGACCTCGGCGTCTCCTCGATGCAGCTCGATCAGCGCGAGCGCGGCTTCGCCTATGCCGAGGACGCGCCGCTGGACATGCGGATGGACGCCACCCGCGGGCTCACCGCCGCCGACGTCCTCAACACCTACTCGGCCGCCGAGCTGACCCGCGTGCTGCGCGAGTACGGCGAGGAGAGGTTCGCCAAGAAGATCGCCGGCGCCATCGTCCGGCGTCGCGAGACCGAGCCGTGGACCACCAGCGGCCCGCTCGTCGAGCTGCTCTACGCCGAGATCCCGGCCCCCGCCCGGCGCACCGGCGGCCACCCCGCCAAGCGCACCTTCCAGGCGCTGCGGATGGAGGTCAACGACGAGCTCGGCTCGCTGCGGGCGGCGCTGCCCGCCTCGCTGGCCGCGATCGGCGTCGGCGGCCGGGTCGTCGTGGAGTCCTATCACTCCCTCGAGGACCGGCTGGTCAAGCACGCCTTCACCGCCGCCACCAGGCTCGACGTACCGCCGGACCTGCCGTTCGTGCCCGAGGGCATGGAGCCCGACTTCCGGCTCGTCACCCGCGGCGCCGAGCAGGCGTCGCCGGTCGAGACCGAGCAGAACCCGCGCGCAGCCTCGGTCCGGCTGCGCGCCATCGAACGCATCAAGGCCGGCACATCACAGCAGGGCACCACACCCGGGGGGCAGAGACGATGAGCAGCACCGCTTCGGCAGCAGTACGTTCGGTACGGCGGATCGCGGCCCTGGCCGACCCGGCAGCGCTCCAGCGCGCCCGGCTGACGGTGGTGCCACGGCCCGGCCGGGTCGCCGCACCGCGACTGCCGTTCATCGCGCTGATCACCGCGATCCTGCTGGCCGGCGTGATCGGGCTCTTGATGTTCAACACCTCGATGCAGCAGGCCGCCTTCGTGGAGGCCAGGCTGCACACCCAGGCCGACAACCTGGCCGCTCGGCAGCAGGGCCTCCAGTCCGACCTGCAGCGCCTCGACGACCCCCAGGCGATCGCGGCCAAGGCCCAGGCCCACGGCATGGTCATCCCGGTCGGCCCCGCCGTACTCTCCGTGCCGTCGGGGAAGATCGAGGGCACGCCGACCCCGGCCACAGCTGACTCCACCCCCCAGCTGTGGGCGCACCACCCCAAGCCGACCGCGGTGGTGCCGGCCCGGAAGCCGGTCGTCGGGCCGTCCGAGGCGCACGCCCACCAGAAGGCCCACCAGAAGGCCGGCCAGAACGCCGACAAGAAGAGCCCGAAGAAGGCCCCGGCGAAGGCCGCGCAGCACTGACCTCTCGGCCACCGAGCCGACCAGCCGGGCGACACGCGTCAGCGCTCCCCGAGCGGGCGAGCCCGGCACGGTAGACAAGTGCTCGACAGTCACACCCGTCACAGATGAGCCCGCGACAGATGAGGGAGTCAGTGCGCCCCACCGAGGAGAGCAAGAGGACGCGCCGCGCATCACCGCACCTGCGGTTGAAGATCGGCTTCGTGCTGATCGCGATGGTGCTCTCGCTCTTCGGGGCCCGGCTCGTGCAGCTGCAGGGCTTCGACCCGCACTCCTACGCGCAGGCGGCGGCCAAGGAGAACCTGGTGAGCCAGGTGCTGCCCGCCGAGCGCGGCCGGATCCTCGACCGCAACGGGCAGCCGCTCGCCGACTCGGCCGACGGGTTGATGATCACCGCCGCCCCGTCGATCACGTCGAAGACCGCGCCCGCGCTGGCGACGCTGCTGGCCAACAAGCTCGATCTCGACTACAGCAAGACGCTCGCGGCGCTGACCGGGAAGACACGTGGCAGCACGCCGCTGTTCGCCTACGTCGCGCGCAAGGTCCCGGCGGCCAAGGCGACCGCTGCGGTCGATGCCGCTGAGGCGAAGGGCTTCAAGGGCCTCTACACCGCCGACGACCCGATCCGGGAGTATCCGGCGCACGACGTCGCCGCCAACCTGGTCGGCTTCCTCGGCACCGACGGCCCGCTCGCCGGTCTGGAGAAGTCGCTCAACAACGAGCTCGCCGGCAAGGACGGCAAACAGACCTACGAGGTAGCCGACGGCGGCACCCGCATCCCGCTCGGTCCCTCGACCACGGTCGAGCCGGTCAACGGCACCGACGTGCACCTGACCATCGACCGGGAGCTGCAGTGGTACGCCCAGCGGGTGCTGCGCCAGGCGGACCAGAAGTCCGACGCGGTCAACGGCATCGCGGAGGTGGTGGACGTGAAGACCGGCGAGATCCTGGCGCTGGCGGACGACCCGACCTTCGACGCCTCCGACCCCGGTGCCGCCCGCAAGTCGGACCGCGGGGCGCGATCGCTCAACGAGGTCTACGAGCCGGGGTCGGTGGAGAAGATCCTCACGCTCTCCTCGCTGATCGACGCGGGGAAGGTCACCGACCGGACCAAGCTGGTCGTGCCGGGCGAGCTGCACCGCGAGGACACGGTCATCCACGACTGGTTCCCACACGACGACATCAAGTTCACCCTCGCCGGCGTCATCGCCCAGTCCTCCAACATCGGCACCGTGCTCGCCTCCGACCGGTTCGAGAACGGCCAGCTCCACCAGTACCTGCAGAAGTTCGGCCTGGGCCAGCGCACCAACGTCGGCGTCCTCGGCGAGTCTCCGGGCATCCTGCCGTCGATGTCGCAGTGGAACCACGAGATCCAGGACCGCGTCGACTTCGGCCAGTCGGTCTCGGTCAACGCCGTGCAGATGATCGGCGCGGTCAACGCGGTCGCCAACGGTGGCGTGCGGGTCGACCCGAGCCTGATCCTGGGCAAGGCCACCACCGACTCCGGACAGACCGTCGGCACCGACGAGACCACCAGCCGCCGGGTGGTCAGCAAGCGGGCCGCGACCCAGATGATGAAGATGATGGAGCGGGTGCCCGACCCGAAGACCGGCACGGCACCGCAGACCCAGATCCCCGGCTACCGGGTCGCCGGCAAGACCGGCACCGCACAGCGCGCCGTGAACGGCCGGTACGACGGCAGCCTGACCGTCTCCTTCGCCGGCTTCGCCCCGGCCGACAACCCGCGGTTCACCGTGTACGTCGTGGTCAACGACCCACGCCGCGGCGCCGCCGGCGGTGGCGTCACCGCGGGTCCGGTGTGGCAGAAGATCATGAGCTTCGCGCTGCGTCACTTCGGCGTGCCGCCCACCAACACCAAGCCCTCGAACCTGCCGACGATGTGGGGCAAGGGCAACGACCCGCACGGTCGGCCCTGACCCGCTCGGCCGGCACAGGGCTTGCGTTGGGCCGGCACAGGCGTGACCGGCACCGCGCGGCCCCGGCCGATCTCGGTGTTCTGGCGCCGCTCGTCTAGCCTTTGCGGACCATGAGCAACTCCGATCGAGACGAGCGCGAGCTCCGACGCCAGATCGCCTCCGGCCGGCCGCAGCGTGCCCCGCGGACCCGGGTCGGGGCGCTCGCGGCCGAGATCCTCGCCGAGACCGGCGCGCGGATGCTCACCCTGGCCGGCGACCCCGACACCGAGGTCGGCGGGCTCTCGCTGAGCTCGCAGCGGATCCTCGACGGCGATCTCTACGCCGCGCTGCCCGGCAGCCGGGTGCACGGGATCGAGTACGTCGAGGACGCCGTCGCGGCCGGTGCGGTGGCGATCCTCACCGATCAGGCGGGCATTGCCCGGGTGCGGCCGAATGCGCCCGTGCTGGCCGGCGTACCCGTGCTGCTGGCGGAGGACCCGCGGCGGCTCCTGGGCCGGCTGGCCGCCCGGATCTACGGCGATCCGGCCACCAGCATGCGGATGATCGGCGTAACCGGCACCCAGGGCAAGACAACCACCACCCGGCTGATCGCCGGGGGCCTCGAGGTCGCCGAGGTGCGGGCCGGCGTGATCGGCACCGTCGGCACCCGGGTGGCCGGCCGCGACGTGAAGACGGTGCTCACCACGCCCGAGGCCCCCGACCTGCACGCCCTCTTCGGGGTGATGCGGGAGGCCGGTGTGGAGGCGTGCGCGATGGAGGTCTCCAGCCACGCGCTGGTGATGGGCCGCGTCGACGGCGTCGTCTACGACGTGGCGGTCTTCTTGAACCTGGGCCGCGACCACCTCGACTTCCACCGCGACGTCGAGGACTACTACCGCGCCAAGGCCTCGCTCTTCGCGCCCGAGCGCGCCCGGACGGGACTGGTCTGCATCGACGACGAGCACGGTCAGCGGCTCGCCCGGGAGGCGAGCATCCCGATCCGCACCTTCTCCATCCGCGACGCCCGACTGGGCTCGCGGCTGGGCAAGAGGGCGGACTGGCGGGCCCGCGACATCCACCTGGAGGCGGACGGCTCGACGTTCACGGCTGTCGGTCCCACCGGTCGCTACCACGTCCGGGTCCCGCTGCCCGGCGACTTCAACGTCAGCAACGCCCTCGCCGCGGTCGCCGCGGTCGCGGAGGCCGGGCTGGACGTCGAGGCCTTCGCCGCCGCGCTCGGCACCTCGGGCGGCGTGCCGGGCCGGCTGGAGCGGATCGACGAGGGCCAGGACTTCACCGTGGTCGTCGACTACGCGCACAAGCCGGACGCGGTCGAGGCCGCGATCCGCACCCTGCGCCCGCTCACCGACGGCCGGCTGATCACCGTCCTCGGCGCCGGTGGCGACCGCGACCCGGGCAAGCGGCCGATCATGGGCGAGATCGCCGCGCGCCTCTCCGACGTACTCGTGGTGACCGACGACAACCCCCGCAGCGAGGACCCCGGGGCGGTCCGGTCGGCGGTGCTCGACGGCGCCAAGGGCGGCCGCGCGGAGGTGCGCGAGATCGGCGACCGGGAGCAGGCCATCGCCGCCGCCGTCGCCGCCGCCACGACCGGCGACATCGTGCTCATCGCGGGCAAGGGCCACGAGACCGGCCAGACGGTGGGGGAGCGGACCCACCCGTTCGACGACCGTGAGGTCGCCCGCCGGGTGCTGCGCGCGCGCCAGCGCGCCGAGGCCGCCAAGGCCGAGGACACCGGCCGATGACGGGCCCGCGTCCGGTCCTCGACGCCGGGCTGATCGACGAGGCGGCCGCGCGGCTGGCCGGGGTGGTGACCCAGACCCCGCTGGAACGCAGCGAGCGGCTGTCCTCAGCGACCGGCGCCGAGGTCTGGCTCAAGCGCGAGGACCTGCAGTCGGTGCGCTCCTACAAGGTCCGGGGCGCCTTCAACCTGATCGCCCAGCTCGACGACGCCGCGCGGAAGGCAGGGGTGGTCGCGGCCAGCGCCGGCAACCACGCCCAAGGGGTGGCGTTCGCCTGCTCGGCGCTGGGCGTGCACGGACGGGTGTTCCTGCCGAGCACGACGCCACGGCAGAAGCGCGACCGGATCGCCGCGATCGGCGGCCGGATGATCGAGACCATCGTGGTCGGGGACACCTACGACGAGGCGGCAGCCGCCGCCGCTACGGACGCGGCCGCCACCGGCGCGACCATCGTGCCCGCGTTCGACGACCCGCGCACGATCGCCGGCCAGGGCACCGTCCTCCGGGAGGCGGTGGCGCAGCTCGGCACGAGCCCGGACGTCGTCGTCATCCCGGTGGGCGGCGGTGGCCTGTTGGCCGGGTCGCTCACGTGGTTGGCCGAGCGCCACCCGCAGACCCGGGTGATCGGCGTCGAGCCGGCCGGTGCCGCGGGCGTGGCCGCGGCCGTCGCGGCCGGTGAGCCGGTCGTGCTCGACGAGATCGACACGTTCGTCGACGGCGCCGCCGTCCGCCGCGTCGGTGACGTCACCTTCCCGGTCATCGCCGCGTCCGGCGTACAGCTCGTCTCCTCGCCGGAGGGCCGGGTGTGCAGCGAGATGCTCGCGCTCTACCAGACCGACGGCATCATCGCCGAGCCGGCCGGTGCGCTGGCCAGCTCGGCGCTCGGGCTGCCGGAGGTCCGGATCGAGCCGGGGGAGCGCGTCGTCTGCGTGCTCTCCGGCGGCAACAACGACGTCAGCCGGTACGCCGAGGTCGTCGAGCGGGCCCTCATCCACGAGGAGCGCAAGCACTACTTCCTGGTGGAGTTCCCGCAGGAGCCCGGGGCGCTGCGGCGCTTCCTCGACGAGGTGCTCGGGCCCAACGAGGACATCACGCTGTTCGAGTACGTCAAGCGGAGCAACCGCGAGACCGGTCCCGCGCTGGTCGGCATCGAGCTCGCCGATCCGCACGACCTGCCCGACCTGCTACGCCGGATGGCGGACGCGCCGCCGCGGATCGAGCGGATCGAGGCCTCCAGCCCGCTGTTCCGGTTCCTGTTGTAGCTGTCTGCACATCGAAGCGAGAGCAGTCTCACAACCAACACATAGCCTCGGCGGGGCACCACTGAGCCGGCGCGAGGGTGAGGAAGAATGGCAGACGGCCGTGTCAGCGAGATGAAGGTGGGTGCATGAGGGCGATCCTGTTGAGTGGCGTGATCGCGCTGCTCCTCTCGCTCCTGGGCACCCGACTGGCCATCCGCCAGTTCACCAAGTGGGGCTACGGCCAGGAGATCCGGGACGACGGTCCCACCACCCATCACGTCAAGCGCGGTACGCCGACGATGGGCGGCGTGGCGATCGTGCTCGCCGCGGTGATCGCCTACCTGCTGGCCAAGCTCGCCGAGGGCGATGCGCCCAGTGCCAGCGGCTGGCTGCTGATCTTCTTGTTCGTCGGCTGCGCCCTCGTCGGCTTCCTCGACGACTTCATCAAGGTCTTCATGCAGCGCAACCTCGGGTTGCGCAGCGGGGCGAAGATGATCGGCCAGACCGCTGTCGCGGTGATCTTCGGCATCCTCGCCGTCGGCTTCTTCGGCGATGACCGCGGCGTACATCCCGCCTCGCGGTTCCTCTCCACGATCCACGACTGGGGGCCGCGGCTGCCGCTGGTCATCGTGATCGTGCTGATCTGGTTCATCGTCACCGCCACCAGCAACGCGGTGAACCTCACCGACGGCCTCGACGGGCTGGCGACCGGCGTCTCGATGATGGTCTTCGGCGCCTACACGCTGGTCTCGATCTGGCAGAACAACCAGCGCTGCGGCAGCGCCCGGCCGAGTGTCGACCAGCTGCACTGCTACACGGTGCGCGACCCGCTCGACCTCGCGGTGGTGGCGGCCGCGATCACCGGCGCCTGCTTCGGCTTCCTGTGGTGGAACGCCTCACCGGCCAAGATCTTCATGGGCGACACCGGCTCGCTGGCGCTCGGCGGGGCGCTGGCCGGCTTCGCGATCATGAGCCGCACCGAGCTCCTGATGGCCGTCATCGGCGGCATCTTCGTGCTCGAGACGGTCTCGGTGATCCTGCAGGTCAGCTTCTTCAAGCTCACCAAGCGCAACGGCGGGGCCGGCAAGCGGCTCTTCCGGATGACGCCGATCCATCATCATTTCGAGATGCTCGGCTGGGAGCAGATCACCGTCGTGATCCGGTTCTGGATCATCGCCGGCATCTGCGTCGCCGCCGGCCTCGGTCTCTTCTACGGCGCCTGGGTGGTGGTGTCGTGAACCGGCTCCGGGTCGCGGGGCTCGGCCGGCACGACTCCTGGGACGGCGTGCGTGCGGTCGTCGCCGGCTTCGGCGTCTCCGGCTTCGCCGCCGCGGACAACCTGCTCCATCTCGGCGCCAGCGTCACCGCCCTCGACGAGTCGCCGGGGGACGACGAGCGCCAGGAGAAGGCCAAGCTGCTGCGGGTGCTCGGCGGCGACATCCGGCTCGGTGCCGGCCAGACGGCACAGCTGCCCGCGGACGCCGACGTACTCGTGACCTCGCCGGGGTGGAAGCCGAGCGCTCCGCTGCTGGCGCAGGCCCGAGAGCGCGGGATCCCGATCTGGGGCGAGGTCGAGCTGGCCTGGCGGCTGCGTGACGCGGCGAACGCCGCGCCCTGGCTGGCGATCACCGGCACCAACGGCAAGACCACCACCGTGCAGATGCTCGACACCGTCCTGGGCACCGCCGGGCTGCGCTCGGTCGCTGTCGGCAACGTCGGGCGGCCGATCGTCGAGGCGGTGATGGACCCGACGCCCTACGACGTCTTCGCCGTGGAGCTGTCGAGCTTCCAGCTGCACTACACCGACTCGATGGCCGCCGAGAGCGCCGCCGTGCTCAACATCGCCGAGGACCACCTCGACTGGTACGGCGACCTGGGCGGAATGTCCGGCTACAGCTCCGACAAAGGTCGGATCTACCAGGGCGTGCGCCGCGCCTGCGTCTACAACGTCGCCGACGAGGTCACCCGCCGTCTGGTCGAGGAGGCGGACGTCCAGGAGGGCGCCCGTGCGATCGGCTTCACCCTCGGCATGCCGGGTGTCGGCGAGGTCGGCCTGGTCGAGGACATCCTGGTGGACCGCGCCTTCATCGCCGAGCGGCAGACCAGTGCCGCCGAGCTGTGCACCATCGCCGACCTCGCCGAGACGCTGGGCCATGCACCGGCGCCCCACTACATCCAGAACGCGCTCGCCGCTGCCGCGCTCGCCCGTGCCCACGGCGTCAGTCAGCAGGCGGTCCGCGACGGGCTGCGCTCCTTCCGGCCCGACGGGCACCGGATCGAGCAGGTGGCCGTGCACGACGGGATCACCTGGGTCGACGACTCCAAGGCGACCAACCCGCACGCGGCTCGGGCCTCGTTGCAGGCCTACGACCCGGTGGTCTGGATCGCGGGCGGGCTGGCCAAGGGGGCCGAGTTCGAGGAGCTGGTGCCGGCCGTCCGCGGCCGGCTGCGCGGCGTCGTGCTCGTCGGGCGCGATCAAGATGTCATTGCTCGCGCACTTGCGCGACACGCGCCCGATGTTCCGGTGATCGCGCTGCCAGCCGACGAGACTGGTGCCGCAGTCATGGGGCATGCGGTCGAGGCCGCCGCCCGGCTGGCGGTCACCGGTGACACGGTGCTGCTGGCGCCGGGATGCGCGAGCCAGGACCAGTTCCGTGACTACAAGGAGCGGGGCGACGCGTTCGTCGCCGCGGTGAGGGACCAGATCAGCTAGCGGAAGGGGAGCCCGGTGACAACGGCCAACCCCGAGGAGACCGCCGGCGCCACCGCGGAGCGGCTCACCGTCTCGGCCTGGCTGAGGGCC
>Ga0164242_10005065_pt1 | contig 14701 bp, 13 predicted proteins | sample OricomgcompostMG_FD_108783 | JGI IMG/M metagenome (GOLD analysis project Ga0164242, IMG submission 108783) | Miracle-Growth compost microbial communities from Emeryville, California, USA - Original compost - Miracle growth compost (MG) ... | reverse complement strand
GACGAGGCCGGCGCGTCGTAAGCGCGTCGTAGTGGGCGGCGTCTCGCGCGGGTGCGCGTGCGCGTCCGTCCGGGGCCGGGCGGGGTTCCTCGGCCTCCCCGTTCCGCCGTGGACATCCGCGTGCGCGGCCGCGCTCTCGCGTGTCCATCCCGGCCCGCTGGCCGGCCCATGGTGCCGCGGTGGACACGCGTGTGCGCGGCCGCGGCAGCAGGGGTCCAGGGCGGCTCGGCCGGGCCTGTGGATAGTTCGGGCGGCGGGTACGGGGGATGTCCTAGCTTGGCGACTATGTGGATTCCGGGTCGAGCATTCCTTGCGGTGAGCTCCCTCGCGCTGGCTGCGGGCGTGCTTGCGGGCTGCGCGTCTTCGGATGCGGATGCCGACCCTGTCAGAACCCCGAAGCCGTCCCCGACACCGACACCCGTGTTCACCTCGGACGCCGACGCCCTCGCCGCGGCCACCAAGGTCTACAAGGAGTTCGAAGCGGTTTCGGATCAGATCGGACGTGACGGTGGTGCTCACCCCGAACGAATCAAGCCGTATGTCAACGCAGCGGGGTACCAGCATGAGCTCGAAGAAGCCCAGAAGATGCGGTCCGAGCATTCTCATGGAGTCGGCTCAACAGTCCTCAACAACATCGTCCTTCAGTCGCATGAAGAGAACGACGGCGTGGCGACGGTGACCGTGTACACCTGCGAAGACATCTCGTCCATTGACCGGATCGGCGCCGATGGGAAGTCGCTCGTTTCACCAGACCGCGCGGACTACATTGCGTACGTCGCGGTTCTGCGGGCGGACCAATCACACCAACTCGTTATCCAGTCGAACAAGTACTGGTCGGGCGGCGGCATATGCAAGCACTAGCGGCGCTCTTCGTGGTCAGCGCACTAGTGGTTGGGGCGGGCGGCACTGATCCGACGAGCAGCGGCGATTGGAATGGTCGAGCCGTGGAGGTCACCGCAACCACGACCGGTGACAACGGGAGGGCCGGAACATCCGAATCCGCGACCGATAGCGCCGCAATCTCGAGTGATGCCGGTGCTGTGCCGTGGGTGCCGCCTGGGAGTGGGCCGCGGGGGCTGGTGTGTGATGCTCCGGATTGGTGTCCGGGGTCGCCGGCGGAGCCGGCGGCGGCGACGCCGGCGCCTGCTTCCACGCCCGGCGTGCCGGGGTTGGATGAGGTGGCGCGGTTCCTGGTCGGGGATCCGAGGGCGGTTTCGGAGCCGGGCGGGTGGACGGTCGTGGGGGCGCAGACGAACTTCATCGCGGTGGCGGGGGAGCGTGAGCGGTCCGGGCAGCTGCTCGGTCAGCCGGTGACGGTGCATTTCACGCCGGTGTCGTACACGTGGCGGTACGGCGACGGGGCGGGGCAGACGGTTTCCACTGCGGGTGCGAGCTGGGCGGCATCCGGTCTGCCGGATTTCGCGAAGACGGCGACGAGTCACGCCTATGGGAACCGGGGCAGTTACACGGTGACCGTGACGGTCGCGTTCTCCGCCCGGTACCGGTTCGCGGGCCAGGGTTGGGCGGGCATCCCCGGTACGCTGGCGCTGACGTCGGACCCGATCACCGTGACGGTCAAGGGCGTCAAGACCGTCCTGGTCGGGAAGACGTGCGTGGAGAACCCCACCGGCCCCGGATGCTGAGACGCCGAACCGCCCCCGAAGGGACGGCAGCTAGCGGCGCTCGCCCCCCGGCAGGTCGCCCTGCGCGTCGTCCGGCTGGCCAAGCGCCTCGAGCAGCGCCCGGCGCACGGCGGTCGGGCCGTTGTAGTCGAGATCCGGAATCGCCCCCAGCGCGTCGAGTGCGGCGTCGTCGGCGCCGTTGGCCCGGGCGTGCTCGAGCAGCGACTGGCGGTTCGCCGGGTAAATCCGGCCGCTGAGGTAGCCGAGCACCTCGTCGGCCGCAGGGGTGTCTGTCATCGTGTCGATCCTCTCCTTCGCGTCGTGCCGGCGGTCGGGCACCGTCGTCGGCGCCTCGAGGTGCACGGCGCCGGACGGCACGATGCCAGCGCCACCGCGGCGCTCCATGACGCGCCACTGCGCGACGACGTCCTCACCGGAGTGCTCGGGCTCGAGCGAGCGCCAGAACCGGAATCCGCCCGCCTCGACGAGCGCCTTGCGCTCGAACAGCACGCAGCCGCCCACCCACGCGACCTTGTACGGCACCCAGTCGCGCGGTTTCAGCTCGAGCGACTGCGCAAGGTGCGCGAGGTTGGCGGCGTTGTGCAGCGGCCAGCGGTCGAACTGCGGCGAGCCCTGGCGCACGAGCTCGGGCTCGGCCGGTCCCTCCCAGGGTTCGAAGGCCGCGACCTCGTCCGGCCGCTCGTCGCCCAGGTAGCTGAGCCCCTGCACGGCCTCGCCGACGAAGCCGGCCCCGAGCTTCCGGCGCGCCTCTACGAGCGTCGCGAGCTGCCCCGGCTCCAGCCACACGTCGTCGTCGAGGAACAGCACCTCGGTCACCTGCGGCGCCGTCCGCAGCGAGTGCTCGAGAAGCCGCTCGCGGTGCTCGGCGAGCCCCCGGCGCGGCAGGTTCCGCAACAGCTCGACGGGGTGCCCCTGCGCTTCGAGAACCCGCACCATGGCGGCGGCGGCCGGGTGCTCCCAGTCGGGGTCGCCGCTGCTCTGGTCGCCGATGACGACGCGGAAGGCAGGATCGTCCTGCGCGGCGAGGCCCGCGAGGGTCACAGCGAGTTCGGCCGGACGGTCGCAGGTGGGAATGAGCACGTCGAGCTCACCCCCGCACGGCGGCTCGGCGGACGCCCACCGCTCGCTGCCGCGCCGGGCGTGCCGCGGGGCGCGGCGGATCTTCTCCACCAGTTCCGTCGTCGAGTGGTCGCTCACGTAGCCGGACAGCCGCACTTCGCCGCCGTAGCCGCGCACGATCTGCGCCTCCTCGAGCATCGCCTCGGTGTAGTCGCCGCCCTTCACGTAGACATCGGGCTTGAGGGCCGCGATGAGCGCGGCGGGCGTCGCGTCGTCGAAGATCGTGACGAGATCGACGGATGCCAGCTCGCCGAGCACCTCCGCCCGATCCCGCTCGGGGTTGATGGGCCGCTCGGGGCCCTTGAGCCGACGCACCGAGGCGTCGGCGTTCACCGCGACGACGAGCAGGTCGCCGGCGGCGCGCGCCTCCGCGAGGTAGCTCGCGTGGCCGCGGTGCAGGATGTCGAACACGCCGTTCGTGAACACGATGCGGCGACGGCGGCGGCGGTGCGCGGCGACGATCGCAGCGAGCTGCTCGTGGTCGTCGACGACGCCCGTGCAGGCGACGGCGAGGTCGTCGCTCGTGCAGCAGCTCGTGCCGGGGGAGCCGACGACGACCTCGGCCGCGCACTGGGCGAGCCGGGTCGCGTCGTCGAGCTCGGTGCCGACGGAGAGCGCGGCGGTGAGCGCCGCCGTGAAGGTGTCGCCCGCGCCCGAGGCCTGCTGCGGCGGGCCCGGCACGGCACGGGTGTCGACGGCGGGGCCGCCGTCGGCGGGCAGCGCGACGGCGCCGTCCCGATCGAGGGTCACGACGGCCGCGCGGCGGGCGCCGGAGAGCTCGATGATGCGGTCGCGACGCGCGGCGACCCATTCACGCCGGTCGGGACCGGAAGCCTCACGGCGCTCGCCGAGCAGCCGCTCGACCTCGCCGAAGTCGGGGGTGACGATGTCGGGGGATGCCGCGCGCCAGGCCCCCACGTCGTGGGCGTCCACCACGAGCAGGTCGGGGCGGTCGCCCGTCGCGAGCTGCTCACGCACGGCATCCGCCACCCCCATGCCGTAGTCGCACACCGCGACCGCCGCAGCGCCCTCGCGGGCGCGAGCGAGCGCCTCGCCGAGCGTCCGGGCGACGTCGCCAGCCGCGCCCGCGGCGCCCTCGTCGACGCGCAGCAGCACCGTGTCGTGCGCGAGCACGCGGGTTTTGCGCAGCGTGCGCAGCGCGGGGTCGCGCACGATGCAGCCGGTGTCGACGCCGGCGCCCTCGAGCAGCTCGATCAGCCGGTCGCCCGCCTCGTCGCGGCCGACTGCCCCGACGAGGCGCACCTCGGCGCCGAGGCCCGCCAGGTTCACGGCCGTGTTCGCGGCGCCGCCCGCGGCGAAGCGGTGCTCCCCGGCGTCGACGACGGCGACGGGCGCCTCGCGACCGAGCCGGCCGGCTTCGCCATGCCACCAGTCGTCGAGGATCAGGTCGCCGACGACGGCCACGCGCGGGCGCGCGGCGGCGATGCGGCGGGCCAGGTCGAAGTCGCGCTCAGCCATCGGCGCGGCCCCCGGGGGCGGCGAGGTGCACGACCTTCGCGACGGTCATCTCGTCGAGCAGCTCGGGGCCGTACCCGTAGCCGGAGCCGCTCTCGCGCCGCGGGTGCGCCGAGCCGCCCGGCGCACCGCCGAAGACGTTGTTGATCTTGATCGTGCCGACCGGCAACTCGGCGATCGCGAGCTCGGCGTGCGCGATCTGGCTCGTGAGCACCGTCGCGGCGAGGCCGTAGCGATCGTCGGCGGCGGCGATGAGCGCCTCGTCGAAGTCCTCGACGACCTGCACGGGGGCGACGGGGCCGAAGGTCTCCTCGTGCATGATCGCCATGTCGGGCGTGCAGTCGGTGAGCACCGTCGCGGGGTAGTAGGTGCCGGGCCCGGGCGACGGGGCGCCGCCGACCAGGGCGCGGGCACCGTGCGCGACGGCATCCCGCACCTGCTCGTCCACCTGCCGCCGCATCCGCTCGTCGACGAGCGGCGCGAGCTCGCGGTCCTCATTGAGCCGCGTGGCGATCGCCGCGAGCTCCGCGGTGAAGTCGTCCGCGAGTTCGCGGTGCACGTAGATGCGCTCGACGGCCGTGCACAGCTGCCCGCTGTTGGCGAAGGCGCCGCGCGCGGCCTCCCTCGCGCACCAACCGGGGTCGAGCCCGGCGTCGACGATGAGCGGGTCGTTGCCGCCGTTCTCGCGCACGACGTGGGCGCCGCTGAGCGCCGCGAGCCGGGCGATCGCGCGGCCGGAGGACGAGGAGCCGACGTGGGCGACCACGTCGATCAGCGGGTCGCCGACCAGCGCCGCCCCGAGCTGGGCGCCGCCCGTCACGGTCTGGATCACATCGGGCGGAAGCACGCTCGACAGCACGCTGCCGAGCCGCAGCCCGACGTGCGGGCTGCGCTCGCTCGGCTTGTGGATGACCGCGTTGCCGGTGACGACCGCGGCGCCGATCAGCCCGCAGGCGACCGCGACCGGGTCGTTCCACGGGGTGAGCACGAGTGCGATGCCGCGCGGCTCGAAGCGCGTGTAGTCGCTCGCGGTGCTGACACCTGCCAGGCTGCGGCCGCGATGCACGGGGCCGAGCTCGGCGTACTGCCGCAGCGTGTCGACGCCGGCGAGCACGCCGCCGCGGGCGTCCTCGGGATTCCGGCCGGTCTCGCGCGAGTTCAACTCGGCGAGCTCGTCCACGTGTTCGGCGAGGGCGTCGGCCGCCTCGCGCAGCAGCCGCCCCCGGCGCTCCGCCGGGGTCTGCGCCCAGAGCCCCTGCGCCGCCGCGGCGGACTCGATCACCTGCCTCAGCTCGCCCTCGCTCGAGCAGCGCAGCGTGCCGACGGTCTCACCGGTGCGAGGGTCGGTGATGGTCAGCTCCTCCTCAGGGTCGCCGTGCCGGCCGAAGTCGGGGAATGCCAGAGTCGCCATGCCTGCCGGGTACCCCAGGGGCATGGCAGGCACACCTCGCGGGCACGAAGCAGGGCATGGACCTTCTTCCCGCCTTCCCCGACGTCGAGCGCATCGCGGTGCTGCGCGGCGGCGGCCTCGGCGATGTGCTGTTCGCCGTGCCGGCGCTGCACGCGCTGCACGCCGCCTACCCGCGTGCACGGCTCACGGTGCTCGCGACGACGACCGGCGAGCTGCTGCCGGGCCGCCTGCCGTTCCCGGTCGAGGTGAGGCGTCTGCCGCACGCGCACGGCGTGAGCGCGGAGCCCGGTGCGAGCGACGACGTCGAGGGCTTCCTCGCGCGGCTGCGCGCCGAGCGGTTCGACCTCGCGCTGCAGCTGCACGGCGGCGGGCGGAACTCGAACCCGTTCCTGCTCGCGCTCGGCGCGCGGCACACCGTCGGGTCGCGCACGCCCGACGCGCCGCCGCTCGAGCGCTCGCTCGACTACATCTACTACCAGCACGAGTACCTGCGCGGCCTCGAGGTGGCGGCGCTCGCCGGCGCCGCCCCCGTCATCCTGGAGCCCGCGCTGCGCGTGCTGCCGGGCGATGTGCAGGCGGCGACGGATGCCTGGCCCGGGCGCCCGCCCGTCGTGGCACTGCACCCGGGTGCGAGCGACCCCCGACGGCGCTGGCCCGCCGAGAAGTTCGGGCGGGTCGCCGCCGCGCTCGCCGCGGATGGTGCGCAGGTGGCCGTCGTCGGGGTGGAGGCGGAGCGACGCCTCGCCGACGAGGTGTGCGCGGTCGCGGCATCCGATCGCGTCGTCAACCTCGCCGGCCGACTGACGCTCCCCGCGCTCGTCGGCCTGCTGGCGCGAGCCGTCGTGTTCGTCGGAAACGACAGCGGCCCCAGGCACCTCGCGCAGGCGGTCGGGACGGCAACCGCCTCGGTGTTCTGGGTGGGGAACGCGGTGACCGCGGGACCGCTGTCACGGCGCCGGCACCGCATGCGCATCTCGATGCGCACGGACTGCCCCGTCTGCGGTGCGGATCAGACCCAGGTGGGCTGGAGCGCGCCGCACTGCGGCCACGACGACTCCTTCGTCGCGGAGGTGCCGGTCGAGGAGGTGCTCGAGGACGTCAGGATGCTGCTCGCGGGGGAGTGCGCGGGGGACTGAGCGAGGGGCGCACGCTCTGCGCGAGAACGTGCGCCCCTCGGCGCTTCCGCCGCCGTCACGCGCGGCGGATCCGCCCGCCGGCTAAGGCCAGGACGGCTCCTCCTCATGCGCGATCATCAGCTGCCGCACCTCGCAGCCGCGCGGCTGCGACAGCGCGAACACGACGGCGGCTGCGGTGTTCGCGGGGTCATTCAGCTTCGCGTCGTCGCCCGGCGCGTACTGCGCGTCGCGCCCGTCGAAGAAGTGCGTGCGCATGCCGCCCGGGATGAGGGTGGTGACCCCCACCTCGCCCGCCAGCTCCGCAGCCAGTGCCTGGCTGAACCCGATCACGCCGAACTTCGCCGCGCAGTAGGCGGTGGCGTCGCTCGCGCCTTTGAGTGCGAGGGTCGAGGCGACCGTGACGACGCGGCCGTGCGCCTCGCGCAGGGCGGGCAGCGCGGCGCGCACGACGGCGGCGGTGCCGAGCAGATTGATGCGGATGACGCGCTCCCACTCCTCCGCCGGGACGTCGGCGAGCTTGCCGGGGCGGTCGAGGCCGGCGGCGGTCACGACGGCGTCGATCCCGCCGAGCTCCTCGCGCACGGACGCCACGGCCTGCTCGACGGCAGCGCGGTCTGAGACGTCGACCTGGCGCTGCACCACGTCGAGCTCGCTGGGGGCGCGGTCGAGCACGACCGGGGTCGCGCCGCGGTCGCGCAGGGCCGCGACGACGGCGGCGCCGAGGCCGGAGGCGCCGCCCGTGACGAGGACGCGGCCGTCGGCGGGCGTCTCGGCGCGGACCTCGGGGGCGGTGGTGGTCAGGGTCGTCATGGTGCTCCTTTCGTCGGGACAGGTCAGGGCAGCGCGGGAACGAGGGACGCGGGGGAGCCGAGCGGTGCCACGGGCTCCCCGGCGAGCGAGGCGACGCCGCCGGCGGCGAGGAAATCGCCCGTCGCCGCCATCGCGGCGAGGACGGCCGCCTTCAGGTGCGCGCCCGAGGCGAGCGACGCCGCGAGCGCCGAGGCGAAGCGGTCGCCGGCGCCGCAGCCGTCGACCACATCGACGTGCCGGGTGGGCAGGTGGTGCGCCGACTCGTCGTGCAGCAGCACCCCGTCGGCGCCGAGCGTGATCGCGACCGACTGCGCCGACCATCTGTCGAGCAGCGCCCGCGCTGCACGCTCGAGCGCCTCGGTGCCGGCGAAGCCGACGGCCTCGCCCCGGTTCGGGGTCGCGATCGCGACCCCGGGCACGGGCGCGGAGCCGCGCGGGTGCGGGTCCCAGACGACGGGCACCTCGGTCGCGAGGCGGGCGAGGGTGCGGCGGATGCCGGCGTCGGCGGTGATCCCGCGGCCGTAGTCAGCCACGACGATCGCGTCCGCCCCCTCGAGCGCCGCGAGCTGCGCGGTGGTCACGGTGGGCGCGGGCGGCGGGGCGCAGCCGGTGTCGATGCGCGCGACCGTGCTGTCACCCGCCCGCAGCCGGGTCTTCACCGGGGTCGGCGCGTTGCTCGGAGACGAGACGAGGGCGACGGGGCCGATGAGGCTGCGCAGGCGTTCTGCCGCGGCATCCGCCCCCATCGCGGTGATCAGGCGCACCTCGTGCCCGTCGCGGTGCAGCAGCGTGGCGACGAGGCCGGCGCCGCCCGCGCGCGGCGTCTCTTTCGTCACGTCGACGATCGGCATGCCGCCGTCGGGGGCGGGGCGCTGTCCCGGTCCCCACAGGTCGACGTCGAGCAGCAGGTCGCCGACCACGGCGATCCTCAAGGCATCGGTCATGGCGTCTCTCCCGCCTGCCAGGCGGCGACGGCCGCGTCGAAGGCCCGGCACAGGGCGTGCACGGCGATGAGGTGCCCCTCCTGCGCGTGCGGTGAGCTGGTCGCGAGGGCGACCGCGTCATCGCTCGCCTCGGTGAGCGGGTTCGGGCCGCGGCCGGTCATGGCCCACACGGTGACCCGTCCGCGGCGCGCGGCCGAAGCCGCCTCGAGCAGGTTCGGGCTGCGGCCGCTCGTCGAGAGCAGCATCAGCACGTCGCCGGCGCGGCCGTGGGCCTCGACCTGTCGGGCGAAGACCTGCTCGTAGCCGTAGTCGTTGCCGATCGCGGTGAGGCTCGACGTCTCGGCCGTCAGGGCGATCGCCGAGAACGCGCGCCGCTCGCCCTGGAAGCGGCCGACCAGTTCGGCGGCGAGGTGCTGCGCCTCGGCGGCCGAGCCGCCGTTACCGGCGACGAGCAGCCGCTGGCCGCGCAGCAGGCGGGAGGCGAGTTCGACGCCCCAGTCGCCGATGCGCGCCGCGTTGCGGGCGAGTTCGGCCTCGAGCTCGGCGAGGTCCCCGAGGTGCGCCCCCACGCTGTCGCGGGCGCCCACGACGCCGCGTGTCGTCATGGTCATCGCGCTCACCTCGCCCGGCCCGCGGCGAGGGGCAGCGGGGCCGCGGCCCCCTGGAGCACCTCGCGGTAGACCGAATCGGTGCGTGCCGCCACGCCGTCCCACGTGTACTCGCGCTCCACACGCGCGCGGCCCGCCCGGCCCAGGGCACGACGCCGGACCGCATCGGGCAGGAGCGCCCGCAGCGCCTCCGCGACCGCGACGGGGTCACGGGGCGGCACGTGGACGCCCGTCACCCCGTCGACGACGGTGTCCTGCAGGCCGCCGACGGCGGCCGCGACGACCGGCACCCCGCAGGCCATCGCCTCGAGAGGCACGATGCCGAACGGCTCGTACCAGGGGGTGCACACGACGGCGTCGACGCTGCGCAGCACGGCCGGAAGCTCCTCCTGCGGAATCCGCCCCAGGAATCGCACCCGGTCGCCCACGCCGAGCGCGCACGCGACCTCGGCGAGCCGGGAGATCTCCGGGTCGTCGAGCAGGTGCGCGTCCGCGGCGGGGCCGCCGACGATGACGAGGTCGACCTCGGGCATGCCGCGATCGCCGAGCTCGGCGAGCGCCGAGATGACGAGGTCGGCGCCCTTGCGCGGCACGATGCGGCCGACGACGGCGATCGTGGGGCGCGTCGGACTCAGCGCGCGGGGGCCGGCGGGCGTGAAGCGCCGGATGTCGACGCCGCACGGCACGACGGATGCCTTCGCCGGATCGATCCCCATCGCCGCGAGCTCACGCACCTCGTCGGTGCACGTCGCGATGATCGCGTCGACCTCTCGACCGACGCGCGGCTCGAGCTCCGCGCGCTCCGCGGGGCTCGTGTCGGCCGCGCCCTGGTGGCGCCGCTTCACGGTGCCGAGGGCGTGGAAGGTGTGGATGACGGGGATGCGGGTGCCCGTCTGCGCCTCGAGCCGGGCCACCGCGTCGAGGGCGGCGAGACCCGACATCCAGAAATGGGCGTGCACGAGGTCGGGCGCGCCGCGCGCGGCCCAGTCGGCGGCGACGCCGGCCGCGAGCGCCGGCATGTACGGCAGCATGGCGTCCCGCTCGACGGGCTCGGCCGGTCCTGCCGTCACGTTCACCACCTCGACGCCGGGGCCGAGGGGAACGCGTTCGGGAAGCTCCGGCGCGTCGCGGCGGGTGTAGACGGTGACATGGTCGCCGCGGCGCGCGAGCGCGAGCGCGAGTTCGGCGACGTGCACGTTCTGGCCGCCGGCATCCGCGCCGCCGAGCACGGCGAGCGGGCTCGCGTGCTCCGAGATCATCGAGATCCTCATCCTCTGCCTCCCGTCAGTTGGTGGCTGCGGTGACGCACCCGCGCCACCGCGTCATCGAGCGCCTCGTCCCACTCGGCGAGGAAGCGCGCGAGGCCGAAGCGCTCGAGCGCCGCCTCCCGGGCCGCAAGCCCGTCGCGGCGTGCCAGCTCGGGGTCTTCCGCGTAGCGCCGCGCGGCCGCGACGAGGCGGGTGAGGTCGAGCGACACCTCGCCCGCCTCGGGCGGGATCGACTCTGCCGCCTGCGTCGTCGCGAGCACGAGCGCCGGCAGGCCGAGCAGCATCGCCTCGATGACGGACAGCCCGAGCGAGGTCCACCTCGCCGGGTGCACATAGGCGCGGTGCCGGGCGAGCTCGTCGCGCAGCCGGGCGGGCGGCAGGTCGCCGCCCGAGGCCAGCGGCAGTCCCGCGTCGGCGGCGCCGAGCGCGCGCGGCACCTCGTCGGAGCCGATGCCGTAGACGTCGACGGGCAGCGCCCGGGCGAAGTCGAGCAGCAGGTCCGTGCCGAGCACGCGGCGCCTGCGCACGCCCTCGTTGGCGCAGCTCGCGAGCCGCTTGAGCTCGCCGGAGTAGCGGTAGCCCGGGTCCGGCACGCCGTGGTCGATGACCCGCACGGGCGCGCCGTGGTTGTCCCAGATCAGCGCGTTGAACCTGGTCACGTGGACGATGGGGATGCCGCGCCCCGCCATCGGGTGCACCGTGTCGGGCACCTGGCGCCGCGGCGTGTTGTGCTCGAGGAACACGGCGGGGATGTCGCGGCCGAGCCGGCCGCCGAGCAGCCGTTCGGCCACGCCGAGCTCCTCCGTGCGCTGCAGCAGCACCACGTCGACGTCCGCGCCGCGCAGCTCCTGCGGGGCGACCTCGATCGCGTTCGCCGGCCAGTCCCGGCCGCCGCGCCCGAGCCCCCACGGGCCGCCGGCCGGCGTGGTCGGCAGCAGGTACTCGTGGCCGCCCCGGACGAACGCGTCGGACCAGCCGCCGTGCACGTGCCACATGAGGATCCGCATCAGCGCCCCCTCACCGGCGCACCGGACGCGAGGGGCAGCAGCTGCTCGACTGCCGCGACCACGTCGAGCGGGGTGACGGATGCCAGGCACGGGTGCCCAGGGATCGGGCACTGCCTGGCGCGGCTCAGCCGGCAGGCGGCGTGCTGGTCGCCGAGCAGCACGATGGGCACGCCGTAGGGGCGCCACCTGATCGACGGCACCACGGGTGAGAACAGGCTCACGACCGGCGTGCCGACCGCGGCGGAGAGGTGCGCTGGCCCCGTGTTGCCGACGACGGTGACGGCCGCCCTCTCGAGAACGCCCGCGAGCTCGGCGAGGCTGAGCCGCCCGCCCAGGTCAAGCGCGTGACCGCCCGCGACCTGCGCCGTGAGCTCCCGTTCGCCCGGTCCGCCCGTCACGACGACGCGGTGCCCGCGCTCGGCGAGCAGGCGCACCAGCTCGGCGTGGTGCGCGGCAGGCCAGGTGCGCGCCGGGACGGCGGCGCCCGGGTGCACGGCGATGAAACGCTCCAGGCGGCCGAGCACGCCCGAGACGTCGGGGCGCGGCTTCACCTCGAGCAGCAGGTCGTCGTCGTCCGCCGGCTGGAAGCCCGCTGCGGAGGCGATGCGCAGGTCGCGCAGCGGCTCCGGCTGGTCCTCGTCGAAGTCCTCGCCGGGGATCAGCCGACGGTCGAGCAGGTCGCCCGCGGCATCCGTCGACGCCCCCGTGATGGGGCGCACGCCCGCGAGCCGCAGCGTGTAGGCGAGCGGCAGCGGCGACTGGTGGAACGAGGTCAGGATGACGGCCTCGTCGAACTGCAGGGCGGAGAGCCGCGCGACGAGTTCGCGCAGCGCGCCCTCGTCGAAGGCCGTGTCCTCGCCCACCCACGGCACCGCGGCGACGATCACGTCCGTGACGCCGGGCAGCAGGCGGGCGGCATCGGCGCCAGAGGGTCCGGCGAGCAGCCACACCTCCGCGCCGCTCGCCGCGACCGCCCGCACGGCCGGCCCCGCGAGCAGCACGTCGCCCGCGGAATCCATGCGGGCGACGAGCACCCGCCTCACCGGCGGACTCCGGCGAAGGCCGCGTCGGCGTCGCGAGCGGCAGAGTCTGTGCCGGCGCGCGTGCCACGGCCGAGCAGCAGCTCGACCGCCTCGAGCAGGGTGCCGGCGCACAGTGCGGCGCGCTGCACCTCATCGGGAAGCGTGCGCTCGTTCGGCACCAGCACGCCGACCGCGCCGGCCGCGGCGGCCGCGCCAAGGTCGGCCTGCGTGTCGCCGATCAGCGCGAACTCGCAGGGCTCGACGCCCCAGCGGCGCGCCGCCTGCTCGATCAACCCGGGCCGCGGCTTGCGGCAGGCGCAGCCCGCGCCCTTCGCATGCGGGCACACGAACCAGTCGTCGAACGGGCCCACGAGGGCGTCGATGCGGGCGTTGACGCTCGCGAGATCCGCCGGCCGGAGCTCGCCGGTCGCGATGCCCGGCTGGTTCGTCGCGACGCCGGTGCGAAGGCCGGCCCCGCGCGCCCGGCGCACGGCCTGCGCGGCCGTCGGAAGAGGGGCGACCCGGCTCGGCTCGGCATTGAACGGCACGTCGACGACAAGGGTGCCGTCGCGGTCGAACAGGATGCCGCGCAGCCGCGGCGGGGTGCCGTGAGTCATGCCGAGGCGGTTCCCGAGCCCAGTGCTTCTCAAACGAGTGGCCGAGCGCCGCGGGGCGGGTACCGCTTCCCGCATGACCGATGAACGACCCGTGCTGCTCGCGCTTCGCGCTCTCAAGCTCGGCGACCTGCTGGTCGCGGTTCCGGCGCTGAAGGCGCTTCGCCGCGGGCACCCCGAGCACCGCTTCGTGCTCGCCGCCCCCGGCTGGCTCGAGCCCATCGCGCGCCTTACCGCCCCGGGGCTCGAGCTGCTGCCGACGCCGGGGCTCGACGCCCCCCTCGACTGGCACGGGCCGCTCGAGATCGCGGTCAACCTGCACGGCAAGGGGCCCGAGAGCACGGGCCTGCTCGAGGCGCTGCACCCCGCGCGGCGCCTCGGCCACGCCGGCCCAGGCTGGGACGGCCCCGAATGGGTCGACGGCATGCTCGAGCGGGCGCGCTGGGCGCGGCTCGCATCGTGGCACGGATTCCCGGCGGACCCCGACGACGTCGCGATCGGCGTGCCGGATGCCGCGCCAGCGGTCCCCGGCGCCGCGATCGTCCACGTCGGCGCGTTCTACGGCGCGCGCCACTGGCCCGAGCCGCGCTTCGCGCAGGTGGCGCTCGCCCTCAAGCGCGCGGGCCTCGACGTGGTCATCACCGCGGGCCCCGCGGAAGGGGAGCGCGCGGCAGAGGTCGCCCGGCTCGCCGGCATCCGCCCCTCCCGCGTCTTCGCGGGGCCGACGGCGCTTCCGCTCGATCGGCTCGCCGCGCTCGTCGCCGACGCGACCGTCATGGTGAGCGTCGACACGGGGCTCGCCCACCTCGCGTCGGCCTACGGGGTGGCATCCGTCATCATCTTCGGCCCCGCGCCCGCGAGCGAATGGGGCCCGCCGCCCGGGCCGCATGTGGTCCTGACAGACGAGAGCGCCAGGCGGGGCGACGTCTTCTCAGACGTGCCCGACCCGGCGCTGCTCGCGGTGTCCGCCGCCGAGGCGGCCGACGCGGCTCTGTCGCTGCTCAGGCCGCGTCCTGCAAGCCGTCGGGGAATGTCGCCGACAGCTCGTGACGCAGCCGGTCCAGGATCTTCGCGAGCAGCCGCGACACCTGCATCTGGCTGACGCCGAGCTCTTCGCCGATCTCGGCCTGCGTCTTCTCCTCCGCGAAGCGCCGCTCGAGGATGAGCGCCTCGCGGGGGTTGAGGTGCAGCAGCGCCTGCTGCAGCATGGCGCGCAGCTCGGCGCGGTCGAAGTCCGGGTCGGTGAACGCCGGCATGAGCGACGGCGTGTCCTCGTCGTCGCCCGCCGAGGTGACGGCGACCGGCGACTGGGCGTCGAGGCAGGCCCGGGCTGAGCGGACATCCTGTTCGGTCACGCGCAGCTCCTCTGCCAGCTCCTGATCGGATGCCTCGCGGCCCAGCGTCTGCGCGAGGCGGGGCCGTGCGCGCATCAGCGCCGAGCACAGCTCCTGCATGCGGCGGCCCGGCCGCACGAGCCACCCGTGGTCGCGGATGTGGCGCTTGAGCTCGCCGTCGATCGTCGGCACCGCGTAGGGCACGAAGGGCGTGCCGCGGTCGGGGTCGTAGTGCCTGGCCGCCTTGACGAGGCCGAGCAGGGCGACCTGGCGCAGGTCGCCGTAGTCGTCGTCGCCGCGCCAGTAGCG
>Ga0164242_10005064_pt1 | contig 14702 bp, 10 predicted proteins | sample OricomgcompostMG_FD_108783 | JGI IMG/M metagenome (GOLD analysis project Ga0164242, IMG submission 108783) | Miracle-Growth compost microbial communities from Emeryville, California, USA - Original compost - Miracle growth compost (MG) ... | reverse complement strand
TGTCGACCTTGATCGAACCTGCCGGGCTGATGTGGTCGGTCGTGACGGAATCGCCGAGCTTGGCGAGCACGCGGGCTCCCGAGATGTTGACGACGGGACTCGTCTCTAGCGTCATCCCATCGAAGTACGGAGGCTTGCGCACGTACGTCGACTTCTCGTCCCACTCGAACGTCGCACCGGTGGGCGTCGGAAGCGCACGCCAGCGCTCGTCTCCATCGAAGACGCCCGCGTATTCGTCGGTGAACATACTCGTGTCGATCGACGAATCGATCGTGGACTGCACTTCGGAAGCTTCAGGCCAGATGTCCTTGAGGAACACGTCGTTGCCGTCCGGGTCCTTCCCGAGCGCGTCGGCGTCGAAGTCGAAGTTCATCGACCCGGCGAGTGCGTATGCGATCACCAGCGGCGGACTGGCGAGATAGTTCATCTTCACGTCCGGATTGATCCGGCCCTCGAAGTTGCGGTTGCCCGAGAGCACTGCGGTGACGGCCAGATCGTTGTCCTGCACCGCCGTGGAGATCTCATCGATCAACGGACCGGAGTTTCCGATGCACGTCGTGCAGCCGTACCCGACCAGGTAGAAGCCGAGATCTTCGAGGTAACCGGTGAGTCCGGCCTTCTCGTAGTAATCCGTCACGACCTTGGAGCCCGGCGCCAGCGTCGTCTTGACCCACGGCTTGGCCTTGAGGCCCTTCTTGGCAGCGTTGCGGGCGAGAAGCCCAGCTGCAAGCATCACGGAAGGGTTCGAGGTGTTCGTGCAGGAGGTGATCGCGGCGATCGCGACCGCTCCGTGATCGATCGTGAACTTCTCGCCGTCCTCGAGGACGACCGGGGTCGGTTTCGACGCCGACTGCGGCGCGTGACTGCGATGGTGATGTTCGTGGGCGCTGTGCGCGTCCTCAGGCGACAGCTCGCCGGGGTCTGAAGCCGGGAACGATTCCGAGATCGTCAGATCGACCAGGTCGTGGTCGATCTGCGCGTAGTCATTGAGGTCGGTGTTGAACTGTTCCTTGGACATGCTCAGCTCGATACGGTCCTGCGGGCGACGAGGCCCGGCGATCGACGGCACAACGGTGGCCAGGTCGAGTTCGAGATACTCGCTGAACGTCGGCTCTGCTGCCGGGTCATGCCACAGCTTCTGCGTCTTTGAGTATGCCTCGACCAGTGCGACCTGATCTTCGTTGCGTCCGGTCAGCCGCAAGTAGTCGAGCGTGACGTCGTCAACAGGGAAGATCGCGGCGGTAGACCCGAACTCGGGGCTCATGTTACCGATGGTGGCACGGTTCGCCAGCGGCACCTGGGAGACACCGTCACCGTAGAACTCGACGAATTTGCCGACGACGCCGTGCTTCCGCAGCATCTGCGTGATGGTCAGCACGACATCCGTCGCCGTCACAGCGGCCGGGATGGCCCCTGAAAGCTTGAATCCCACCACCTTCGGGATCAACATCGACACCGGCTGGCCGAGCATGGCCGCCTCCGCCTCGATGCCGCCAACGCCCCATCCGAGCACGCCGAGGCCATTGACCATGGTGGTATGCGAATCGGTGCCGACGAGCGTGTCCGGGTACGCCTGGACCACGCCGCCGACGGCGCGCGTGTATGTCACGCGGGCCAGGTACTCGATGTTGACCTGGTGCACGATGCCGGTCCCCGGCGGAACGACCTTGAAGTCGTCGAATGCCGTCTGTCCCCACCGCAAGAACTGGTAGCGCTCACCGTTGCGTTCGTATTCGATCTCGACGTTGCGTTCGAATGCGTTCTCCGTGCCGAACAGGTCGGCGATCACCGAGTGGTCGATGACCAGCTCGGCTGGTGCGAGCGGATTGATCTTGGTCGGGTCGCCTCCCAGTGCGCCGACGGCCTCGCGCATGGTGGCCAGGTCGACGATGCACGGCACGCCGGTGAAGTCCTGCATGACCACGCGAGCAGGCGTGAACTGGATCTCGGTGTCCGGCTCGGCCGTCGGAGCCCAGTTCGCGATCGCGTTGATCTGTGCTTTGGTGACGTTCTTGCCGTCCTCGGTGCGCAGCAGGTTCTCCAGCAGAACCTTCAGGCTGTACGGAAGCTTCTCGTAGCCGGGGACTGCGTCGATCCTGAAGATCTCGTAGTCGCTCCCGCCGACTGTCAGACTGTCTTTTGCTCCAAAGCTGTTTACCGCAGACACGCTGCACTCTCCTTCGTCGGCGCGGGCCACGCCGGGGTGGCCCTGCCATCAATCTTCGTGTGGCGAACGGCAGTTTATCCACCAAGGGTTACCTAACCCGAAGGGATGCGTTCCGCCCTCGCCGCACACAAACTATCTTGATGTCGAGATAATTCTAGCAGGCGGCACGGCGCGTTCGGAATCGGTGCGCGCGACTATTCACGATCGAAGACGAGGGCGCGGCGTTTGGCGAATCGATAGAAGAGCTCGATGCCGCCTGCGCCCAGGGCGCCGATCAGAATGCCGTATGCCAGCGTCGCATTCAGCTGCTCATCCATCATGAAGAACGTTCGCGTGAATCCGATCAGCGAAACCGCGACGAATGCGACAGAGACCGAGGCGAGCAGGGCGAAGCGGGGCCAGTTCAACGGACGGGCGAGCACGCTCAGGATCCACAGCGACACGCAGAACAGCGTGACGGTCGCCACACTGCGCGCTTCGCGCCCTTCGACATGTGCCAGGTGCATCGGGATGAACGACAGCAGGCAGGTCGCAGCGGCGATCAGTCCTGTCGGGATCGAGTAGCGCAGGATTCGCCGTAGCACCCCCGACCGATACAGTCGCCTGTTCGCTGCGAGGGCGAGAAAGAACGATGGGATGCCGATCGCCAGACCGGACACCAACGTCAGCTGGCGGGGCAGGAACGGGAATGGGATCAGGGTAGCGGCGCTGACAAGGGCGAGCACGATTCCATAGACCGTCTTCGCGAGGAAGATGTTGGCAACACGTTCGACGTTCGCAATCACGCGTCGGCCGAGCGCCAGCACGTGTGGAAGCCGGTCGAATCGATTGTCAAGGAGAACCAGCCTGGACACCGCCTTGGTGGCCGCCGTCGCGCTTCCCATCGCGATGCCGAGGTCGGCATCCTTGATGGCCATCGCATCGTTGACACCGTCACCGGTCATTCCAACGGTTCTGCCGCTTTCCTGCAGCAGACGCACCGCCGTGCGCTTCTGCTCTGGACTCACGCGGCCGAAGATGCTCGCACGGGAGAGGGCGTCGGCAAGGGCGGCGTCGTCCGTGAGCGTCGATGCGTCGATGGCGTCGCCGGCGATACCGAGCGGTCCGGCCAGCGCCGATACGGTGATCGGGTTGTCCCCTGACATCACTACGATGCGAACAGACTGCGACTCGAAGTACCGCAGTGCCTCAGGCGCCTCAGGACGTATCGACTCGGTGAACGTGATGATCGCGGCAGGATGCAGGGCAGCCCGATCCAGCGGCACCGTCGCATCCGCGGGCAGGCCCATCGTCGCGACCGCGAGCGCGAGTGTGCGTCTGCCCGTCGCCGCGAGCCGATTGGCTTCCGTCAGCTCGACCGAGCCTTCCATGAGCAGTCGCTCCGGTGCGCCGAGCAGCCAGGCGCTCTCGCGGCCGCCCTGGCTGAACAGCACACCGCTGTATTTGGTCGCCGAACTGAACGGCAAACGATCGCGTACGCGCACGTCGCTCGCGCTGAAGTGCCGTGCGAGGATTCCCGCAGTGGCATTCGCCGCCTCGTCGGATCCGAAAGCGGCGAGGGCGACGGCTGCCTCACGCTCGGCGACGCCCGCGAAGGCGATGAGGCGATCGAAAGAGAGCTGGCCGCTGGTGAGCGTTCCGGTCTTGTCCAAACACAAGACATCGACGCGCGCCAACACCTCCACCGCTGCGAGTTCCTGCACGAGAACTTTGCGAGAGGCCAATTGGATGGCGGCCACACCGAAAGCCAGGCTGATCAGCAACACCAGGCCTTCAGGGATCATCCCCACGACGCTTGCGACGGCATCGAGCACGGCACGCCGCCACATGCCGTCGTGAACGAGGTCGTGCCAACCTCCGTACGCGAAGACGCGACCGACCAGCGTGATGACGATCACCGGCCCGAGTATCCACGAGATATAGACGAGGATGCGATTGGTCGCCTCGCGCAATTCGGAGTGCACGAGCGAGTGCCTGCGGATCTCCGAGGTCAATTTGTTGGCGTACGAGTCTGCGCCGACGGCAGTCACACGCGCGTAGCCCGTTCCGCCAACCACGTGAGAACCGGACAGCAACGGGTCGCCGGGGTCTTTGAGTACCGGATCGGACTCCCCCGTCAGCATCGATTCATCCACGCTGAGCCCTGTGCTCACCGTCGTACGGGCGTCGGCCGGGATCTGATCGCCTGCGCGAAGAACCAGCACATCGTCGATGACGATGTCTTCGATCGGGATCGACTGTGCGCTTCCGTTCCGGCGGACCGTGCTGGATGGGGCAGCCAGCAGCGCGAGCCGATCGAGCACGAATTTGGCCCGTAACTCCTGAATGATGCCGATCAGCGCATTGACGATGACGACGCCGTAGAAGAAGCCGTCGCGGATGTCCCCGACCAGGAGCACAGCCACGAAACAGACCGTGAGTATCCCGTTGAAGAACGTGAAGACGTTCTCGCGCAGAATGTCTCCAACGGATCGCGACGTGGATTGCTTCGTCTCGTTGGATCGGCCCGCGCGCATGCGTTCGGCGACCTCCGCACTGGTCAGCCCCCCGGCATCCGCGCCAGACATGGATCAGTCCTCCGTGTTCGTCCGCTTCAGATCGAAGACACTTCGCACCATCAGCCAGGAGAGCAAGATGAGCGAAGCGTACAGCGGAACGCCCATCAACAGCCGGGTTGCGGCGAGCCACTCGACGTTGCCTGCGAAGTAGAACGGCAGTTGCACGATCAGCCTGAGCGCGAAGAGCGCCACCCAGCACAGCGTCAGCAACTGCATGGCGCGCACCTTGCGCCTGTCGCGCCGCCATGTGACGCCGTCACCGACCAGGTAGCCGGCGATGAGCCCGAGGAGGGGCCAGCCGACGAACACCGAGACCATGAGCGCAAGTCCATACACACCGTCAATGAAGAAGCCGGGGACGAAATTGTTCTCGGGCTTGTCGGTGAGGATGGCGAGGATGGCCGAGCCTCCGACGCCGATGAGGCCGGCAACGGACTGCGTGACGGGAGTGCGCCCGACCAGTCGCACGACCGTGAAGACGACGGCGATCGCAACGGAAGCCCCGAGCGAGAGCGGCACATTCTTGGTGAACGTGTACAAGACGAGGAAAAGGAGACCGGGGAGAATGGTCTCGGCCAGTCCGCGCACGCCGCCCATGGCAGCAAGAAGTGCCCTTCCGTTCGGCGTCGTGCCGTCCGCGACCGCGCCGAGGCCGCTGCGCTTGGCAGCGGCCGCCAGCCCTTGGCCGAATGAGCCAGACGCGCTGTTGTGGTCTGGCCTGCCCTGCTCGGCGCTTTTTGGCTCGGAGTCGTTCTGCCCGGCGTTGTTGGGCTCCGACGCGTTCATGTGAGCCAAGTCACGCGTCGGTGGTGTCGCCGGCAACGGGCATACGCAGCGGGATCAGGTCGCGGGGAGGCATCGGTGCGCTTCCGCGCACCACGACGATGCTGCGGAAAAGATCTTCGACCAGGGCGGCGGCTTCCGGTTTGACCGCTGCATCACCGGCGATCACGCCGCGCAGGAACCAGCGAGGGCCATCGACACCGACGAATCGGGCGATACGAGTCTCCCCCGCCGTGCCGGGAGACGCCACCGGTATCTCTGCAAGCAGTTCGGGACCGAACACACCGTCGCGCAGCGTCGTGCGACCGCCCTGCCGATTGATCTGGTCGCCGATCTGTTCACGAATCTCATGCCAGAGCCCGCTGGAGCGCGGAGCGGCGAAAGGCTGAACTTGGAGCGTCGATTCCGCGTAGTCCAGTCCGACGGCGACCACGCGTTGCGTCTCTTCTTCGACCTCGAGGCGAAGATGCAAACCCTCGCGGGGAAGGATTTTCACTCCACCCAGATCGATGTATGGCCGGACCGGATTCGCCTCTGACTCGTCAAGTGGGCCGTCTGTCGCGCGGTCGGCCGGGGCCGACTTCTCCCATTCATTCGCATCTGCGCCCCCGGAAGCTGCATTCTCTGTATCGCTCACGCGTGCTCTCCTGACTGCAAGAGGGTGTACCCCGTTGAACCGAACCCGCCCATGCCGCGTTCGCTGTCCGGAAGCTCTTCGACGGCGATGAATCGTGCCGCAATGACGGGCATCACGACGATCTGCGCGATTCTGTCTCCGGCGGCAATATCGTACGGCACATCACGATCGGTGTTGAGGACAGTGACTCGGATCTCTCCACGGTAACCGGCGTCGATGGTGCCAGGCGAGTTCACGATCGTGATTCCGTGCCGCGCGGCGAGCCCGCTGCGCGGCACGACGAACGCGGCGAACCCGTTCGGCAGCGCAATGGAAACGCCTGTTCCGATGGTCCTGCGTTCGCCGGGAGCCAGCGTCACGGCTTCCGTCGAGCACAGATCGGCCCCCGCGTCGCCCGGGTGAGCGTAGATCGGCGCGGCCGGGGCGACGATCGGGATATCAACTGAATCGGTCACGTGTCGAGGGTAGTGCAGATATCTGATCGAATAGAGGCATGGTTGTGTATCGAGAGCGGCTGTGGGCCGCCCCTTGGCTGTACTTTGCGACGGCCCTCATCATTCCCGCGTGCCTGCTGGTGTTCGCGCCGATCAATTTCGTCGCCGGCGTCGTATCCGCGGTCGTCCTGTACGCGGGGTGTGTGTGGATGCTCATCGCCTCGTCGCCGACGATCGAGATCACGGACACAGCATTGACGGCGGGGCGCGCGCGCATCGAACGCACGTTCCTGGGAGTTGCCCGCGCATATCGCGGAGATGAGGCAACGCTGCAGCGCGGACAGAAGCTCGACGCACGTGCCTGGTTGATGATCCGCGGCTGGGTCAAGCCCGTCGTCACCGTCGAACTGCTCGACACAAGCGATCCGACGCCGTATTGGCTGCTCTCAAGCAGACACCCGGACGAACTCGTCCGGGTGCTGAATGATCGGGTCGGTTAGCCTCAGGCCGCGCACTCCGCGCAGATCGGCCCGAGCTTGGACTCGTGATCGATCTGCGAGCGGTGTTTCACCAGGAAACAGCTGACACAGGTGAATTCGTCGGCCTGCGGAGGCAGCACGACGACGTCCAGGTCGAGGTCGGAGAGATCGGCACCTGGCAGCTCGAAGCCGCCGGGGTTGTCTGCATCGTCCACGTCCACAACCCCGGACATCTTGTCCGGAACCCGCTCTTTGAGCGCCTCGATCGACTCGGAGTCATCCTCGGTCTTTCGCGGTGCGTCGTAATCGGTTGCCATGCCCATCCACTTCTCATGCTCAGCGCCGACCAAACGAAATCGGCGGCCATAGTTTGCATCAATCCCGGGTGAATAGCAAACCACCCGGAAGCTGCGTGTCGCTCGGTCCATGTCAACTTGCGGCACGCCCGCGTTATTCCCATCAAATGACCACGCAGCGTGCCATCCTTGGACCGGAACCGAGACAGCTGGAGAGGCGTTTCACCATGCAGGATTTGAAGGTCATCGGAGTTGAGAACGGCGCTCTCCTCGCCGCGAGCGACGACGGCGAGCGTTATCGCATCGCCATCGACGAGGTGCTGCAGTCGCGACTGCGCCAGAACAAGCCGGAACAGCAGACGGGGCCCAAGATCTCGCCGCGCGAAGTGCAAGCGCACATTCGCTCGGGGATGACCGCTGACGAGGTCGCGACGGTCACCGGTGCGTCTCTGGAATACGTACAACGCTTCGAAGGCCCGATCATGGCGGAGCGCGAACACATCGTCGCGTCCGCTCTCGGCGTAGCGGTGCACACCTCAGGCGAGGTCGACGTGCTCGGCGAGCCGGCGAACTTCGGCACGGTGATCCGTGAACGGCTCGGATCCCTCGACGCATCCGGGGAGCGCTGGGCGGCGTGGAAGGAACAGGAAGGCGGCTGGATCGTCAAGCTGTCCTTCACCGCCGACGAGATCGATCACGACGCACGATGGGGATATGACCCGCGCAAACACGCTCTGACACCGCTGAATTCGGAGGCGACGACCCTGTCGCAACAGGGCGAGATCCAGGGCGGCCTGATTCCGCGGCTGCGCGCGGTGAGCTCCGATGCTTCGCCAGATGAATCCCGATTCGACAGTGGTGCCTTCACGTTCACCGATGACACTACGGACACCGGTCCCCACCTCGAGCCAGTGCATTACGGCAGGACAACGTCGGCATCGAACAATTCGATCACGGTCACCGCGATCAAGCGCGCCCGCGAGGACCCGGGCGGCGACCAGCACCAGACGGCGGACCTTCTTGAAGCACTGCGACGTCGACGTGGCGAGCGCGAGGCCGCGACATACGAAGAGCAGAGCCCATCGGCAGTCGATGTGCCTCTAGATGATTTTGATTCCCTCGAGGAACCGCCGACCTCCGTGCAGGCGTCGACCGGCTCGGCACCGCGCGCCGGTTCTGGCAACAAAAAGGGACGCACCTCGATGCCGAGTTGGGACGAGATCGTCTTCGGCGCCCGAAGCGACGACGACCTGGCCTAACAGTTCAGCGTTCGAAGTCGCCGATGCCGATCAGCGGCACGGCCTGTTCTTCAGCAGTGAGCGACCCGTGTTGGCCGATCATGGACCTGCCGGAGTCGTTGCTTTCACGCGAGTCGTAATATGCGATGCGTCCGCGCGCCGCGACCAGGACATCACCGATTCGCGTTCGTACGACGTCGTCGACACTCGGTCCGAACCAGCCTGCGTCAATTGCTTCCTGCCGCGTCGCCACCCACGCGCGATGGCCTTCGGCGGCCAGCCAACGGTCCGCCAGCGTGCGTGCAGCCTCGGCAGGCGCACCAGGCTCCAGATGCAGCTGAAGACAGCGCGGATCCCCGGCGACGTGTCGAACGCCGTCGATCAGCCCGGCCGTCCGATCGAAGAACACGTGCGACGCGGCCGGCACGTCGAGGGAGCCGTGATCGGCGGTGACGAGCGCGCCTTCGCCTCGTCGCAGGCTGCGAGCCAGCCACGAGACCTGCGCGTCCACGTCCTCGAGCGCGCGCAGCCAGCGCTCGGATTCCCAGCCGTGCGCATGGGATGCCACATCCAGTTCTGGGACGTACAGGTAAGTGATACCCCTGCCTCCGCGGTCCAAGACGTCCCGCGCCGCACGAAACCGCTGCTCGATCGATCTGGCACCGACATAGTGCGCGCCCTGCAAGACCGCTGCGCTGAACGCGCTGTCTCGATAGCGCTCCGGCCCGATCGCGGACGCATCGAGCCCCGCTGACCGCGCCCGCTGGAAAACGGTGGCACTGCGCTGCCACACCGCAGGGTCGGGTCCGTCGGCCCATCCGCTCAGCTGGTTGAACACCGCGTCGCGTTCCGGGTCGAGTACGCGATACCCGACGATGCCGTGGATACCGGGCGTCGTCCCCGTGCACAGGGATGCCAGCGCGGCTGCCGTCGTCGTGGGAAACCCACTGGTGATCGTCGTCGCCTTCGTCAGTCGCAACGAGAGGAACCGAGCGTGGCCTGCTCGCTCGCGCAGAGCATGCGCTCCGAGGCCATCCACCAGAATGACGACCGCGCGCTCGACCGGTGCGAGCCCGAGTGCGTTCTTCTGTCCACCGACCGCTGCCAGGCAACTTGGGAGAACGTCGGCAAGGCTCCGCTTGGACGCGTACCCGACCGGTAATATGGTGCCCATCTGGCCCAGTCTGGCACAGGCGATACCTGTCTGCTGCGGTTTTGAGCCGGTGTCCTTTCACGTTTCCGCAGGCGCACGGCGCAGCGATGAGATTGCACGAATGAGCCCGACAGACGATCAGACCACCGCAGCGAACAACACCGATAACACTCCCGCCGAACGCATCGAAGACGTCGACGTCACGACGGAGATGCAAGGTTCCTACCTGGAGTACGCGTATTCGGTGATCTACTCGCGGGCGCTTCCTGACGCACGCGATGGTCTCAAGCCCGTACAGCGGCGCATCTTGTATCAGATGACGGAGATGGGCCTGCGCCCGGACCGCGGTCACGTGAAGTCGGCGCGGGTCACCGGCGAGGTGATGGGCAAGTTGCATCCGCACGGCGACAGCGCCATCTATGACGCCCTCGTTCGGATGGCACAGGACTTCACACTGCGGGTGCCCTTGATCGACGGTCACGGCAACTTCGGGTCGCTGGACGATGGCCCCGCCGCGCCGCGGTACACCGAGGCGCGCCTGGCAGCCGCCGCGCTTGCCATGACGGACGGCCTGGACGAAGACGTCGTGGATTTCGTGCCGAACTACGACAATCAGCTGACCCAACCGGAAGTGCTGCCGGCGGCATTCCCGAATCTTCTCGTGAACGGTGCGAGCGGAATTGCCGTCGGAATGGCAACGAACATGGCCCCGCACAACCTCATCGAGGTGGTCGGAGCTGCCAAACACCTGTTGATGAATCCGTCAGCCAATCTCGACGCACTCATGGAGTTCGTCCCGGGGCCCGATCTGCCCACCGGCGGCACCATCGTCGGACTGGCAGGTATCAAAGATGCATACGCCACCGGCCGCGGCAGCTTCAAAACGCGCGCTAAGGTCACCGTCGAATCGATCACCGCTCGCAAGAGCGGACTCGTCGTCACCGAGTTGCCGTATTTGGTCGGTCCTGAGAAGGTCATCGAGAAGATCAAGGACGGAGTGAATGCGAAGAAGCTGAGCGGAATCTCCGACGTCACCGACCTCAGCGACCGCACCAAGGGGCTGCGCCTGGTGATCGGGATCAAGACGGGTTTCAGCCCGGAGGCCGTGCTCGAACAGCTGTACCGTCACACTCCGCTCGAGGACGGCTTCTCGATCAACAACGTCACACTCGTCGGCGGCGGCCCCCAGACGCTCGGCCTTCGCGAGCTCCTGCAGGTCTATGTCGACCATCGCATCACCGTGGTCACGCGACGTTCGCGCTATCGGCTCGACCGCAAGCGGGAGCGGCTGCACCTGGTCGATGGCTTGCTCATCGCCATCCTGGACATCGATGAGGTCATCCAGGTGATTCGAACCAGTGATGACACCGACCAGGCGCGCAAACGCCTGATCGACGTGTTCGATCTCAGTCAGGTGCAGGCCGAGTACATCCTCGAGTTGCGGTTGAGAAGGCTCACCCGGTTCTCGAAGATCGAGTTGGAGACCGAACGCGATCAATTGCGCACGGAGATCGCCGCGCTCGAAGAGCTCCTTGCCAGCGACTCCTTGATCAAGGCGCTGGTGGCCGATGAACTCGACGCTGTCGCGGAGAAGTTCGGAACACCGCGGCGCACCTTGCTGACCGAAGCTCGACCGTCGATCGCCACCGTCGGGTCGCGCAAGACCGCGGCCGTTCTCGAGGTTGCGGATGCCCCGTGCACTGTGCTGCTCGGCGCGACCGGGCGTATCGTGCGCGTCGATCAGCAGCAGGACGAGTCCGGCACGATCGCTCCGCTCATCACACCGGCGCGCAGGAGCAAGCACGACGCGCTGGTCTCGGCGCTGGCGACCACAAGCAGAACGCAGATCGGCGCCGTGACGAACAGGGGCCGGCTGATCCGCTTCTCTCCCGTCGACCTGCCGTCTGTCCCTGCCAATTCGATCCAGTTGGGCGCCGGTGTTCGCATTGGCGATTACCTCGCATTGCCTGACCGCACAGAGCGGGTACTCGCACTTGTGTCGTTGACGGCGGATCGCGTCATCGCGCTCGGCACCGGTCAGGGCATCGTCAAGCGAGTGGCAGCAGGAGACTGGGCTAACAAGCCGGACTTCGAGATCATCAGCCTCAAGCCGGGCGATGACGTCGTCGGAGCCGTGCAGGGCGCAGACGATGACGAGCTGGTGTTCGTCACATCGGATGCGCAGTTGCTGCGGTTTGCCGCGTCCACGGTACGCCCACAGGGTCGTGGCGCGGGCGGCATGGCCGGTATGAAGCTCGCCGGTGATGCGCGTGTCGTCTTCTTCGGGTCCGTCCCCGCCGGCCGAGGCGACGATGCCGTCGTCGTCACCGTTGCGACCAACGGCGAGACCCTCGCCGGAGCGGATGCCGGCAGCGGCAAGGTGAGCGCGTTCGGGGAGTTCCCGGTGAAGGGGCGTGCCACCGGTGGCGTGCGTGCGCAGCGATTCCTCAAGGGCGAAGATCAGCTCTCGCTCGCCTGGGTCGGCCCCGCCCCTGCGCTGGCTGTCGGTCCGGACGGATCAGTACGTCGGTTACCGGAAGCAGGAGCCAAACGCGATGCCTCCGGCACCCCGTTGGACGCTGTCATCGGCGCCGTCGGCAGCGCCGTCGGCTGACGCGCGTTCAGACGTCGATACGCTCGCGCGAGAGCGTGTCCGAGCTTTCGATGATGAACTGCTTACGCGGCGCGACATCGTTGCCCATCAGCATTTCGAACACTCGCGCCGCCTGTTCAGCGTCTGGCACCTGCACGCGGCGCAGCATCCGATGTGCTCGGTCCATGGTCGTCGTCGCAAGTTGATCGGCGTCCATCTCTCCCAGGCCCTTGTACCGCTGAATCGGCTCTTGGTATCGCTTCCCGGTGCGCTTCAAACCGGAGAGCACACCCTGTAGTTCCTTCTCGGAGTATGTATAGATTGTCTCGTTCGGCTTCGAGCCGGGGTTGATGGCGATCACCCTGTGCAGTGGCGGAACCGCGGCGAACACGCGTCCTTGCTCGATCATCGGGCGCATGTACCGGAAAAAGAGCGTCAGGAGCAGCGTGCGGATGTGCGCGCCGTCGACGTCCGCGTCGCTCATGATGATGACCTTGCCATACCGTGCCTGGGTGATGTCGAAGCTGCGGCCGGACCCGGCGCCGATGACCTGAATGATCGAAGCGCATTCCAGGTTGGAGAGCATGTCGGAGATGGACGCCTTCTGCACGTTGAGGATCTTGCCGCGGATGGGCAGCAGCGCCTGATACTCGCTGTCTCTGGCCCGCCGGGCGGTCCCCAGCGCCGAGTCACCCTCGACGATGAACAGTTCGCTGTGCCCGACGTCGCTCGAGCGGCAGTCCACGAGCTTCGAGGGAAGCGACGACGTCTCCAGAGCGTTTTTGCGGCGCTGTGTCTCCTTGTGCGCGCGCGCCGAGATGCGCGATTTCATCTCGGCGACGACCTTGTCGAGCAGCAGCGCCGACTGGGTCTTGTCGTCCCGCTTCGACGACGCGAAACGTTCTGCGAGCGTCGTGGCGACCACAGCAGCAACGATGTTGCGAACGGCAGGCGTGCCGAGGACCTCTTTCGTTTGCCCCTCGAACTGCGGCTCAGGCAACCTCACCGTCAGCACGGCAGTGAGGCCGGCCAGGATGTCGTCTTTCTCGAGCTTGTCGTTGCCGACCTTGAGCCGCCGCGCGTTGGCCTCGACCTGCGCGCGGAAGAACTTCATGATCCCCTGATCGAAACCCGTCTGATGGCTGCCGCCCTTCGGCGTCGCGATGATGTTCACGAAGCTGCGCATCACCGTCTCATATCCGGTTCCCCACCGCAGCGCGATGTCGACGTGGCATTCGCGTTCGAGTTCGGTCGGCATCATGGCGCCGGTCTCACTGAGCACAGGCACCGTTTCGGTGAACGTGCCTGACCCGCTCAGCCGCCAGGTGTCCGTCACCGCGGCGTCCGGCGCCAAATAGTCGACAAACTCGGATATTCCGCCCTGGAAATTGAAGGCGGAATGCACGGGTTCTTCTCCGCGGTCATCCGTGATCGCCAGCGAGATGCCAGGGACCAGAAAAGCGGTCTGCCGTGCGCGCCCGATCAAGTCGTCCGTGCGGAAGTCGGCGTTGGTGCCGAAGATCTGCCGGTCTGCCCAGTATCGGATGCGTGTGCCGGTGACGCCACGCTTCACCTTTCCGACCACACGCAACTCGCTGTTCTTCACGAACGGCGTGAACGGCGCATCCGGGCTCGGAGCACCGGTGTCGGCGAATATGCCCGGTTCCCCGCGGTGGAATGACATGGCCCACGTCTTGCCGTCGCGGTCGACCTCGACGTCGAGGCGCTCGGATAGCGCGTTCACCACCGACGCTCCGACGCCGTGAAGGCCGCCGGACGCCGCGTACGACCCGGACCCGAACTTGCCGCCGGCGTGCAGCTTGGTGAACACGACTTCGATGCCGCTCAGCCCCGTCTTGGGCTCGATGTCGACCGGGATGCCGCGCGCGGCATCCCGCACCTCGACGCTGTCGTCCGGGTGCAGGATGACGCTGATCTCGGAGCCGTGTCCGGCCAGAGCCTCGTCGACGGAGTTGTCGATGATCTCCCACAGGCAGTGCATGAGGCCGCGCGAGTCCGTTGATCCGATGTACATTCCGGGACGTTTGCGGACGGCCTCGAGTCCCTCGAGTACCGAAAGGTGACGGGCTGAATAGTCCGAGCTGGCCACGTGTTCTCCTTGGCGTCATGTGCTTGCTCGAGCCGAAGGCACGAACCCGCGTTTCAGCTTAACCGGGCCATACGACGCCGGCGGTCATCGACACCCCACCGTTCCCGCTCGGCTACGCGTTGAGCGAAATACAGCCGTGTATGGCCCCCGCCCGGCCAGAACGTGCTTGTATGGAGGTACCGAGTTGAATGGTTCGGGTTTTTGGAGAGGAGCACATCATGTCGAACATCGCCCCGTCGAACATCGCCGCAGGG
>Ga0164242_10005063_pt1 | contig 14702 bp, 17 predicted proteins | sample OricomgcompostMG_FD_108783 | JGI IMG/M metagenome (GOLD analysis project Ga0164242, IMG submission 108783) | Miracle-Growth compost microbial communities from Emeryville, California, USA - Original compost - Miracle growth compost (MG) ... | reverse complement strand
GGGTAGCCCGATCCGTACCAGTACGGGGTCGGCCCCCACGTCGGGTCGAAGTTGGCCGGATGGAGCGAGAAGTCGTCCGGCGTGAAGAGGTCGCCGACGTACGGGTTGTAAGCCGGGGCTGCCGCCGTCACCGAGTTGTCACTCGTGTTGTGCGGGAGCTGAAGGCTCACCTTGCCCGCTGCGATCTGCTTCAGCGCGTCGAGGGTGTCCTTGTAACGACGAGCTACCGGGTCGGTGTCCTGAAAGTCGAGGCCCTCTCGGAAGCTCAACGTCGCGTTGTACGCGGCGATGTTGCGCGAGAAGTAGTCGATGGGGTGCGGCACCACGAGAACGGGCGGAACGCTCGTGTCGTAGACCGGCGCAACCGGCACCGCGTAGAAGCGCCCGATGTAGCCGTCAATCAACGAGTCGGCTTCGGCGATTGCGTCCTGAAGCTGCGTGTCCGCGAGGTCGGCTGCCGTGTTACTCGGAGGGTCCGGCAGAGCGCCGTTCGAGGAGGGCACGAGAGCCATGCGGACCATTGCCACGGTGCTGTACGGCATCGCTGTACCCTCCTCGAATCTGTGCGCGTCTCTTGCAGGCCCCAGCCTACTCGGTGCCGCCGGGCTGCTCGTGCTCGCCGACGCCCGAAGCCGCGTCCGGGTTGGCCGAGAGGAACTCGCTGATCGTCGGCACCACGGAGGGGTCAGCGACGGCGGAGCCCGCCACGGGGACCGGCACCGTGTCGGGGGTGAGCTTGGCCGTGTTGTCGTCCTCCTCCACCACCTTCAGGTAGACCGACTTCGCGGTGGCGCGCTGCCCCTTGAACTTCTCCTCGGGGACGAGCATCGAGTTCTTCACGAGGAAGGCAATCGCGTGGCGGCTCTTGCCGTCCACCGTCACCGAGTCGCCGTGCAGGAGCCTGACCACCTCCGCGCGGCCCTTCTCGTTCTTCTTCGACGGGTGCTTGAACGTCACCGCACCCGCCACACAGACGTAGGTCCGCGTCTTCGTCTTCGTCGCCTCAGCCATGCTCTGCTCCTAGTTCGTTGCCGTTTGCGCCCGGTATGCGAAAGCGCCCTCCGCCATGTTAGCGGAGGGCGCTTTCTGAGCGCTCGTGAGGCCGAGGATCAGCTCGGAGCGATCACCGTGTCGCCCTCGGGCGGGTAGGTGTTCAGGTCCGTGTTCGGGCCGTCCGTCGCGAGGTTGACCGAGCGACCGCCGACGCTGACCGTCGTGTTGCCGCCGTTGACGCCGACGATCAGCACGACCGCGAGAGGCTGGTCGAAGAAGATCGCGGAGGCGCGGGTAACGTCGGTGCGCCACGACTCGCGCGGACCACCGTTCGGGCCGCCACCCTCGCCGTACATCGGCGTGGCCTGAAGCGGGCGCTCGTCACTGATGCCGCCGAAGACCTTGCGCTGGCAGATGATCGCGCCGCTCGGGAAGTACGCCGAGAGCCGCCACGAGACGAGCACGTCGAGGCCGAGGAACTTCTGCGGGAGCTTGCCCGTGTATTGAAGGTTCTCGTCCGCGATGTTGCCGATGTAGGGCTTGCTCACCTCGTCGGAGTCGAGGAAGTCAATCTCCGTCTCCGTGCTGATGATGAGCGTGTCGGCGATGTAGCCGAACTTCTGCTTGCCCGCCGCGTCCGCCGCCGCGTTCTTGATGAGGTACTTCGCCGAGTTCACGTCCTGGCGAATGTGGCTGGACGACGAGGACCAAGCCTCGTCGGTCGCCATGACCTGCACCGAGCCGTTGGCGATGAGGGCGCTGATGAAGGCGTCCTCCCACGCACGGACCATCGTGTTGCGAATCTGCGTGATCTGCACGTTGACCGCATCGACGTTGTTCCGGTCCACCATCGTCTTGCTGACGCGCAGACCGAAAGCTCGGCGAACGACTCGTGACACGAGCGGGCGACCGAGGCTGCCGTTCGTGGTCGGAATCTCGCCGAACTCGTCCAGAATGGTCGGGTCGTCAGCGGAGAAGAGCGGGGTGGACTCGAAGTAGAGCACCGAGCCCGAAGGCGCGTCCTGAGCGTTGCGGAGCACGGAGTCCACGAGGAACTCCTGATTGCTCATCGTCAGGATGCGCTTGGGGATCGCGGTCGGACTCTTCAGAAGAGTCGAGACGGTGAGCCGAGGGCCGTCCTGAACGCTGATGATGTTGGTAACCATGTTCGCTGTTTCCTTTCAGCGTTCGAGGGTCAGTAGATGTAGGCGAGCCCGACGCCGCCAGCGGAGTTCATCCCGCCAACCACCCGGCACTCACCGATGATCGTGTCGGCGGTGAGCGTGTTCGCCCACGCCTGCACCTTGCCGTTGGCCGCCGACGCGAGCTTCTGCCCGAAGCCGACCTCCGCCGCCGTGTAGACGACGGGAACGACGGCCTGCTTGTAGACGGTCGTCAGCTCGTTCACCGGGTCGGCGTAGGCGTAGGGGTAACCCTCGCCGTTGTTCTGCCCGGAGGTGTTCGCCGAGGCGACCGGGATCGCGAGCCGCGCGGCGACGCCGAGCACGAGAGCCGAGTTGGCCCCGGCGGTGTTGATGCCCTGCTTGCCGGGGTTGGTCGCCCCCGCCTGCGGAATCACCACCGCGCCGCCGAGGACGGTGCCGCCCACGGCCTCGTACACGTCGTCGTGGCCGTGACTCACCTTGTTGATGCCAGCCATTGTGCTGCCTTTCTGCTAGTTCTTTACAGGGTGAGCCGGTGTCAGCGGCTCTGCTTGTCCCACTGAGCGAGAAGCTCGGCGTCGGGGTCGTTGCCGTCCCCCGACATGAAGGTGCCGGAGTGGCCGGACTCCACCGACAGGTCGATGGTGCCCTTCGCGGCGTCGAGAAGGCCGCGAACGACCGTCGAGACGTTCACGTCGTCCTCGCCCGAGTTCGACAGGTCGATCACCATGTCGTCCGTGCGGGCCAGAACCGGCGTCGCGAGGTCGAGAAGGTGCGGCGGGACGCCCTCGTTGAGGTAGGAGTCACGCTCCCGCTCCCACCGAGCGGCGGCCAGCTCCGCACGGGCCTGCGCGGCCTGCTGAAGAGCGAACTGCGCCTGGCTGTTCGCGAGGTCGATCTGATCCTTGACAGCCTTGCTCATGTCTGCTCCTGCTCCGGCGAGCTGCGGAAGCGGCTCGTCCTCGTCGTCCAGCTCGTCGTCGTCGTTCGAGTCGTCCTCGTCGTCGGCGTCTTCGTCGGTGTCGTCACCGAGGTTAGCCGCAACCTCGGGGGCGAACTCCGCGAGGAACGCATCCAACTCGTCCTCGCTCATCGCCTCCACGTCGGCCTCGGTGTAGTCGTCCAGCGACTTCTTCTTCGTCTTCGTTGCCATGTCGTACTCCTCCGTACTGAGGTCGAGAACGTCGTCGGTGGCCGTGCTGAGGTCCGCCAACTCCCACGGCTTCATCCCGTCCACTTGCGGGTCCAGTGTACCGAGCACATGGACGATCCCTCGGGGGACGACCGTTCCGTCTGACTTCGCGATGGACTCGCGAATCCGGGCAGAAACGCCGAGTTCGGGGTTCATCAGAACCGCCTGTGCGCTCTGCTTGTTGGGGAAGACGATCTTGCCGTACAGGCCGTCGTCACGGACTTCGAGCTTCTCGACCTTGCCCCGCCACTTCTCGGGGTCCATCGTGTGCGCGTTGTCCTTGTCGGCGAGAAGAAAGCCGAGCGAATCGACGGCGGTGTTGTTCGCGAGGTCGGTGAGGTACGCCGTGTCGAAGTCGATCTTCTGCCGAGAGCCGTCCTTCGCGGTGTAATGAACCGTCTTCTTCGGAAGAATCTGCTTCCAGAAAGCGAGGCGCTCACCGTCCGCAAGATCGACGTAGGCGTTGTGCAGGTACGGCGTCAGAACGTCCGCCTGCTTCTTGTTCTTGTTCTTCGGCATTACTGCCCCTTCTTCAACTGCGGGAACTTGCGGTAGACAGCGGCCTTGACCACGGCCTCCTCCGGCTTGCCTGCCGAACGCGCGAGAGCGTTGCGGGCGTGAGCGAGGTCGGGGATCGGGTACGCCTTCTTGCTCGGGAAGACGAACGCCGACGACGGGAGCTTGTCGCGCTCGGCGGTATCGAGAACGGAGAGGTCGGCTTCGTCCTTCTTCTTGAAGAGGCTCTCGATGTAGGCGGCGGCTTCCTCCGGCGAGTCGAACACCTTCGCCATGATGCCGGAAGTACCGTGCGAAGCCACGCGCACCTTTCCGGTGCGCTTGTTGTGCTCGGCGTACATCGGGGAACCGTTCGGGAAGTTGCCGATCAGGGTGTTACCCGTCTTCGTCTTCAGGATGCGGTCCTTGATCGCCGCCGCGCTCGGGTGCTCCGTGACGGGCTGCTGCCCCGTCCGCTGACGGCTCCGCTCCATCGCGGCCTGAAGCGCCTTCGCGCCACGCGAGGTGTAACCGGGAACGTCGCCAGACGGAGCGCGACGACCTCCCGTACTCACATTGTTGCGCGGAGCCACGTCAATGCCCCTGCGCTTCAACTCGGCTGCGGCGGCTGCCTTGACACCCGCGCTCGCATCGGGACTAGTGGCGAGACGCTGAAGGCTGTTCTCGGGAAGGTTCTTCGCGTCCCGTGCCGCCTTCGCGGTGATCGCCGCATCCAACTTCGCCCGCTCGTTGTCGGAGCCTTCCATGCTCGACTTCGGGAAGCGCGGCTGTCCGAGAGCCGGATTGCCCCGGCCCGCACCATAAAGGTGCGAGTGCAACGCGAGCGCGGCCTGCTCGTCAGAAGAGAACCGCTGGACGCCACCCGCACCCTTCTTCGAGTCCTCACCGTTCGAGGTGTAGACCTGATACGAAGTGCGTCCGTTGACGTGATCGGTCGTCGCCCGAATGTGGCCTGAACCGCCGGGGCCACGCTGAACGCTCGTCTCGCTCGATGTGGCTTCCAGCGGAGCCTTCCCGCTGCGCTTGCGGTCAACGTTGATTGCGTACGTCCGGTTTGTGGCGGCCTGCACCTCACCGCGCATCACGCCGAGGTGCTCGTCCTTGCTGACGTTGCCATGCTTGCCCGAACTGCCTTCGTGTGAGCCGCCCGTCTTCTTCGTGCGAGCCGGGGCCTTCTGCACGACCTTCTTGATCGAAGACGAGCCGCCCGAACCTGCCGGAACCGGCTTGTAACTCACCACATCGTCAGGGTAAGCGCTGCGAGCTACCCTGTCGTGATCAGCAACGTAGTCGATCATGTGAATACCAGACTTCAGCCTGCGGTGACCTGTCACTGTGCCATGAACCGCTTTGCCCGCCACCTCAAAGGACACCTTCGACCCCTTCGGCAACTTGCGTTGAATCTCAGCGCTCGACGCCTCACTGGTGTATTGCGGATTCATGCTCGCGAACGGCTTCTGCACGGCCTTCTTGACCGAAGACGAGCCGCCCGAACCTGCCGGAACCGGCTTGTGCGCCTTCAGCGCGGCGGCGGCGGCGTTGAGGGGCACGTAACCGTGCTTCCACTTCGAGCCGTCCTTGCCGAGGTCAACGTCAGCGGCGAACGAGGGCTTCGCGAGGTTCAACATCTGACCCTTCGCGTTGCGGATTCCGCGCTTCTTGTCGAGCGCCACGTCCTGCGGCGAGTTCGGCTTGATGCCGTTCTTCTTGTCGTAGGCGTGGTCGGCGAGAACCTTCTTCGCATACGCCTTCTTGCTCATCTTGCGTGCCACTTCAGAGCACCTCTTTCTATGCCAACGGGGCTATCCCTCGGGAGAAGGATAGCCCCGTTGTGACCCCCGGAACTCAGCTTGTGTAGGTCGGCTTCTTCGCGGCACCGAGGAGCCAGCCGAAAGACGGCCAGCGGTGCTCGGCCCAGCGGATCGCGCTGTAAAGCGCACCCGTGAGCGCCGCCGTGATCGCGTCTTCCGTCACGGCGTCCCCGAGTCCGAACGGGAGCTGCGTCAGGCCGTACTTGATCGCGAGCGCGTAGATCAGCGGCACGACCGTACGGGCCAGCGACGGCACGAAGTCGGCGGCGGTGAGGTTCTTCGTCTCGACCTCGCTTTTCACAAGGTCGAGCGTCTCCGCACCGATGTTGACCCCTGCGGCCTTCACGTCTTCGAGCCGCTCGTCCAGAGTCGGGGCTACCGACTCGACCGGAAGGTTCGAGTAGTCGTCGGAGTCGAGCGCCGCCTGCACGTCGCTCGTGTTCTGAACCTGCTCTTCACCGCTGCCCTGCGGCACCGCTGACTCGCTCATGCGCCCATCACCTTCTTGTTGAGGTTCTCCTCGACCGTCTTCGGGTCGGCTCCCGTCGCCGCTACCTTAGCGCGAACGGCGGCGGTCAGCTCGACCGCCGGAGTGCCGTACTTGCCCGCGAGCACGTCGTCAACGAACGGCGTCTTCGAGGGGCTCGACGGCTTCTTGACCGGCGGCTCCGTGGCCTTCTTGCCCGGCTTGGGCTTCGGCTTCTTCTTGGGCTTGAACCGGGGGTTCGCCGACACCGCACCGGGAAGCGCGGGCTCGCTGTAGCCGATCACCCACTCGGTGCGGGAGCGCCGCTTCAGTGCGACGCCGGACCCGTTGACCTCGGAGCCGCCCTTGACGCCCGGCGTCGTCGTGTTGCCTTCGACGGCGGTGTGTGTCGTTGCGTCGTAGGCGACCACGGTCCCGTAGTGCTCGGGACTCGTATAGCCGTAGTAGACGCCGCCGCCGATCATCGGGTACTTCGAGAGGCGGTGCTTCTTCCGCCAGTACGCCGCCGAGGCCGCGCACGACGCGGTGACGAGCTGCTTCTTGATGAGGCCCACCTTCCAGTAGAGCCACACGCCGAACGTCATGCACCACGGCTGGAAGTTGCTCCACGACAGGCCCGGAACCTGTCGCGAATACTTCTGATCGTTGTCCCACACGCCGTTCTTCTTGCCCTCCAAGGTGCCGACTTGGCTCTTGGCGAGCTTCACGATCTGCGCGGCCTTACCGCTCACATCGGACGGGCCTGCAACGGCCATGAACTTCACTTTTGCCACTTCGACTCCCTTGAACGTGAAAGAGGGGCTACCCGTGCAGGATAGCCCCTCTTTCTGTGATCGGCTTAGACAGTGACGGCGGTCACTTCAGTGCGGTAGCGGCCTGCGATCTTCGTCTGCTTCTGATCGTTGCGAATCGTGTGCGCCTTGACTGTCGCACCGAAGATGCTCACCTCGTCGCCCTTGTCCACCTCGTAGGCCCACTTCGCCGAGGAGTAGAGCACCACCGAAGAGCCGTCCACGTCGAGAACGATGAAGCGCTGCGTGCTGCCGTAGGCGTAGCCATCAACCGTCATGGCAACGACCACCTTGCCGGTAACGTCGATCTGACCGCCCTCTTCGCCGAACCACTGAGTCGAAGACAGCTTCCGCTCACTTGCGAACTTCTCCTGAGCCTGGCGAATCACGTCGCCAAGAAGGTAGATCGGACGAGCGAGAGCCTGAGCGGCCATTGCTTCCATCGCCTCGTTGTGGCGCTTCACTTCACGACGGACACGAGCCCGCACACTCGACACCTTTGCCGAGTAGAAGCCCGCGCCGTTGCAGTCGAAACACAAGGTGCCGCGCTTGCCGTTCGCGCTCCACGAGTAGCCCGAGGGAGCGTTGTAGTAGCCGGAGCCCCCGCACTTACCGCACGTCTCCTTGACGCGCTCGTTGCCGTTGACGCCGGGGAACGGGTCAACGTAGACCCGAGGGGTGTAAGTGGACTCGCTCATCGTTCTCTCGCTTCGACTCTGGCTCATCTGATCGAGCCACTGAGAACAGATTAGCCCTTTACAGGTTCATGTCAAGCACTTGCGCCTGTAAAGATCACTTCGAGGTCTTGATCGCTTCCCAATGCGCGACCGCGCGAGCTGCGGCTGCCTTGATCGCCGGGTGCTTCGAGGTCACCGAGAGCACCTTCACACGAGCAATCGCGTACTTGATATCGCGACTCGTGGGCTTGCCGCCGTGCTTCTTGGCGATGCCTCGCGCGATGCCCCGCACGTACGGCGGAAGGCCGCCGCGTCGAGCCACCCAATTCGAGGTGTGCGAGCGCGACAGCGGGGACTCATTGATCGGCCTGCCTCCGGGGCTCAACATGCTCGAAGTCTACCTCCTGCTCCCATTCGCTCGCTTTGGGCGGCACAGGAAGGCCGTGTAGCTCGGCCTGCAACCTCAACGCGCGGTACGCACTGTAAAGGCGTTCGTACTCACGTTGTGATGCGTTGTAGCACAGTGTGAGTCGCGTGACTTCGTGAAGAGCCACTTGCGCCGCGTCGAGAACCTCTTGAACGCCCAGATCGTCAATCGCACCCTTCGCCTTCTCGAACAAGAGCCGAGTCGGACGGAGCGGTTTCTTCGACTTACCGTACCCGTAATTATGCGCCACGGCTCCGAACCTAACATGCAGATTCGGAGCCGTGGAAGAGGTGGTCACGAAGACGCGATGAGGCCCGCGTTTCGGAGCGAGACGAGGAGCGCGTTGAACTCCGCGCCGGTCGTGTTGGCCCCCGCCGCGTTGGCGACGGCGACACCCTGCTTCATCACACCCGGCGTCCCCGAGGTGCCGGGGCTCTGCGAGGCGATGCCCTTGTCAATCGCCTGCGCGATGCTCACCCCGTCGAGGTGCATCGGTTCGGTTGCCATTGCGTCACTTCCCTTCTGTAAAGGACTTCTTGAGCTTGAACTTCGGCGGTCCATCCGGCGCGAGCCGGATCACCGACGCTACCGCTTCGTCCACCATCTTCGCACCCGGAATCGGCGGCCCGGCGGTACAGCCACAACCGAAGTGAACCGAACCGGGGTAGCCGATCACGGTGCCCTTCTCCAAGTAGAAGTTGTGACCGTTCGCGGCGGCACATTCCGACTCGTTGTGAAGGAGTGGATCGAGATACCAGCCGAGAAGCGTTCCCTCCGGTGTCTTCTGCCCGTAGAGAGTGGCTGCTTGCCTGATCTGTTTGATTGCCGCGAGCCGCTGCTTCCTCGCCTTCTCGTGCATGAGGTAGTAGCGGCTCTCGATCTTGATCGCCTCACGCAAGCTCGAACCGGCCTTAATCGAGGCTGTGATGCGCTTCGCTGCGTGGCACAGATAACTCGCGCGAAAGAACACCTCCGCGTCCCGCACACCCTTCACGGTGTCGTCTACGACGGTGCCGGGCAGAGCGTTCGGTCGCGTCGCCGTACCCCGGTTGGCGAGTCCTGCGGCTGCCTGCAACGCCTCCCGCGTGACCTGCCACGGACGGAGCAACGGGAAGAGCGCGTCGATCAACGCTGCGCCGACGAGCCCGCTCGCGAGCACCGCCGCGACCGTTGCAACGGTTGCGTCGTCCTGCGGCGGTGGCTGGATAGTGTGCTTCTCGGGCTCCTGCTTCGGCTGCGACGGCGGATAGTAGCCGATGGACGGCTTCGCGAGGTCGAGCTGAGGCTCACAGAAGCCCCCGACGCGCTCCTCGTGACCGCACAGACGACACCTTGGGTGTCCGTTAGGGTGCGTCCACTTCGCGGGCTGAAACTTGTGCCGCTGCTGATGCTGGCTCTTTACAGCGTTGATCTGCTCCGTCTCGCGAACATACCCCTCCGGCTGCTTGCGCGACAGGTCGAGAACGAGCCCCTTGAACCTAGGCCGACTGTGGCGCATTGGCGCGCTTCTTCGGCTGCGGGGCTCGCCGAATCGGCTTGCCGTTCGGGGCGTTGTTGACCGGCCCGCGAGCCTTGTCCGCGAGCTGCCTGCGCACGACCGCCTCCTGAGCCGCCTGCACGGCTCCGGCGACGCCCGCCACGTCCTGTCCGCCGGGGACGTTGGCGGCCTGCTGCCGAGCTGCCTCTGCGGCGGCTTCCAGCGACTTCGTGAAGTCTTCCTTCATCTGCGCGCCGTCGAGCCCGAGATACTCGCTGACCTGCTCTGCAAGGCCCGCGATGAACGACACCGGCACAGGGCCGCCCGGAGGGGCTGCCATGCCTGCTTCGAGGAGCTTGACCGCCGTCTCCTTGTCAATGTCGTTGAGCGGCTCGAACTGCAACTTCGGCACCGCTGCGTTCGGGCCGAAGTTGTGGTAGATCAACGGCGCGAAGAGCGAGAGACGAATCTGATCCTCCAACTCGCGCGTCTTCGCCTCCAACGACTGAAGGAAGAAGTCACTCGCGTCGTTCGAGAGCGCGTAGGAGCCCTTGCCGCTCGCGGCCTGTGAGGTGAGGTCGAGGAATCCCGCGAGGATCGACTGTGTAGCGCACCCGTCGAGCCATGCGATCACCTCCTTGAACTGCTCGGCTCCCTTACCGCTCGCGTCGAGCAAGTCGATGCCGACGCTCTGCGGGCCGTTCGGAACCGCGACCGGGAGAACGCCCGAGCCCTTCATGCGACTAATCTCGCGCGCCACTCCGCGAGCCGTCTCCACGTCCTGCGCCTTGACCGTGATTCGGGGGAGCGCGACCGACTGAAGGAATTGGAACCATAGAAGGAGAATCTTCTGCTTCGTCTTCCATGCCCAGAATGCCACTTCCATGTCGCTCACACCGTTGAGCGGATCACGTCGCGTTCCGTGCGTGTAGACGAAGGCGCGGTTCGGCGGAATCTGAATCGGCCAATGCTTCGGCTGACTTATCTCCGGCCCGAGGTAGTACGCCTCCTGCTCGAATCCGGCGTAACGCCCTGTGCGCGGCTCGCGCATGATTCGGCACGTCGTCTGAGGCCGGAAAGCAACGTCGTTGTAGACGATCTTTCCGGCGAAGTCTCCAACGCCCTTCGTCCACACCTTCTCGAAGTACGAGCGCTTGTAGAAAAACGCACTCGTGCAAAGGCCGATGATCTGCGAGAGCGAAGTCCGGCATCCGCCCTGAAGCGGATCGGTGTTCCAGTAGTTGTTCAGCCACTCGGATTCGCCCGAGTCACCCTTGACGGGAGTGATCGTGTATTCCGCCGACATGACCGGGAGGGTGAGCACGTTCTCGATCTGGCGCGCTTTGTAGTCCTTCTGGATCATGTCGTAGAGGTCGCGCGCCTCCCAATCGGCGAAGTCCGTGAGGAGCTTGCCGTCCGGCGTCGTGCCGACCTGCCAGCGGTCGAACCAACCGTAGGAGGTGCCGTCCTCCTGATCGAGACGCGGCAGGTCGAAGCCGTCTTCCTGGCGAACTACCTGAAGCATCACCACGAGCTGTCTCCCTGCTGATCCCACGTATCCCAATCGACCGAATCGCCGACCCCAAGGCTACCGTGACCGAGCCCCACGCTCATGTCGGCTTCGCTGAAGCCCTCGAAGCCGTAGTCGTACACGTCACCCCGCCGCTGTCCGGCGGTGACCGGCGTCTCGGCGTAGGGGATGCCTTCGAGCGTCGGCGCGGCCTCCACCCAGAAGACTTGGATTACCGCGTCGGCGGAGTCGGTGGAGCGCCCGATACGACGGCGAATGTCGTCCTTGCTCTCGACCTTCAACTTGCCGTTCGCATACAGCTCGTACTTCGGCGCGGCGAGTTCTTCGATCAGCGCCTCGTCGTCGGGGATCGCGAGGAGTGAGCCGAAAGCCGGATCGAGCTTCTCGCGAAAGCCCCACCACGCCGCCGCGCGGTCATTGAAGAACTGGAACTGCCCGAGCTTGTCTCGGCGACCGCTCGACGCGCTCGCGTTGAACTGAAGCGGCGTGCCGACGATCTGCCCGTCGCGCTTCATCATGCGGAGCCGGTCGTAGACGCCCGCACCGATGCCAATCACGTCCACGACCGCCGCGCTGCCGGGCTCGTGGAGTTCGTCGGCGACGAGCTGCGCGACCTCCATCGTGTCGGTGATCCTCATGCGCTTCAGAGTCGGCACGTAGGAGCCCCAACGGATCGCGAGACACGTCTCGTCGGCCCCGGTGCGCGCCACGTCCACGCCGACCTGCTTCGGGCCGGGGACGTGCGCCTTGGCTGACGGCGGGAGGTGCTTCTTGCGGTCGTGAAGGTCGTGCCACCTCTCGACCGCGCGCTGAATCCACCCGAGCGGGATCACACCTTCGCTCGCGCTCGTCGGGAAGAGCCCCCGCACCTTCGCTGTAAAGAGCGAGGAGCCGTTGCACCTGTTCCGCACGAGTTCCTTCAGCTCCTCGCGGCCCAGCGTTCGCGCTGACGCCGCCGAGACTCCGGCCCAGCGCTGAATGCGCTCTTCGATCCACAGGGGGCTGATGAGCATAGGCCGAATCTCCTCCGGCACCACCTCCTCGCTGAACGGCACCCCTTCGGCCTCCATGAGCGCGTCGAGGAGCGGGTAGCGCGGGTATGCCGGGTTGCCGCCGATGATCTGCTCTCGTGTCATGTTCGGTGAGCGCAGGCCGTCGAGGTGGATCACGTTCCAGCCCGACTCCGGCTTGCAGATCGAAGCGAAGTGACTCGCCGGGTCGTCGGGGTTGCCGATTGCGAGCACGCGAGCGTTCTCGTTCGTCGCGAGCGCGTCCACCGCGTCGTAGAGGTGCCGGGGCACGCCTCCGGCCTCATCAATGACCACGAGAACGTAGCGAGCGTGGATGCCCTGAAACGCCGACTCTTCGTAGTCGGCGGGCTTGCGTCCGTAACCGACGAGTTCACCGTCGATGTACCACGACGGAATCGGCGAGCGGTTGATGCTGCCGGGGAGCTTGCCCTTCTTGTGAATCTTCGTGACCTCGCGCCACATGATCGCGCTCACCTGTTGCGCGGACGGCGCGGTCGAGACGACGAAAGCCTCCCCCGGAGGGAACGAGTCGATCCACCACGCGATGATGCGGCTCGCGACGAACGACTTACCGAGGTCGTGTGCAGAGTGAACGGCGGTGTATCGCTCCGTCTTGACGGAGGTCATAATCTCCCGTTGCTTGCTCCACGGGAACTCCTTCTTCCCCTGTACCCACACAACGGGGTCGTTCTTCTCGGAGTAGCCCATCGTCCACTCCGACGCAAGATCGAGGAAGGCCCCTTCGAGTACGCCCGGCATGTGCCGAGAATAGCCAAGAGCCCCACAACGCTCTTCAGCGCGTGGGGCTCTTGGTAGAGCTGAAAGCTCAGTCGCCGTAGCGGAGAATGGCTGCAACGTTGACTTGTGTCCTGAAGCCGTGCTCTGAGCACTCGGGGTCAATCTCCACGATGCGCGTGTGCTCGAAGCGAACGATACCGGGGAAGTACGGCGCGTTCTCGGCTGCGTTCGGCTTGACGACCTCCGTCTTGCAAGTGCAGTACGACATGGCTTGCTCTCTTCGACTCCGGCTCGCTGATCGAGCCACTGAGAACAGACTAGTCCTGTAAAGAGCCATGTCAAGCCCTGAACGTGCAGAAGCCCCGGCGGTGTCCCCTTCGCCGGGGCTTCTGACGCGCTCCATGCCGTAGCGCGCGAAGTGCGGGGTTTGCGCAGAGTCGTTGACCCGAGATACGACCCTTCGGCCAAGGAGGGTTCTTCTTGTTGAGAGGGGCCGTTAACGCTTACCCGCGAATGTCTTGAATTGTGGGGAGTTCAGGGTACTCGATTCCGTGCTTGTCGAGTAGTGCCTTTGCAGCCATTGCCCACTGAAGCATCGAATGGACTGCTTCATCGGCTTCTCGCACCTTCTCGCGGAGGTCGGTTACCTCCGCGTTCGCTCGCGCGAGTTCGTCGTGCAGCGGCTTGAGCAGATCGACGGCCATTCCCTGCACAACCTTCGCGTCGTCAATGCGCGCTTTCGGTCGGTTGAGAAACCATCGGAGAGTTTCGGCGAGGGCGGTGAAGAATCCCGCGCTAATCATCACTTCGATCACTACGTCGGGCTTCATGCCGCTGACTTCCTTCTGTTAGGTGCCGTTCCCCGCTGACGGAACCTTACCGGGTTCATTCGTCACATTGGTCGCGAGGTGCTCGACGTACCGGCACTCACGGAGCGCTTGTGCGGCCCTGACGATCATCCCGGCCCCCATCACCCCGAGGAGCACGTCAACTGAGCTGAAACGGTGCGTAGCGGTCGTCAGAGCCACGCAGTAGGTCAGGAAGCCCAAGCCGCTGATGAAGGCCCCGATGGACTCCATCCGAAGGCAATCGGCGAGGTCGGGCCAATGAGGGCTGATGCGTGGCTTGATGAGGAGGAAGAACACCCCCGCGACGCCGCCGGAGGTCAACTCCGCCTCCCAGAGGTACGTCCACGCGCCGGGGAGGTTCTCGAACGCCTGCGTGTCGATCACGCCGAGCACGAACAACGCGCCCATGACCGCCGTGACGAGATAGCTCGCGAACGCTAGGGGGTGTCGGCGGGTCGTGATGTGCTTTTCGCGCCAAGGACTCATCGACGGTGCTCCTGTGTCTGTAAAGGGAGAGCCCGGCTCCCGGTGGGTGGCGGGAGCCGGGCTCGTGAGTACGTTACCCGTTTTCGAGGGGCTGAGACGACGTAGAGCGTCTCGCGTTGCGAGGCGCTATCCGCGACCCCAAGTGAACATGCCCCGGTGAGCGAGAATCTCCCCGGCGGTGTCCACCATGACCTTGCCGCCGATCTGCCGCCACAGCCAGCAGAAGGCGTAGTCCTCGGACAAGAGACGACGATGGGTGCCGACCTGCTCACCCTTCTCGTTGAAGGTCGGCCAGTCCACCACGAAGTCGTCAAAGAAGTTGTCAACGCGAACGTTCTCGCCCTGACGGTAGTCCGTGATGTACCAGCTCGCACCGACCGAACTTCCGAGCGTCTCGCCACCGCTCGGGAGGTTCTCAGGGAACGCCTCGCGGAGCTTCAGGATCGCCTCGCGCTTGATGAGCAAGAAGCCGGTGCCGAGTTCCATGCACTCGGCGAAGCCGTTCTCACCCACCGTGCTCGGGTCGATCCCGTT
>Ga0164242_10005062_pt1 | contig 14703 bp, 11 predicted proteins | sample OricomgcompostMG_FD_108783 | JGI IMG/M metagenome (GOLD analysis project Ga0164242, IMG submission 108783) | Miracle-Growth compost microbial communities from Emeryville, California, USA - Original compost - Miracle growth compost (MG) ... | reverse complement strand
GCGCCGCACCCGGATCGCCGACCTGGCCCTGGTGCACCGTGCCGCTCGGGAAGTCGGCGTGCCCGGACACGTCCTCATGACATCCCTCGCGCCACCGCCCGCTACGGCAACGACGGCCACTAGAGTGACGGCCAGTCAGCGTGACGCCGAGGAGGACCCCATGCGCCGCCGTACGCTGCTTACCGCCACGGCGGCCGCCGGACCGGCCGCCCTGCTGATGGGCCTGGACGACGCTCTGGCCGGCACCCCGCCCCGTCCGGTGCCGGGCCGCTGGACGGCCGTCTGACGGGCGCCCGCGCACTGTACGATCAGGGCGCGCACGCACGGCTCCTGGCCGCCCTGCCCGGCCTCATCGCCGACGCGCACTACGCCGTTGCCTCCCGCCGCAACCTCGACCAGGCCCGGCTGTCCGCCGTGTACAGCCTCGCCTCCGCCGTGCTCATCAAGCTCGGCTCCTACGACCGCGCCCGGCTCACCGCGGACCGTGCCCGCACCTGGGCCGAGATCTCCGGCTCCCCGCTCGCAGCCGCGGCCGCAGCACGGGAACTGGCCATCGTGCTGCGCCACCAGGACCAACACGGCGCCGCTCAGCGCCTGATGTCCTCGGCAACCGACGGCCTGGAGGCGAGCGGCCTGCGCACCGAGGCCGCGGCCGCCGCCTACGCGCAGATGCTCTGCACCCTGGCCTACACCGCCGCCCGGGCCGGGCACCGCACCGAGGCCCTGGCCATGACTGAGGAAGCCCGCCGCGCCGTCCGCCGCCTGCCCCAGATCGTTCCACCCGGCCGGCTCTTCGCGATCAGCCCGGCCGCCGTCGACCTGTATGCGGTCGGCGTGCACTGGGCACTCGGCGACGCCGGCGCCGCACTCAATGCCGGGAAGAACCTGCGGCCGGAGCAGTTCCCGACCGCTGAGCGCAAGGCCCGTCTGGGCACCGACACGGCGCGCGCCTGGTGGGCCTGGCAGCGGCCCGAGCAGACCGCCCGCGCACTGCTGGACGCCTACCGGGCCAGCCCAGGAGAAGTCCGCGACCGGCCCGCGATCCGCCACATCGTCACCGAGCTCGCCGAGCGGCACCCGCGCACCAGCGGCGTACGCGAACTGCACGCCGCAGTTACACGGGCCGTCTGACGCCTGTGCGGCGGCACGGGCGCGCAGCCGCACAGGGGCCGGGGCACTGCGCTTGAGCGCTTTCCTCGCGGGCCGCTGTATGGGGCGCCAGTCGATGCCACGAGCGCAACCATGCCGGTGGCCGATGCCGGGGCTCTCACCACACCCTCATGGTGCCGGTCCCGGTGGACGGCGGGACAGCGCCTACACCAGGACGGCCGGGACGGCGTCTTCGGCCGTCCAGTCGCCGTCGAACAGCGCCGCGACCAGGCGTACGTGCTCGTCCGGGAGTTGACCGGAGCGGTGTTTGGTGCGGGCCTTGGCGAGCCAGGCGCCGACCTTGACGGTGTCGCCATCGACGCGGATCGCCTCGCGGGCGGCCGGGGCGCGGCCTTCGCGGTGCAGGAAGAGCTCCAGGAGTTGGACGGTCTCCTCGAAGGTGCGCCGGGCACGGCGGGCGGGGGCGAGCGGATTCGTCTCGGGGGTGAGGCCGAGGGCGGTCATCAGCTGCTGCTGTCCGTCGGCGAGGGTCGGCCAGGTGGTGAGCTGGCGGGCCAGCCAGGAGCCGATCTTGACGCCGGCGAGCTGGGTGTCGCGGGTGAGCGCGGCGGGGTCGGCGCCGGAGGCGAGGTGGGCGCGCAGCAGGTGGTATTTGCGGTGCCAGTCCGCGCCGTGCGGCAGGCGCCAGTCGGGGGCCAGGGTAGTGAGGGCGTCCGCGCGGGCGCTGGCCAGTTCCTTCTTGGCGGCAAGGTGACGCTGCTCGGCGAGCCAGGCTCCGACGGGTGTGGTGGCGGGTGCGGCGAGGTGACCGTGCGCGCGGTGGTAGTCGGCCGCGCCGGCGAGGCGGGCGCGCCATGCTGCGTCGTGCTTGTCCCAGATCATGCCGAGGGCGTCGAGTTCGGCGGTCCAGTCGGCTTCGAGGCGGCCGGCTGTCCGGGCGTCGCGCATGGTGGTGATGAAGGTGCCCAGCTTGTAGCCGGTGGGGGCCACATGGTCGGCGGGGACGTCGAGGTGGCCATATTCGTCGCGGTAGGACTGGGCGGCGGCAAGTCCCAGGCGGCGGGAGCGGGAGACGCCTTGGTCGCGGGGGTCGAAGGAGGCCAGGTCCATGGCGCGGGCGATGCGTTCGGGGTGGACGGTGAAGTCGAAATGCCAGCGGCGTTCGATGACCTGGCTGGTCTCCCTGGGGAGGCGGTTGGCCTTGTCAGGCAGGCGCTCCAGGATGCGGTGGTCGTGGCTGGCCAGCGCGGAGGCGATCGCCCATACCGGTTCGTAGGCGGTGCCGAGGATGTTCTCGGGGTCGGCGCCGGGCGGGACGTAGACGGGGACGATCAGTGAGGCGGTCTTGCCGGAGACGTCCAAGCGCAGGGCGCGGCCGAGGGCCTGGACGCAGCGGATGACGCTGCGGGTGGGGTCGGCGAAGACGATGGCATCCACGCTGGGGATGTCGACGCCTTCGGAGATCAGGCGGGAGTTGGCCAGGATCGCGCAGTCGGCGGCGGCGAAGCCGGCGAAGGCGTCGGCGCGCTGGGCGGGGGTGTGCTCCCCGTGGGCGAAGAACAGCTTGGGGGTGATGTCCGGGCACAGGCTGGGGTTGGTCTTGGCCAGCAGGCGCAGGGTGTGGGGCAGTTCGCGGGCGAAGCGGCGGGCGTCGGAGACGAGGTTGAAGTAGACCAGGACCTTCTTCAGCCGGTGTTCGGTCATGGCGCGCAGTACGGCCAGGTGCAGGGCGGTGGTGCGCAGGGCGCCGTCCGCCTCCTCACCGGGGCCGGGGCCGGTGGTGGTGGTGCCGGGGGTGGGCAGGTTCAGGCGGCGGCGCAGGTCGGCATCGGTGAGGGTGGGCACCACGATGCGGTAGTCCGCAGCCCGGCCGTCTTCCACCGCCTGCGCGAGCGGGTACTCGAAGACCTTCCTGCCGTAGACCTGCTCGTTGTCCATGGAGTTGGCGAACGCGTCTACGTCCGGCCCGGTGGGACGCCGGCGGCGCGGGCGGGTGGTGTCGGCGGACTCGGCCAGTTCCGGTGCGGCGAAGATGCGAGGGGTGGCGGTCATGTAGAGACGGCGGTCCGCGTGGATCCGTTTCGCGTCGTTGACGATCGCCCACTTCTTGTCGGCCCGACCCGCGATCCGGTGCGCCTCGTCCATGATCGCCAGGTCGAACGACGGCACCGCGTACCCCGTGCTCTGGGTTTCCTCGATCTTGTTCAGGGAGTCGTAGGTGCAGATGACCGTGAGCGCGGGGATCTGGTCCTCCCCCTCCCCCACCACTGACATCAGTCCGCCCAGCGCATGCGGGTCGGTGGTCGACATGACGCGCGCCGCGACCAGGTCGTCGCGGCCACTGGTGTCCAGGGAGGAGACGATCACCATGTGCTCCAGGTGGCCATCCCGGCGCCAGGCCAGCGCTGCCTGGGCCGCCAGGTCCAGCGTCGGGACGACGAACAGCACCAGCCGGGCGCCGAGCCCGTCCGCCACCCGGATCGACACCAGCGTCTTGCCGGTGCCCGTCGCCGACACGAACAGTCCCCGCGTCCCGGTGCGCCGCAGATGCCGTACCAGCCTCTCCACTGCCTCGGCCTGGTCGGGGAAGAGCCGCGCCCGCTCAGGACGGCCGGGCCGCGGCAGTTCGACCACAGTCATACAGCTCTTCCTCGATCCGAAGCGGGCGGCAGTACGGGCCGGAGGGGCGGCGAGGCCACCGCAAAGAGCGCCCTCCGGTTGAGCACCCTACCACCTAGGAACGCTGTACGTACGGGAAATGCATGCTGTCCGTACGCCATATGTGCGGTTGCGGGGTAAGGTGGGGGCGGAGGTGTTCCATGTCCGAGTTGTTTGACGCGGTTGACGCGCTGGTCGCGTCCCGGTCCCCGCTGCCGGTTCCGGCGGAGCGCAAGCGTCTGCGCCAGGCTCACGCCCTCACTCTGGACGAGGTGGCCGCCGCCCTGAACGTGCGGCGGGCAACCGTCAGCGGATGGGAGGCAGGCAAGAGCGAGCCGCGGCCTCCGGAGCGGGAGGCGTACGCACGCCTGCTCAAGCAGCTCGCGCAGCTCTATCCCGCCCCGGACAGCAGCGGCGCGCCGCAGGAGGACACCCCGGCGGAGACGTCCAGCGGGCCGGCGCCCACCGCGCAGGCGGTGTCTACGGGCGGGGTGTCCGAGGCTGCGGCCAGCGTCACGCCCGAGGCGTCCTCGTCTGTTTCCCCCGCCGCGGTGGGCGCACCGGCCGCCACGCCGCGTCCGGCGCTTGCCGCCCGGCCACCGCAGACCTCACACCGCCCGGGAACGCCGAAGGCCGCTGCGGCCCGTACTCCCGCACGCGGGGAGGTGTACGCGCACGGTCCGCTGCTCGTCCTCGATGCCGACGCGGAGCGGAATGTGACGGGCTACGGCATCGGCGGCCTGATCCTGGACGTACCCGCCAAGTCCCTGCCCGCCCTGGTCGCGTGGACGCTGGCCGAGGCACAGCTCGGGGCGGAAAGGCTGCACGGCTCGGGCAAGGACGCCGACCCGCTGCTGGTCCTCACCCGGGCGGCGTGCGAGCGGTACGGCCTGCCCGGGGAGCTGTCGGAGTCCGAGCGGCTCGCCGGGCGGCTGCCGGAGGAGCACAAGGTCATCAAGCAGCTCCAGCGTGCCGACTGGCAGCTCACCAAGCGCGGGCTGGGGCCGTGGGCGCGGATCTACCGCCCCGTCCAGGGCGGCCGCCGCCGTTGCGTGCAGCTGTGCATCCCCTCCTGGCACGCCCTGGACGAGCGCGCCTGGGGCCATGCCGCCCGCCTGGAGCCCGCAGAACTCGCCCGGGTGCTGGGCGTCTACGCGCAGCGGGTGATGACACCGGTGGGTTCCACCGCGGTGACGGGGCTGCAGCTGATGACCGCGCTGAACCCGCCGACCCGCGCGAGCGAGCCGGACGCCGACGGCAGGCGCCACCGCGAGCACCGGCCCGGCTCACTGGGCACCGAGCCGTTGGAGCCGGCACCGTGCGAGGCGACCGACGGGCACCCCGTCCTGGCCCACCTGCCCCGCTTCCACGTGCGCGGCCCCGACGAGAAGCTGTGCGAGGAGGCCTACGACTGGGCACGGGACATGACTGATACCGAGTGCATGAAGCGCCACTTGGTCGGCATCGACGTCAACCTCGCCTTCGGCGCGGCTGCCAACGGCGCCGTCGTCGGCCTGGCATCGCCGCCCGTGCACGTCACCCGCCCGGTCTTCGATGCGGCGGTGCCCGGCTCCTGGCTGGTCGACCTCTCCCACGTCGACCTGTCCCGGGTGAAGGTCGCCAAGCAGTGGCGTGAGCTCGACGGCGGCCTGCTGCCCAGCCCGTTCACGCCGACCGGCCAGCGCCCGGCGGCCCCGGCCTGGTACGCCACCCCGACCGTCGCGTACGCCGCCGAGCTGGGCTACGACGTCGCGCCCCTGGAGGCGTGGGTGCGCCCGGACAGCGGCCGGTTCCTGGACGGCTGGTACCGGCGGCTGCGCGACGCCTACGTCGCCACCATGGCGGATCTCGGCGTGGGCGAGAAGCTGCCCCCGGCCGAGTTCCTCAAGGCGATGGACGGCTACAGCAGCCGTGATCCGGAGCTGGCGATCGTCCTGGGCGCGATCAAGATGACCGTCAAGGGCGGGATCGGCAAGCTGCAGGAGAAGGCGCGCGGCGGCGGCTGGAAGCCGGGGCAGGCCTGGCCCGCCCTGGCCCGCCCGACGTGGCGGCCGGACATCCGCGCGACCGTCATCTCCCGGGCCCGGATCAACATGCACCGCAAGATGCTCAACCTGGCGGCGGCCACCGGCCGCTACCCGGTCGCGGTCCTCTCGGACTGCGCCGTGTACGCCGCCGACGGACCCAGCCCGCTGGATGTCCTGCCGTATGGCGCCGACGGCAAGACGGTGCCGGGCAGCTTCCGGCTGGGGGTCTCGCCCGGGATGGTCAAGCACGAGGGCACCCAGAGCGTGCTGTGGGGCGCCAACGTGCTCGAGCAGCTCGGTGCCGACGGCAAGGTCGCCAACCTCGCCCGCTACATCAAGACCGGCGAGGTCACCGCCAAGGACACCGGAGAGTAGAGGGGGCAGGGTCGGTGGTCACGATCGGCGAAGAACTCGACAAGGCAGTGCAGGGCGCGTTCACGCGCCCGATCCCGAAGTCGGCGGGGGCGCAGATGCGTTACCTGGTCCGCCAGCACCAGGGCAGTACCCGGCGCGTGGCCGAGCTGCTCGGCATCAGCCAGCGCACCGTCGAACGCTATCTGAACAACCAGAGCAAAACCCCCCGGCCGCAGCTCGCCGACCGGCTGGAGCGTGAGGTCCGCGTGCGCTGGCAGCCGCGGGTCAGGGCCAGGGCGAAGCAGGCCTCCGCCACCACCGGCGGCATCATGATCGATGTCCAGGCCCGGTTCGGCTACACCGCCGCCCCCGGCAGCACCGACGACGCCCGCGTACGTCACCTCACCCTCGCGCTGCCGCCCCGCCACGCCGCCCGCCTCTTCCAGGCCCAGGACGCCGGTTACACCGAGGACCAGCTCCGCCAGATCGCCGCCGAGGCCCTGGGCGAGGTCTACTTCCGCGACAGCGGCCGCCGCGCCCACGGCCTCGAAGTGGAACTCACCGACCTCCTCGACCTCGAGTTCGAGCTGTAGCCGGTCAGGGCGCTGGCCATCGGGTCTCCGCACCCCGGCATACCGCCGCGGCCACGTCCGAGAGCGGTGTCCGTCTCCATCGTGCTCGCGTGGCGCGGGTCAGGGCACCAGTGGATCGTCCCGAGTGAGTTCGATGGTGTGCATCTGACGGCGCAGCTGCGCGGGCAGAGAGGGCAGGTCGTTGTCGACGATGATGACCTGGTGCGGGCGTGCGTGCAGCGTGTCGCTTCGGGCGCCGGCGATGTGGTCGAGGAAGTGCGCGTACAGCCGTGCGATCAGCTGCTGGTCCTCGGTGCCGTACCCGACGTTCTTGCGCGGTGAGTCGATGATCAGCAGGGACGGCAGATCGGTGGCTCCGGTGACCAGCGCGTGGCTGAGGAATGTCATCCGGTAGGCCACGTTGATCGCGGTGCGGACACCGTGGCCTACCTTGGTGAGTTTGCCTGCCCTGACCTTCGGCAGGAGCGAGTTGTGATCGATGCGCGCACCAGGCTCTCCGGGCAGCGACAGGCCGCCGATGATGGCTGCGAACTGCTCCTCGATCTCGGCCAGGGTGGCCTGGCGTCCGGACAGGAGGTTCTTGCGCGTCTTGATGTCCTCGCGCACACCGCGCAGTTCTTCCTCGGCCGCGCGCAGCGCCCGCTGCAGTTCGAGCAGCCGCCGGTGCGGGTCGAGCTGCCGCTCGAGCATGCCAGTCCGGGTGCGGGCGCCGGCATGGGCAGCCGAGAGCTGCTCGATCTGCCCGGCCAGCGGTCCGATCTCCAGGCGGGTGCGCTCCTCCAGCTCTGCCCGCGCCTGAGCAAGAGCATCCTGGGCCTCACTGGCTGCCTTGGCCGCCTCGATGGCCCGCTGCTGCGCCGTGGCCAGCGCGGCTTCGGCTGCCTGCACGACCTCGCCCCGCGCCCCGGGGTCCAGTTCGCACAGGCACAGACCACACACCCCCTCAGGCACGATCCGGCCGGTCAGCGGCTGCGTGCAGGAGGGACAGCGCGGCACCGGGTCGGTGCCCGGCTGCTGCTGGGCACGCTTGATGGCCCGCTGGGCCAAGGAGACGGCGGCCTGGGCCGCTTTCTCCTCTTCCCGGGCCCTGGAGTGCGTTCCCTCCAGGACGGCGACGCGCTGGCGCAGGGGATCGGCGAAGGTGGTCACGGCCCGCATGCGGCCCTTGAGTTCCTCCAGGGCCGTCAGCGTCTCCCGTTCTTCGCTCCGGGAGCGGGTCAGTTCCTCCTCCAGTTCCGCGGCGCTCCCGGTCAGGAATTCACTGATCGTCTCGGTGCGGCGTTTGAACTGGCTCACGGTCTGGCTCAGGTCGTCGCGGCGGGCGGTCAGCACCCGCATCTCCGCATCGATGAGTCCGAGTACGAGCTCGACGACGGTCTTGTAGGACTGCGCGGTGTTGGCCTGTCCGCGGACGGCCTCCGTGCCGTCGACCATGTCCTGGGAGAGGTAGTTCAAGGCGTAGAGCTGGGCGAAGGTGAGACGGGCACCGCTGCCGAGCAGTGCCACGGCGGTGGGCGGGGCAAACAGCTCGGACAAGCCCAGCAGATCCAGCAGCACCTCACCTACAACGCGCCGGTCACCGTCCGGCTGCGCCGTGACGTCGAGAAGCTCTTCGACCTTTCCGTCGTAGGGGCTGATCAGTTCCACGGTCCCGGTATCGGCGACCGTGGAGCGCCGCAGGGCGATGCGCATGCCTTCAATCCGCAGGTGCACTGTGACGGAGGTCAGCCGTTCCGAGGGCACCTGCCGCCACTCCACCGGCAGTCCTAGCGGGTACTTGATGCAGTCGACCAGCGTCGTCTTGCCTGTGTCGATGGGGCCGTAGACGCACACCACCGGATGGGCGAAGTCGAGGGTGCGAACCCCGCCGGTGGAGTTGATGACGACTTGCTCGACGAACAGATCCCGTGACATTGGCTTCCTTCCGCAGTTCACCGACACCGGGACAACGGGAAGGCCTGCTGAAGGAGTCGAGCACGACGGCCAGATCGCCAGAAGGGGTGAGCCAGGCCCGGCAGGATCTGGCCGACGTTTCGCTCAGCCTCTGCTCTGCCCCCTGATGCTCAGCCCCTGGGCGCCGCAGGCACAGGGGCCATCTCAGGTGGGGTGGGTTCTGCCCGGGATGCGGCCGAAGTGGCTGGTGCTTGCTCCGCCGCAGGGGCGGGGCGGGCACAGGGCTCGACATGCACGGGCGTGCCAGGAGATCCATCGGGATGGTCGTGGATCCAGGACAGGCCGCCGATATCGAGCCGGCGGCGGGTCCGGGTGACGGCGACGTAGGCGAGGCGGGCCTCGCTGTCGTCGATCGGGCCGGGCACAGGGCGTCCGGTGTCGTCGTGCTGATCGCTGTCCTTGGGCGGGGTGAAGTCGTCGGCGATCTTCACGTGGGCCCATTCCCGGCCCTTGGCCTTGTGGGCGGTTGAGACGGTCACCTCGGCCTGGGGTTCGGGGGCGAGTTGAGCGACGGCGGCCAGGATGGCGTCCGTGCCGTGGGTGTCGACCAGGTCGACGAAGGGCCGCAGGTCACGCCCAGCCGGGTCGTGGGTGGCGTAGTCCTGCAGTTCGCCCCAGGAGGGGAACAGGACCAATTCGGGGTGGGTGGTGCGGCGTCCTTCCTTCAGGTCCCGGGCGGCCAGGGCCAGAGCGCGCAGGCTCTCTCCTCCCCCGACCAGGCCGACGCGGTGTCCGGCGGCCATCAGGTCCATGGCCTGGGCCATGGCGCCCACGTTGGTGCGGCACAGCACCGCGTCGGGCTGGACGATGGGGCCGAGTTCGGTGGGTACCGCGGGGGTGCCGCTCAGCCGGATCGGGGCATCGGCGATGGCCAGCCAGCGGTTGGCCTCGTCGGCGAGCCGCGGGCCGAAGCGGAAGGACTGCGACAGGGCCAGCCGGGTGCCGTCGAAGCCCGTCATCACGTCCCTGGCGCCGCGCCAGTGGTAGATGGCCTGGGCGGAGTCGCCCACCATCACCAGCTGGGCGTGGCCGCGCTGGGCAAGGAAGACTTGTTCGACGACGGGATTGGTGTCCTGAGCCTCGTCCAGCAGGAGGAAGTCGGTATCGATCGTCGGCTGGGTGAGGGCCCAGATCTTCAAGTAGTGGTCGTGGTCGAAACGGACCGCTCCGTCATCCGGGTGCTGCAGGTCGGCCCAGGCCTTCTGGGCGAACGGCACGATGTGGGCGGCCAGTTGATTGTGCAGGTCGCGGTCTTCCAGGCCGCGCAGGTGCGGCACGTGGTGGTGGGCGATCGTCTCGTCGGCGGTGTGGCAGAAGCGGGCCACGGTGCGCAGGGTCGCGTAGGAGAGGGCCTTGGGGGAGAGGTCGCGTTCGCCGATGCGGACGGTTTTGGTGATGCCGAGGGCCTGTCCGGTCTGCCAGGCCGGGCGGCGCGGCGCGTTCAGGCGGGCCGTGTAGCGGTGGCCGACGGCGGCGTAGGCCAGGGCGTGGGCGGTCTTGCACCAGACGTTCTTCGGGAAACGGGTGGTGGCGTCCTGCGCGATGGCCCGGTTGTAGGCGAGGTAGCGGCCCCGGCGTGTGGTGCTGTGGGCGAGCAGGGCCAGGGTGGTGGTCTTGCCGGTCCCGGCACCGGCCTGCAGGGACACATGGTCGCCGGCGTGGAAGGCGTCGGCTGCGGCAATCTGTTCGTCGGTCGCTTTCACGGCTGTGGCGCTCCGGAATGGCGGCTGAGGGCACGTCCGAGGGCCGTCAGCAGGTGAGCGGAGGTGGTGTGGGCCAGGAGTCCACCCACGGCCTGGTCGAGACGGTCGGCCTCCTCGCTGGCGTGCCGGGCCAAGGCTCGCTCCAGGGACCGCTGCAGGAACAGCCCCGGAGCCTGTCCCGCCTGGCCGGCGGAGTGACAGATGGCGGCATGGACGGCGGGCGGGAAGGCGATATTGAGCAGGACCTGACCGGCCGTGTCCGGGTAGTGCGTGGTGATCACATCGACGGGCAGCCGTGTGCCGAGCCGGTGGCGCAGACGGTGGGCGGCCCGGCTGGGGGTTTTGGCGCGCACGAGGGCCATCAGGCGGGTGGCGCCGTTGTTGGCCGCGAGCGGCAGCACGCGGGCGGCGGTGTGGAGTTCGGCCGGGCTGAGGGGCCGGGTGAGGGTGATTTCCAGGGCGTGGTGGGGCATCGTCATGCCTCTCGCGGGCGGCTGGCCGCGGTGTGCGGGAGGCGGGTGTGGATGTGCTCCGTGTGCAGGAGAGGATCGAAGACCTGCCATCCGGCCAGGGCGAGATCGGCCGCGCCGGGGGCCGCGGCGTGGACGGGGCAGCGCTGGGTACGCCAGCGCAGCTGTTCGGCGTAGGGCAGGCGGCTGAGGTCGTAGACGGCCATCAGCACTGCGGACAAGGCCAGTTGGCCGCGTTGCGGGCCAGCGGGCAGCAGCCTCCAGCGGCCTGCCGGGGTGTGGGAGGTGAGCAGCAGCTGGGAGCAGCGGTGGCGCTGGCGGGTCTGGGCCACGCACCGGATCTCCTCGAGCGGCCGGTCGGCGAGGTAGCGGCCCAGCAGCAGCTGTACGACGGGCCGGGCGGGGCGGCGGATGTCGGCGACCTGCTCCTGGCAGGCGGGGGCGGACGGGGTCGGCGGGGTGAAGGCGCCGGTGTCGATCAGGCGGCGGGAGCGGACCGCGAGTTGGCGACGTACCGCCTCGACGCGCGGGCTCAGCTGGGTGGTAGCCGGTGTGGTGCGGCCGGGGCACAGCACGGTGTGCGGGATGCGGCACCAGGCGCTGCCGTCTCCGTGCGGGTGGGCGATGCCGCAGCTCAGGTGCCAGCGGCAGGGCTCAGGGATCTGAGCGGTAGCCAGTTCATCGGGGTGCAGGGCGATGGGCCGCTGGTCGCTGCGCGGGTAGACGTCGATGCGGCTGCCGCACAGGCGGCAGCGGGCGCTCTGCCCGCAGCGCAGCAGGCGGCTGGGGCTGGTGTCGGCCACCCGCAGCGGGCGATGAGCACGGGTGGTGCGGGGGCTGCCGTCCCAGTGGCGGCCGGTGGAGGCGGTGTTGGGGCACATGGCCCGGACCGTGCCAGGCGGCGCGCCGAAGTGACGGGAACGGCGGGGACGTGTCCCCCGGGCAGCCCATCCAGGGCGAACGCGCACGCGAGTTGCCGCGCAACCGTTCGGTGCCTGCTCGCCGGTTCGGGTGATTCACGGACAAGGCTCGGCGAGGTCAGGAGTCCTTCACCCCGGGCGGGGTGTGGTCGTCGCAGAGGGTGCCCATCAGGCGCTCGATGGGGACATCGAAGGCGTGGGCGAGAGCGTGCCAGGTGGTGACGCTGCCGGTGGTACGACCGTGCTCCAGGTCGATCAGGGTACGGCGGGCCAGACCGCTGCGGTCGGCGAGTTCGTCGAAGGTCCAGCCGCGCTCGCCCCGCAGGCGCGCGAGTTCGACACGCAGCGCGGTGAGGTCGGGGTCGGGCGGCAAGATCGTCACCCCACCATCCGACGGTGTAGGACCCTGCCCTGTCAGTGCAGACTTCTGCACTATCTGCCGGAGGGGGAGTGACATTCGCGGTGCAGAAACCCGCACTACCGTGCGGGCGTCCCCGACGCCTGTGGATGGGACGCCCGCGCACCGACAGACAGGAGGGCAACAGGCCGATGAGGCTGGCCAGCGCACACGCCACGGTGCGGCGTATCTGGACGGTGGAACTGCGCCCACGGACGGGCGGACCCAGTCTCGTCTGCGTCCACTGCACCGCCCACACCCCTCCCCTCCAGGCCTCCTCCGCCCGGTCTGCCGTCCTGGCGCATCTGGCCTGCCACGCCCGTACCGACGTACTGCCCGGACATCTGCGCACCTGTCAGTGCCGGGCGCAGGGCTGCTGCTGGCATCCGCGGCACCGTGGCTGCGCGGGGCCGGTGCTGCTCGCTCTGACCCGCGACCGGGGCGGCCGCGCCTGGCGGCTGGCCGACACGTGCGCCGCCTGCGCCGCAGCGACGAGCAACACCGCCGTCGTACCGGACACCCTGCTCGGCCCGCACCGGCCACACGCCGCGGACCGCACCTCGGCCCCCGCCCCCGCGGCCGCCCCACCCTCCACTTTTCATGAGCAACTGCGGGTGCGGGAGATGCTCACCTACCTCGCAACGGCGCTCCCCCAGTTCGCCTCTCCCGCGGCCCGCCTCCTGGCCCTGCAGTGCGCGCTGCGTGCCGACAGCCGGGGACACGTCCGCCTGCCGGCGGGACTGCTGCGCGGCATGCGGCTGCACGGACGCCGGGAGCTGTGGGAGGAACTGGCCCACGCCGGCTGGCTGGAGCTGCCTGGTACCAGGTCGGCGCACCTGATGGTGCGGCTGCTCGATCCCGCGGTCCTGGACCAGGCCCCCGGCCGCAGCGCACGCCACCGAGCCGCCCACTGGGCGACGCACCCGATGCCCCTGACACTGCTGCCGGCCGCCCCCTCCGCCCTGCACCTGACCACGCTGGTACTGGCTGCACACACCTCTGCGCACGCCCGCCACAGCGCCGACCTGGAGATCCTGGCCCGGCTGTGCGGGCACTCCTGCCACCAGACCGAAGAACTCCTCGACCGGCTGGTGGCCGCCCGCACCCTGACGGCCTGGCACCACCACCGGGAGACCGACGAGGTGGTTTGGCACCTGCCTCCGCCCCAGCCGCCCGCAACACCTCGCGCCCCGGCCCGGCCCCGGCCCGGTCACCTGCGCTAGCGGGCGAGGAGACGGCCATCCACGCGGGCCGCAGCCGCCCACCGGGCGATCACAGGTCCAACAACGGAAGAGCGACCAGGAGATGGCGGGTGTTCATGGCCCCGGCGAAGCGCAGCGCGATCAGAGTCTTGCCCGTGCCGAGGGCGGAGACGATGTGGCCGCGGGTGCGCGCACTTTTCAGATGCCGCGCCGTTGACACACGTGCAACTGGTTCGGGTGCAGCGTGCGGCGAGCAGCGGACCTCAAAGGCATCGCAGCCGCAGGCTCAGGGCTGGTGGACATCACGTGCAACCTCAACTCGCGGCAGGCATGGTCGTCCGCCATCCTCCCGCGCGTGGGGGGCTATGGGCAGTCGGAGCGGGTGCCTCAGGGCGATACGGGGCCGGGCTGAGGCTGGGCGGGCACGGGTGGGCTGGCGGGGGTGGTGGTCTGCTCGGCGAGTTTGCGATAGCCGGTCACGGTGAGCGCTCGCCAGGCGCGGTAGAAGCCGAAAGCGGTCGCCGTTCCGAGGACAGTGGTGACGCAGAGGATGAACGAGCGGTGTTCGAAGGAGTAGCGCAGCATGGCCAGGTCTGCGGCGAGAGTCAGGGCCAGGGTGTTGAGGGTCCATCCGCGGCAGATGCGCATACGGGAGCGCGCGTAGTCTGACCGGGCTGCCAGGACCGGGAAGTCGGCCAGGCGCAGTCGTGCTTGGGCGTAGGCGGTGTTGGAGGGGAAGAAGCGGGTGCGTAGCCGACGGCGGTGCGGCGTGAGGGCGGTGTCGGCGGCCCGGTCGATGAGGATGCCCAGGGCGTAAGCGGCGGCGAGCCCTACGCCGGCGGCCGCGGACGAGTCGGCTACAGGGGCGAGTCTAGCCGTGGTGGCTGGGCCGACGAGGGCGATGAGAAGCAGCACGGCTGCCGTCAGCGCGCCGATACCGACCACGAGAACCTCGACGAACATCGCAGTGGCGGCCGCGAGGGCGGGGGGTTCCGGCTGTGTTGGGCTGGTCATAGTCCGATCCCCCAGATTTGTGCCATATCGGTGAGCATGGTTTCCGGTAGCTGGCAGTTGTTCCAGGTGCGCTTGAGACGGAAACGGGCGTTGGACAGCCGTTCAAAGATGATCAGGCTCTCCGGCTGGCTGGCCAGCAGGTAGCGGCCGTGTTCCAGGAAGTGGGCGCTGGTGGGGCCGCAGGGTCTTTGAGAAGTGATCTTGTGTCCGGGTTCGTCAGGTGAGTCCGAGGGCGGTGAGGGGCCGTAGGTGATTGCGGGCGGTGCGGCGGAGGGCGGCGGCGATGTTGGTGTGGCCGTCCT
>Ga0164242_10005061_pt1 | contig 14705 bp, 11 predicted proteins | sample OricomgcompostMG_FD_108783 | JGI IMG/M metagenome (GOLD analysis project Ga0164242, IMG submission 108783) | Miracle-Growth compost microbial communities from Emeryville, California, USA - Original compost - Miracle growth compost (MG) ... | reverse complement strand
TGGTCTGCGGTAAGAACTGGGTGACGGTACCTGGTAAAAATGCCATTACTAAATAATTCTGGGTAGTTCTCCAGGGTAAGCAGTTGTTCATACTGCTTTTTTAATTGGGCTAATTTCTTTTTAAAATTTTCTGACATAATCTCTTTATTTCTTTACTTACTAAGGTGTTTAAGGTCTGATTAGTATTCGCTTAATTTATCCCACCAGGTCTTTTTAAGAATGATAATAATGATTATTAATAAAATAATAGTAATTATTAAGGGTAGTTTCATCCATAATACAATGTACATAGGTAAAATGGTAAGGCACATTTGGCCTGCCATGCCAATCATAACATTGAATATGTTTCGCTTAAAATGTTTGTTTTTCTCGAAGGCCGGGTTTTCTGCAATAACTTTGTTATGGATTTCTCCCCAGAATCCCCAGGGCCGCACTGTAATATAAAATTTCTTCAATGTATTGATTTCAGTAGGTGGAGCACTATAGCTGCCCCAAATACATCCAACTAAAGATAATATAAAGATGATAGGCCAATAATATAAGTCAAGTCCTGTAAGGATATTAAAGGATTTAAGGGCGGCCAGGGCAATGGCTGGTACAATTCCCGCAACCATTCCCCAGAAAAATCCTGAAGCATTAAAGCGCCACCAATGCCATTTAAGCATATTGGCAGCAATATATCCCCCATAAAGGCCAGAAACAATCCATTGTAAAATAGTGTTCACATCTTCAATCAGGCAGCCAAGAATGATTCCCAAAGTCACTACACCAATTCCTGCGGCATAGTTCATTGTAATTACCTGTTTGTTATTGGCGTTCGGGTTTACATATTTGAGGTAAATGTCATTTACTATATAAGCTTGTGCAGCGTTTAGTGTGCCTGAAAAAGTTCCCATAAATGCACCTAGTAATCCGGTCAATACAAGTCCTACTATTCCGGCTGGCAAAAAGGTATTAATTGTTGCTGGCAATATAGTTTCAAAGTCAGTCCCCTGCGGATTTTGTACCTGAGGTGCAATTTGTTTAAAATATAACAGTCCTAATATAGTCAGTCCTATCACCAGAGTATATCTGATAGGCAGTAAAATAATAGAAACGAATCCCGACATTTTGCTTGCTTCCTCCGGAGATCTGGTACTGAGGACTTTTTGCATGTCATAATTCGGGGCGGGACCTGCAAGACTTGCAAAAATACCTTTGAAGAGCATCATCATAAAGAAGATGCCAAAAAGGCCAAAACCATCTGAAGTTATTTTTTTATTAGCATCATCTAAAATGCCTGTCCAATCGAGATTCAAATGCATACCGAAAAATGGATTGCGCCATCCTTCGGGGACTGTAATTTGTTGATGATGTAAGTGAATCATTGCAATAATACCAATGCTCACGCAGCCAATCGTCATAATTACGTATTTGATAACATCACCAAGTACGATACTGTGCATTCCGCCCAGTACTGAATAGAATACCGCAAATAGCGTAAAAATTACACCATAGAAATGAGGGACATAAGCTAATGGGATATGAAATGGAATATATGGCTTAACCACATTCCAGGGAATAAATATTTCCATAAATTTGCCCAGCCCTACAAATCCGTAAGCAAGAAATCCCAGACAGCTTAACAAGGCAAAGATCACGACAATGTTATGAGATGCACGCACTCTTTTACCAGCTCTTCCAAACCTGGTAGTGAGCCATTCCGCACCAGTAGTTGCTCCTGATCGGCGCAGCCATTTGGATAAATACATCATCATAAATACCTGATTAAATACAGGCCATAACCAGGGTATCCAAATGCTTTTAAGTCCGTAAACGAAGCAAAGGCTAACCATCCACATGGTGCCTGATATATCAAACATGTCACTGGCATCACTAAGCCCCAGCATATACCAAGGCAGGGAACGTCCGCCTAAAAGATAATTTTCTTTATTGAGTCTTGCTTTTTTTCTGAAAAACCACCCGATGCAAACCATTGTGATCAGGTAAGTAATTAAAATGGCTATGTCAATAAACTGTAACTTCATAATAATATAAAACGCCTTTAAAATTTAAGCTAAAAAGGACTGTTGTTTAATCTCGTTATAATTTGTTATAAAGTGTATCGAAATAAGGTGAAGTCTTAAAAGAAGAGGCCTGAGGCTCTTGTTTCCAGGCTGGATGAACCATGTTCATGGTCCCTCCATCTCCGTTCCAGGCCCACCCTATAACGGGCCAGCCATGATTCTTGGCATAATCAACGATAGCTGACCAGTCACAGGCCCCTTCTCCTGTGCCAAATTCTCCCAAAATACAAGGATAACCTGTGTTTTCCATATCCTTTAAATCTGAAGGCTGCAAGATTCTGCCCCGCGCCTGGTTGAATCCATTTGGATAAATATGAGCTGATAATATAATTTTCGAATCTTGAATTTTGGGTATGCTTTTTTTACATGCTAGAAAAGCTGTATAGGTTTCCTGCCCCCAGCCGGGAATATCTATTATAATATATCCATTATAAAACGTTCTCAAAGTGGCAATTGCTACATTATAGGCTTTTGCATAATTGGCCGCGCTCATATTGTGGCTGCCCCATTCATTTATAAGATTGATGATGAATTTCGGGTTCTTATTATTTACGGACAAATTTGTTTTAATACCGCTTATTAATGTATTATAATTATGTTGCCACCAGTTTGCTGCCTCCTGCACCTCAGCTGGATCGTCGGATCCTAACACTTTAGCTTTATGGTAAGTGGCAATTATTGTATAACCGGCACTGTCTGCTTGCCTGATCCACTCCTTTGCCTGTTGGACGGCATTGGGCTCTATTTCTATCCGAACGGTCTTGATTTTGTCCATGGATTTCATTAATGGCCAGTCGAAATTGACCCTGCCATTATTATAATAAGAGGGCTGTAGATTTACGCCATTGCCGATGAAAAATTGCAGGCTCCTTTTTAATAAGGTATCTTTTTGGGTGTTTAATGTATCCTTCTTAATAGATGAATTTTTATTTTCACCGTTTTTGGTGTAAGCGCAGCTTTGTAGCAGTAATATACTTAGCAGGTATTTCCACACAAGTGCGCTATGACGAAGTTTATTGCCAATTGGTTTATGGATACAATGCATGGTCATCAAGAAATAATTTTTGGGATAATTTGGTTTTAATTGGTTGTCAACAAAAATACTTCTATGTTATTAAAACTGTTAAAATAGGCGTAAACCATGCTTAATTGTTTTAAACAAAATTATAAATTGAAATATGTGTTTCATAGTACTATTTTATCCTTGTATTGTTTATTTTTAGCAAAAAAAAGAAACTAAATTTTTATATATAAAGTATAAAATATGTAATTTTGAAGAGGGATTATAATATTTAAATATTAAATATAATGTATAAATTAATAAAAAACAATTATTTAAATTATTTTATCACTGACTTGATTGACCAATTTACCAGTTAATTGAGGTAAATGATTTTTTTAAATGATTGCTGATACTTCCTGAATTAAAAATGATACTTTATTAATGATTGATTTTTTATTCATAATTTTACTTTGTGAACAGATTCTTTAAATAGGCATTTAAACTAGAACCTTTTCTTAAATCTCAAGCCTTTGGGGAGGTATTATAACACTCAAAGCAATTTTTTTCACGGTATTTTAAGCAAGATGCTATAAACATGGAAATATTAAGAGAAATTACCCCGTTGACACAAAATGATTGTTTTACCCTGTTTTCCAGGCATAAAGACACCTTTGATTTTCCTTTACATACGCATGAGGAGTATGAACTTAATTTGATATTGCAGGCTTCAGGTGCAAAAAGAGTGGTGGGAGATCATATGGAGCTAATCGAAGATATGGAATTGGTGTTTGTGGGCCCCAATCTGCCACACGCCTGGTTCACCGAGCAATGTGTCAGTAAGGATATCCACGAGGTTACCATCCAGTTTCATCGTGATTTGTTGGACGAGAAATTTTTACAAAAAAAGCAGCTTAGCCATTTAAAATCCATGTTTGAAAAGTCAGGATGCGGCCTTAAATTTTCCAGAGAAACCATTGAAAGAATTAGCCTTAGAATTATAGCTTTGGTGAGCAAGACAGGCTTTGATTCTGTTTTAGAATTACTCTCTATTTTACATGATCTGTCTATTTCCAGAGACATTCGTACGCTTTGTGCCGGTTCCTATCAAAATGTACATGTTTCCTATAACAGCCGCCGAATCGAAAAGGTCATGGAGTATCTTAATAAGAACTTTAATAAGGATGTGACTTTGGCGGAAGCAGCAGGTCTGGCCAGTATGACGCAAGTGAGCTTTAGTCGCTTTTTTAAAACTAAAACAGGACATACTTTTATAGATACATTAAATGAGATCAGGCTGGGTAACGCAACAAGGCTGCTAATGGAAACCAGTCATGGAATAGCTGAAATCGCTTATCTGTGTGGCTTTAATAATATCTCCAATTTCAACCGAATCTTTAAAAAAAGAAAAGGTTGTACTCCAAAAGAGTTCCGGGAGGATTTTTCAGGAACCAGAATATTTATTTAGGATGGTTTAAATTTAATTCAATGGCAAAGCATTCAAATTAATGGAATGCTTTGCTATTGAATTAATACACTTTTTTCTCCCCCTGCCATTTCGTTTGTTTTATAAAACCTTTCCAGGTTAACCTTTCCGGGTTTAAATTCTGACTCCATTCAATATCTCTCTGCTTTCTGTAATACCCGTGCTTAACCACGAAATGCGTCATGTCTAATATTTCCTGGACTAGCTCTGGTTGTTGGCTCATATCAGGAAAATGGTGTAACAGTTCTTGCTTGGAATAAGCAGAACTATAAACCGCATTTTGACCCGTTATTAAATTAAAATCATTTACAATCTGACGTGGACTAATAAACTCCCCGATGACAGGAAGGCTTTGACCGGCATATTTTTGTTGGTGTTTGAATAATTCAAGTACAGCCGGACCAGTTGCTGTTAAGGGGTCTACAAAAGGGGCCTGGAAATCTTCTGGTAAATAGATTGGGAATATGAGTTTTCCATCAGCAAGATAAGGTGTATAAAATTCAGCCAGATTTGTATAGAAGAATGCCATCATGATAAACGAACTTCTTATAGGTAGGCTTCGGATATAAACCTCGATTTTTGCTTTATCGGTGAAATGAGGTGCCAGATAACGTCCGCCACTAATACTGACAACATTTTCCAGGCTTGAAAATACAATGTGTTGAACTCCTGCGGCTACTGCGGCGTCCGCCAATTGCTTACCTAATTCAAATTCGTAGTTATCTGGAGGTATGATATTGGGTGTCATAAGAAATACTCCCTGAGAACCAGCAAACGCTTTTGTGAAATCCGCCTGGAGACCCGGGCGCAGCGGTAGATCAATGAGTTCAATTCCCAACTTTGCCATTTTTAATCCTTCAGCTGAGTTCGTTTTTCTGGTAATGCCACGCACCCTGAATAAACCACTTTTAATTAAACAAAAGGCGGTACTACGCCCTTGTTTACCCATGACTCCTACAATTGTTATTAATGGTTTATCCGTCTGACTGGCTTGTTGTCCTGAAAGCATAATTATTGTTTTTTTGTATTTACTATAAAAAATATAGTTACAAAAATAATTTTAGTAATTTTGATAAACAATAGCTATCAATTCGGATAGGTTAAATAAAACAAATGAAAACTGAATGCAGAAGCGATTACGTAAAATTAAGCGGTGAATTGTATCCTTGTACTGTTAGCCTGACAATGGCACTTGTCGGCGGGAAGTGGAAAGCCGTAATTTTGTATCATTTAATGGAAGGCCCAAAGAGATACAGTGAATTATCCAAGCAGATGAAGTCAATAACCGAAATGACGCTTAGTCTTCAATTGAAACAATTGGAAAAGGATGGTCTTTTAACAAGAACCGTCTTTGGTAAAAAGCCCCCTGTAAAGGTGCTATACCAACTGACAGCCTTTGGAAAATCATCTTCCCAAGTTTTGAAGGCGATAACGGATTGGGGCAATCAGGTTGCAACCCAAAGGGGAGAATTTGTTTCGCAAATAGACTGATCTGGTTGGATTCTAATTACAATTATAATAAATAAAAAACAGGCTATAAACAAATAGTTCATCCGTTTTAGCCTGTTTTTTTTGCTTGTTGCTGGTCAGTATTCCATAGCAATATCAGCTTACCAGGCTTGCCTGTAAACTAATCTCTGCTTTCAGTAGTTTACTGATTGGACATCCAGCCTTCGCTCCTGCAGCGATTTTTTGAAACTGCTCATCCGTAATACCTGGAATTTTGGCTTTTAACTGGATATTGGAACTTGTGATTTCCAGTTTTTCTGGATCCATCGTAACGGTAGCTGTCGCTTCTAAGGATTCAGGTGTAAAGCCTGCGTTACCCAGTTCCAGGCTTAATGCCATGGCAAAACAGCCTGCATGTGCAGCCCCGATTAATTCTTCCGGATTGGTACCGGTACCTGTTTCAAAGCGTGATTTAAATGAATATTGGGTATTGTCCAGAGTTTTGCTATCTGTCGTTAGAACTCCTGAACCTTCTTTGATTGAGCCTTTCCAGACTGCAGTGGCGGAACGTTTCATACATGTAAATGTTTTAGTGAAAGAATTTTATGCTGGAAGGAACCTATGGCAATCATTCCATAGACAGAATCTGTTGTTCTCTTCCCTATTTCCGAAGTTAAGCCTATAAAGACTAATAAATAAAAGATTACCGTTAATGGTTTGCTTAATCTTTGCCTGACCAAAAAAGCCAGCTGCAATATGCAACTGGCTTTCTTCATTTTAAAAGTCATGAAAGAGCGGTCTATGCTGAGTTTCTGCCGGCATTAATAATACCAAAAGTACATCGCATAATGAGCTTTTCATAAATATTCACCAGTTCGTTGTCTTTATTGTTATTGGTCCCTTCCAGTTGTTGGTGTTTAGCCAGACCGTATTGCTGAATGGTTAATAATGGAAGTACAATTCGTTCCCGCATTTGTATAGATAAGGATTCTACGGGGTAATTGGCCATTAATTCAGAATTACCTGTGAGTTTGAGAACCATTTTTTCTGTCAGCAGGTATTCTTCATATGCCATATTCCAAAGTTCTCCGTACTTTGGATGGCTTGCCTGGAATTGGGTAAGTGGAAAGAAACATTTTTTCATGGACATCTCACTGTTTTCAATAAGCGTTCTGAAAAACAATGAATTTTTATAGAGTGCCTTAACCTGATCAAATCGTCCTGCTTTCTCCATTGCAAGGAGTGCCGTACCAACACCATAATAACCGGTGACATTTTGTTTCAACTGGCTCCAGGATCCAACAAAGGGGACGGCGCGTAAGCTATCAAGCGTAAGCTTTGCCGCATTTCGTTTAGAAGGTCTGCTTCCAATATTGGTTGCTCCATAGAACCTTAATGGACTTGCATAAGCTAAGTAATCCAGAAAATGTGGGTGATTTTTTAAAGCACAATAACTATCAAAACTGATTTCTGCCAGCGTTTTAAATAAATCACTTTCCTCACTTGAAAGTGTTCTCTTTGAAGAAGCAAATACATCATTGGAGATGCCAGCATTTAAAAGCTGTTCAATATTGAATTTAGCAGAATCTACCGTTCCGAAGTTGGAACTAACAGTCTGACCTTGAACAGTAATCTGAATTTCCTTATTGGAGACAGTATCCCCCATGGATGCATAGAATTTGTGGGTCTTTCCGCCTCCCCTTGCCGGAGGACCGCCTCTTCCGTCAAAAAAGACCACATCCAGGTCGTATTTTCGGGAAATAGCTGTCAGCGCTTCTTTCGCCTGATAAATAGACCAGTTACCCATTAAATAGCCCCCATCTTTGGTGCCGTCTGAAAAACCAAGCATAATGGTTTGGGTATCTGCTCTGCTACTTAAATGTTTTCTATATATTTTATTGGTATAAAGTTGTTCCATTACATCTGCTGAATTTTGCAGATCTTCAATAGTTTCAAATAACGGAACAATATCCATTTTTAATTGATCCTGTTTCCACCCGCTCATTTTCAGCAATCCGAATATTTCCATCATATCCACTGCTGTCATACAATGGCTAATAATATAGCGGTTACAACCTTGTTCGCCATTACGTTCTTGAATGGTTTTAGCGGCTTGCATAGATTGCAGAATATCCCGAAGAAGTTCATCTTCGATCAGGCTAGGATCAATGATATCATGAATATTCTCGTGTATTTTAATTTTTTCTTCGTCGGCCAGATTGTCATAATCCGCAGGAAGCCCCAGTTTCTTTTCACTCAGATAGGTCATTAATTTTTTATGCTGACTACTATCTTGTCGAATATCCAGGGTCGCAAAATAGACCCCAAAAATCTGTATTTTACCAATCAATTCATCGATTAATTGAACGAACATGCTATTATGTTGTTCAACGACCGTTGCTCTAATGGATTTAAGGGTATTAATCAGGCCGCTTTGGGTGATTTGAATGCCGCTCTCTTGTTCGAACAGTAATCCATAAAATTGCTTCTCCAGATCCGTAATGACATCTTCCACTCCCTTAAAAGTCAGGCGACGCTTCATACGACGGATGTCTTTATAGTAACAGTGAAGAATAGCCTTATGTAACTGGTCTGCTACCTGCAAAGTGGTATTTGCTCTCACGAAAGGATTTCCATCCCTGTCACCACCGGGCCAGAATCCCATATGAATCAGGGCGTTATTATCACTTTCCATTAAATCAGGGAATTGGCTTTTTAGTTGTTCAACTATTTTGCCACTTGCCTGATAAAAAACATTTTCCAAATACCAGATTAGACTCATTGCTTCATCAAATGGCGTTGGCTTTTGTTTTTTTAGAAAAGGGGTTTTGGCCAGCTGTTGTAAATATACATTGACATTCTGGGTATCACTTTTAATTAATGCCTTTGACAGGTCATTAATAATACCCAATACCTCACCCGGATAAAATTGTGTAGGGTGTGCTGTCAGTACAAGTCTGACTGAAAAGTCATCCACTTTTTTAGCCAGCTCTTCTTCTTTTTCCTGTTTGACGACTTCAGAAGCTAAGTGACTAATGGTTCCTTGTCCTTTGAGATCTTGTATGGCATCAAAGGAGGCATCTTCCAATGCGTCAAATAATACGACCTGCCTTTCTGCATATTGAATAAAACGAAACAGTAAATCTAATTGTTCCCTACCCTCCGGATAATTGGTGTACTGCTTTAGAAAGCTGTCAATAATCTCTTCTGGACTTTTTGCCTTCTTAAATCCTTCCTCGCAGTGAATCAGAAACAAGGACAGTAAGACGCCTGTCTTTTCGATGCGGTGAAAGGGAAGTGAAGTGAAAAGGCTGTTATACAGCTGAAAGCGTATACCCACCTTATTTTTGAACTGCGTTAGCGCGTTCTGTGAAGAGACTTGCATGGGGCGTTAATGGTTTTTTTAATGAATAAATGCTCAAGGGTTTCTTCTGGATGAGCAGGCTAAGTTAATGCATGTTTCACAAATATCTGTTAGCTTCCCCTTGTTGTTCCAGTTGAGCAATAATATGTTTAATCTCTTGTTCTTTGCTTTTAGGATAGATAAGCAATACATCCTTATGATCAATCACAATATAATCTTCCAAACTGTCAATGACGGCTAATTTCTCTGAATCTTTGGAGATGATACATCCACTGGTCTGGGTTAATAAAATGTTTTTGTCAGAAATTAGAACATTTTGTTGATCATCCTTTTGTTTGACATCCCATAAGGATGCCCAGGTGCCTAAATCACTCCAGCCGATATCTGCCGGGACAGTATAAACATTATTTGCTTTTTCCATCAATGCATAATCGATGGAGATCTTCGGTGCATTTTTGTAGTGTGCATCGATAAACGCGGACTCTCTGTCTGTATTGTAATCCGCCATGCCCTTTGCAAAAAGGGCGTATAAATCAGGCTGGTATTGTTTAAATCCTTCTATCACATCCTTGGCCTTCCAGATAAAAATTCCTGCATTCCATAAATATTGGCCGCTTTCCAAATAAGATTCGGCAGTAGCCAAATCTGGCTTTTCTTTAAAAGATTGGACTTTAAGAACACCTGAATCAGAATGCTTTCCTTTTTCAGGTTCAAACTGGATATAGCCGTATCCGGTATCTGGACGAGTTGGCTGAATACCCAGCGTGAGCAAAGACTGATTGTGTGCCACAAAATCTACGGCTATCTGGATTTTTTGGTAATAGGCCTCCTCCTTTAAAATGAGGTGATCAGAAGGTAAGATAATCATAATGGCATTTGGATCTTTTTGATAAAGTTTAAATGCCGCATATGCGATACAGGGTGCAGTATTGTTTCGGGATGGTTCAGTTAAAATATTGGCACTATCCAAACCAGGCAAATGTTCTGCTACCAGATCTTGATAGCGGGCATTCGTAAGCACCAGAATCTGCTGTGGTTCTGAAAATCTACGGGCTCTATCCCAGGTCATTTGCATGAGTGACTGACCTGTGCCAAGAATGTCAATAAATTGTTTAGGTTTAGCCTGACGGCTGCTCGGCCAAAACCGGCTGCCAATGCCGCCAGCCATAATCACGGTATAAATATTTGTTGCCAAATTCTGATTTTAATGGGTCTTAAAACAACTGGGTACCTAAAAATTAAAGCGAAAGTAAATGATTCGCTTTAAATATTTATTTTTATGAACGCCTGATGATACGGTCATAAAATCCGCCGAAATTATTTTTCTGTACTCCTGCTTCTTGAAAAAATTCTAAGGGGAAGCCAAGATCAATCTGGCTGGCCGCATTTAGCCTTTGCATAAAGGCAGGTTCCAGGTTAAGTGCTAAGGACCCGATGTTTTCTAATAGCTGGCTGCTTTTTGTCGCACCAACAATCGGGATACATTTATTATATTGCTGTCTTACCCATGCAAGTGCAACACTTGAGGCAGGAACGCCATATTTGTCCGCAATATCCAAGACTTCTTTTGTGATCTGAATGCTTTCGGCATTTAGTCTTTTACTCTCCGGTTTGATTCTGCCAGGGTCACCTTTAAGATACTTTCCCGTAAGTGCGCCTCCCGCAAGCGGTGCCCATGGAAGTAAGCTGAGTCCAAAGTGTTTGGCCATAGGTATTAATTCTCTTTCTGGGGTGCGCTGCAAAAGGCTATATTCTACTTGTAAAGCCGCGAATTGGCTCCATCCCATAAGTTCTGCATAAGTATTGCCTTTAGCTACCACCCATGCAGGGGTATCACTGATCGCAATATAATTGACCTTTCCTTGACGTATCAAGTCATCCAATGCGCGCATCACCTCCTCAATGGGAGTAAGATCATCCCAAATATGTAAATAGAGTAAGTCTATAAAATCGGTGTCCAGCCTCTTAAGACTCCCCTCCACACTTCGCATTAAGTTTTTACGATTATTGCCGGAAGCATTGGGATTTGATTCATTATCTTTAAGGCTGTATTTAGTGGCCAGGACAAAGTAGTCTCTGTCAACTTGTTGATTAGCAAAATATTTCCCTATAATGGATTCACTTTCTCCTAGTTTATAAATATTAGCCGTATCCACGAAATTACCGCCTGCCTCTGCGAATTTATCCATTATCTCAAAGGAGGACTTTAAGTCGGCGCCCCAGCCCGCTGCGGTGCCAAAGCCCATAGTGCCCAGACATAGTTCTGAGACTTTAAGTCCGGATTTACCCAATAACTGATATTTCATCTGTGTCATAATTGGCCTTTTTAAGTTAAATCACACTTTTTAAGCCCTTAGGACTTAAGCGCTGCTTACAAAGTTGCCCCAAAGTGACCAACTTTCCAAGTTTTGAACAGAGGTGACAATTACTTTTAACTTTTGGCTTTTTCAATATAACTTTGAACCCATGTCTAACCCAAATTTAAACGCAGACGCAGCTGAACTTAATCCAAGGGACCGGGAATTTGAGAATACAATCCGTCCTAAAGAGATTGATGAGTTTTCCGGACAACCTCAACTTGTCGAGAATCTCCGTATTTTTATTAAAGCTGCGAAAATAAGAGGCGAGGCATTGGATCATGTGCTTTTTCATGGCCCTCCAGGCCTCGGCAAAACCACCTTGTCCAGGATTGTCGCTAATGAACTGGGTGTCAATATAAAAGAAACTTCTGGCCCTGTCATTGAAAAGCCCGGAGATTTGGCGGGGCTTTTAACCAGCCTGGAACAGGGGGATGTACTCTTTATTGATGAGATCCACAGGTTAAGTACCGTAGTGGAAGAATATCTGTATGCGGCCATGGAGGATTTTAGAATCGATATTATGATAGATTCTGGTCCCAATGCCCGTAGTGTTCAACTTTCCATCCACCCATTTACCTTGGTCGGCGCTACTACCAGAAGCGGACTTTTGACCGCTCCTTTATTGTCCCGGTTTGGGATCAAAAGCAGACTGGAATATTATAATGCGGATACCTTAATGAAAATAATCAAAAGGAGCGCTCAAATACTTCAAACCAAAATAGACGACCAGGCGGCCGCTGAAATTGCTAGGAGAAGCCGGGGGACACCAAGAATAGCCAATGGGTTATTACGCAGAGTCAGGGATTTTGCTCAGGTGCTGAATGACGGCCAAATAGACTTGGGCATTACGCGCCATGCTTTGAATGCGCTGAATGTAGATGAGGACGGTTTAGATGATATGGATAACCGGATACTAGCTACGATTATTGAAAAGTTCAAAGGGGGCCCCGTTGGCATTACAACCATCGCTACTGCAGTGGGTGAAGAACCCGGAACATTGGAAGAAGTATATGAACCTTTCTTAATTCAGGAAGGCTTTATTCAAAGAACGCCCAGAGGTCGGGAAGCAACAGAAAAGGCATACGCCCACCTGGGCAAAAGTCCGCAAAAGGGCGCTAACTCCCCTAAGTTGTTTTAAAGAGATTACAGAGGATGAATATTAAATGTCTGGTTATAACCTTAATGGTTATTAACCAGACATTTTCTTTTAAGTATTGAGAAACAAAGGCAATAAAATGATTTTAAGATTAAAGTATTTGTGCATCAGTAGCATATAAGGTTTCACCCATCACTTCCTGGCTAAACACCCCTTACGAATGTGTGTTTTGTAAGTGAATGCCAAGATTCGCCAAATTCTGGTTAAAGTGGTATTTATGTCTTAATTTTGCAGCGCTTTGAGTCTGATGTTCTATTGGGATTGGGAATATTAGGCCTTGATATTCAAGTTAAAACGGCTCTTTTACGACCTTAAATAAATCGGATGCGAAAAGAAGTACTCACTATAAATTATGCAAAACTCATTGTAGCTTCATTAGCCGTAGGCCTGGCTTCTACCCTGCTGGCAGACTCTTTAAAGCGTATCACGGCTTATTATGAGGAAGGAATTCTGGAAAAAGCCCATGGTCTGCCCTGGATATTTATTATCCTGCCTTCCGTTGGGATTACAATGATTTATTTTTTGCGTAAATATGCCTTTAAAAACAAACAAAATAAGGGGATAAAAGAAATTTATCATACCATAGAGGAAAGGCGCAATGAATTACCCGCTTTTAAGATTCCATCGCACTATATTAATGGCTTTCTAACGGTTATATTTGGTGGGTCGACCGGTGTTGAAGTGTCAACCGTGGTTGCCACTGCAACCGTCGGGGCGGTTGCCAGGAAAAAAGCTTCTGTAGCCAAAGCGCATAAAACTGAATTAATTTGTGCGGGTGTGGCTGCGGGCATTGCCACGCTGTTTGGTAGTCCGTTAGCTGGTTTATTATTTTCTGTAGAAGTCATCGCCAGAAAAGTTTCCAAAACAATTCTATTAAGTTGTTTTTGCTCCATTTTTATTTCCTGGTTATTTATGTCGCTGGTAGAAAATGAAATGCTTTTCAAACAGTTAAGTGTGTCAGGATGGGAAATGAAAGCCATTCCTTTCTTGCTGATTTTAAGTGCCATTGCTGGACTTCTGGCTGTTTATTTTACTAAATCGGTCATTTTTATCAAAGAAAAGTTTGGCAATATCGGCAATAATTTCATACGGGTAAACTTGGGTGCAGTATTGGTGGGACTGGCTATCCTGGCATTTCCACAGTTATATGGTGATTCTTATCATGCATTCCCTGAATTGCTTTCCCGCATTGAAGATACTTCATTTTCAATACCTTTTGCGCTTACCATCCTTTGCATTTCATTATTAAAGCCATTAGTCGCTTCACTGACGCTCGGAGCAGGTGGGGATGGCGGTGTTTTTGCCCCTTCTATTATTGGGGGAGCCGTATTTGGTATGTTTGTGGCGCTGGTGAGTAATCATCTATTTGGCTTACATTTAAGCCCTTTAAATTTCGCGCTGATAGGCGGAGGAGCTATGTTAAGTGCGGCCATTCACGCTCCTTTAACCTCGGTTTTCTTGACCTGTAATTTAGTGCATAATGGTTTTGATTTATTTATTCCAATGCTGGTTGGCTGCTTTGTAGCTAAATATACCGCTAAATTGGTCTGCAGTTATACGGTTTACAGTTATAAAGGGAAAAAAGTAAAACCTAAGGAACTAGCCGATCCCGAAATGCATTTGGCAAGTTAATACACATGATAATCGAGGATCTCTGCTACCATTAATCAGGGTGTTCCTGTAAACTCTCAAAAGGAGTTACCACATATTAAATATTAAACTAATAAATCCTCTCTTTTTTCCATAAAACGGAATTAAAGAGAGGATTTTTTGTAGACGGGACATAGCAAGACCATCGGAGCTGTTATTTAGCCCGGTTGGATA
>Ga0164242_10005060_pt1 | contig 14706 bp, 6 predicted proteins | sample OricomgcompostMG_FD_108783 | JGI IMG/M metagenome (GOLD analysis project Ga0164242, IMG submission 108783) | Miracle-Growth compost microbial communities from Emeryville, California, USA - Original compost - Miracle growth compost (MG) ... | reverse complement strand
TGCTAGTGTGTAAATACATGGGGTGTACTAGTAGGTACCACATACCCTGGACCTCTACGGTGGGCGCGCGGGATTGCCGGAGTAAAATAACCCAGAGAAAGTAACCCAAACGCTGGGGTGTGATCAAAGGTGGGAAAGCTCGCGGGAACAAAGCAGCGACGGCGTGACTCTGATGTGCGCCGATGCAGCATCTCATTGGCGGGCTACTTCAATACTCGCTAGGGCCGGGGTGAGACCTGCGGCATGAAGTACCTGGTGAAGAAGTTCGCCCCAGGTTTGATCCGGATAACTCTGGGGGGAGGGGGGGTTTGTAGCGAGAACAGGTTGTTAAAACTGCGGCACCGGGAATGGGAAATCCAGGGTCGTCCATGCGCGGTCCAAACTCCTGTTCGAATGCTTTGTGTCGGAAGGCCAACGCAAAGCATTCCATCCCATCGTTAGTGTCAGGTACATTACCTGATCTCAAATAAGCAAGGCCAAACGCAGCTGCGCTGGCATCCCTGGACAGCTGCCAGGTACCACCAATATGCTTTTTTTTTTCTACAGGCCCTGGTTAGCTCCCGATGATCGACGAAATGCAGCCACTCGATGGCGTCCAACACACACACGCACACCAGAGCCACTCCGCTCGCTGCACGCTGTGACACCATTCAGCTGTTGCAGCTAATAAATCGAATCGTTGCAGCTCGCTTCTGCGGGGGCCCTGTTTCTAGACCAAAGATAGGGTGTTGTCCACATGGCATTCCGTGGGCTGTCAGGCAAAAAGCCATCTCATTTTCAGGCGCATTCTTTGGCGGCCGTTGCAACTGGCGACAACTGTTGACGCTGAGCAATTTCAGCCAATCGATTGAGAATGGTATTGTGAGAATGGTATTGTGAGGTGCGAGACGATGTGAGGCATACCATCTTATTTGCTCTAGTGGGTTTGGGGTTTGCTCAGTGACTGACTACGAGTGAGGCTGAATGAACCATGACATCAACGCCCCCCCGGTAGCCGGGTAGTTTTCACGATGTTGGGACCCGGCACGACATCAATTTCCCAGCGGGTTAACATAGTGCGGGCCATAAAGTTGCTGAGAGGTGGTAAACTGGAAAACCGGTGTCGACGACTGTCTTCTCCAACGGCGACCCCAAAATCCCAATCGCAAAAAAAGAAAAATCCCAAGCATGGCTCGGCCGGGAGATATAAGTCCCAGCCGATATCCAATATCATATCACAAAGCAAACGAGGTCGATGCGGGGTACAACGTAGTAGACGAGATACCGCAATCTATCTCTTTGCCAAGATGTAGCAGAACGTTGCCGTCCTGGCCGAGTGTTCACCGTAACATGTAACCAGAGTTGAGGTGGGCGAAAGCCAGGTGTCCACACCTGTTTCATGTCAAAAGCATAAATGGGTATCTCGCTCTGGAAGAAGCATCTCATATGGCTGAATCTAGTGCTGTCGTACGTCTGTATAAGCGCCTCGCTAGGGTACAACAAGTGCGCACCTAAAATAGAAGTTGGTTAGAGCCTCTGTACCCTCTCTGCGCTGTGTCGGCAATCCATTCGGCAATCCATTCGTGGTTCGTATGCTACTGCAGAAGTTACCTGAGATATGGACGCAGACTTCAGCACAAGCAAGTCGTCAATGCGGAATGCGGAACCCTTCAAGATGTCGTCAGCATCAATGGCAACGGCTCTCGGTGGTCATCGCTGACTCGCCAATGCCCCGCGGACAAACCTTTGCGGCCTCGGCAAAACTCGACGGGCGCGTCTGACTGGCTGGAGGGTCCCATGCCGTTCCTGACCGGCTGTGCCTGCTGGGGAAGGCAACTGAGCACGTCATCGCCGCTAAAGGCTCTTTCTTCCTTTCCACAAATTTATTGGTGACAGTCGTCGCAACAGTAAGCCTCTTCAGACGGAGGTGGGTTTTTTTTTTCTCTGCAAGTTTCGAACTTTTTCGTTCCCTGCTTTTCCCTTACCGTGATTAGTATATCCGCTTTGAAATGCTCCGTTTTTACCGCGAGGCTACAGTGGTCGCCGTAATATAAAGTGTGAACCGTAGCCTCTTCCGAGCAGCGCCCCCCCTTAACACCCCCCTCCCTCGCCTGATCCCTGTGATAGACTTACATACCTTTACGTTGCCTTTGTAATCATACTGTCCGGCTGTCCGAGATTCGGGATAAAAGGCCTCATACCGCCCTGCTTTCGAGATCTCCTCCTGTCTTGTCCTGTCCTCCGCACCTCCTCAACTCTGCCGGATCGTTGAGCTTCTTACAAGATGGCGAACACTCCCCACGGCGGCGTCCTCAAGGACCTGATTGCCCGCGATCTTCCACGACATGCCGAGCTCTCCGCCGAAGCAGAAACACTCCCCGCTATTCTCCTGACCGAGCGCCAGCTCTGCGATCTCGAATTGCTGCTCAATGGCGGCTTTTCGCCCCTTGAAGGTTCGTCGAACATGTGTTAGGCACCGTTGCTGCCCCCCTACGGTGGTGGGGTTCCAATTCCCCCCACCAAGCTTGCAATTGCGTCGATGCGCCCCGCGCGATTGAGGGAGAAACGATCAAGGGAGAACCTGCTGACCTGTCTGGCTTGCAACAGGCTTCATGTCCGAGAAAGACTACAACAGGTACCCATCGTCGCATTCCCAACGTCGTGGGGAATCCCCGAAGCTAACGCCCCTCGTTACAGAGTCGTGAAGGAGAACCGACTCGCCGATGGCGCCCTCTTCAGCATGCCCATTACCTTGGACCTGTCCAACGAGACCATCCAGGAGCTTGGGCTCAAGGCTGGAGGTCGTGTGACTCTGCGCGATTTCCGGGACGACCGCAACCTGGCAATTTTGACGATCGAGGATGTCTACAAGCCCGACAAGTGAGCTAGCTTCCTGGGCACAGGCACTTCTGCAGCCAAGCAGTCGCGCCATTGTGCGACTTGATGGCAAAAAAAAAGCAAAAAAAGGCTGACCAAAAACGCCACACAGGGCTGTCGAGGCGAAGGAAGTGTTTGGTGGCGACGAGGAACACCCCGCTGTGAAATACCTCTTCGAGACTGCGAGAGAGTACTACGTGGGAGGCACCCTCGAGGCTCTGAACCGGCTGCAGCACTATGACTTTGTTGACTTGAGATGTGAGTAGCCTCGTCTTGCCGACACGTGCCACTCGCTTTACATACCCCGGGGGGGGGGGTGGCCTGGAGCTAATGTAGTTCAACAGATACCCCTGCCGAGCTGCGACTGCACTTCGACAAGCTGGGCTGGACGAGAGTTGTCGCCTTCCAGACCCGAAACCCCATGCACCGCGCCCACCGCGAACTCACCGTCCGCGCCGCCCGATCCCACCACGCCAATGTGCTGATCCACCCCGTCGTCGGCCTGACCAAGCCCGGCGACATCGACCACTTCACCCGCGTGCGCGTGTACAAGGCCCTCCTCCCCCGCTACCCCAACGGCATGGCCGTGCTCGGCCTCCTCCCGCTCGCCATGAGGATGGGCGGGCCCCGCGAGGCCATCTGGCACGCCATCATCCGCAAGAACCACGGCGCGACGCACTTCATCGTCGGGCGCGACCACGCCGGGCCGGGCAAGAACAGCAAGGGCGTGGACTTTTACGGCCCGTACGACGCCCAGCACGCCGTGGAAAAGTACCGCGACGAGCTGGGCATCGAGGTCGTCCCCTTCCAGATGATGACCTACCTGCCCGACAGCGACGAGTACGCCCCCGTAGACGAGATCGCCCAAGGCGTGCGGACGCTGAACATCTCCGGCACCGAGCTGCGCTCGAGGTTGCGCAGCGGCCGCGACATCCCCGAGTGGTTCTCGTACCCCGAGGTCGTCAAGGTGCTGCGCGAGTCGCACCCGCCGCGCTCGCAGCAGGGCTTCACCGTCTTCCTGACGGGCTTCCAGAACAGCGGCAAGGACCAGATCGCGCGCGCCCTGCAGGTGACGCTGAACCAGCAAGGGGGCCGCTCCGTGTCCATGCTGCTGGGCGAGACGGTGCGCAGCGAGCTCTCGTCCGAGCTGGGCTTCAGCCGCGAGGACCGCACCCGGAACATCGGCCGCATCGCCTTCGTGGCCTCGGAGCTGACGAGGTCGGGCGCCGCCGTCATCGCCGCGCCCATCGCCCCGTTCGAGGACGCGAGGCAGCACGCCCGCGAGCTGGTCGAGAAGTACGGCGACTTCTACCTCGTCCACGTCGCCACGCCACTCGAGTACTGCGAGCGCACAGACAAGAGGGGCATCTACAAGCGCGCCCGCGACGGCGAGATTAAGGGCTTCACCGGCGTCGACGACCCGTATGAGAGCCCTGTCAAGCCCAACCTGGTGGTCGACGCCGAGAAGCAGTCCGTGCGCTCCATCGTTCACCAGATCGTTCTTCTGCTGGAGAGTCAAGGTCTCCTAGACCGGTTCTAAGGGAGATGATGCATTCCTTGTAGAGTAAGGTAGCCACGTATAGACCGGGGTGAGAAGCACTTGCGATTATAGAGGCCATGAAAAGCCGAGGCATGGCCTGTTTCCCAAGACCACGGGATTACCTATATGACTGGGCTGGCTTCGGCTGAGCGTTTTCAATACCCGACTGAAGCTTGCTTGCGAAGGTGAATCATCCGCATCAGAGATACCGGGTGACAAGAAGATGGGAGTCGGTGTGGTCAAGGAAAGGAGCGGAGTGGCGAGGATGGAGGTAGACACGTAAAAATAGAATCCCAAATGTGTCCCCTTTCTGCATGTAAACCCGAGAAGGTTGTTGGCTTCCCGCAGATGGGTCCACGGAAGGGAACCGATCTGGATAAAAGGCCTTGAGCGCATACACAGCAGTCCCACGGCTCCATATGTTGATGAGTTGTCTGAGTTGTCCGTCTGCCAACGGACAACGCAATATCTGTGCGCTGTGGCCAATTGAATCACACCCCCAAAAATAGGAAGCAAAGCTCCCGGAGGTATTGGGTACCGACCCGACGTACCCAATTTGGTTGGGCAGCAAAGGTCTCCAGTTACCTCCTAAGCGCCCCCGTCGAATCTCACCGCCAACCACAGCACGGCATCTCCCCACCTTCACAAGTGTGCGTGCAACCTGATCCTTGAACGAAGCTGTCCAGCCGCGGACTGTTCAGACACACCACCACCACAAACTCCAGCTTAACGGCACGCACGAATGACGCCAGTCCTGTTGTCTTCGATATTTGCGCCCGAAATACACCTCTCCACCCCACGTACTCATCCCGCATCATAAATCCTGGCGCTACTTGCAGTTCCCGTCGTTATAATAGACCGATTCAACGTGCCGCGTTCAAGGCGCTTGCGAGGCTGCCCGTCGAATTCGATATAACTTGCCACCCACCCTCGCATGGGCATGGTTCACCATGCCGTCAAAGGACAGGGCTGTTGGCGTCGACGCTGAGGCTGATGTTGACTTTGACGACTCCCCACGCGAGACCCGAACTAAAATCAAGAGCGAAAAGAAGGATAAGGACAGAGATCGGGATAAGGACAGCGAGAGAAAGCGAGAAAGGCGCAAAGAACGGGAACGAGATCGAGACCGAGACCGAGATCAGGGCCGGGAGCGTGACAAGGAGTCTTCCCTGTCAACGCATCGCCCTCACCTCAAGTCCTCCCGCTCCTCCAAATCCAAACCCACCGATAGCGAGACCCACTCCCATTCTCACCGCCGACACAGAACCAAGACCAAGGAGCGAGAAGGGACCAAGGAAAGCCGGGGCGACCGTCCCGAGTCTCCCTCAATGGCTAACCTAGTCCCCGAGCTCTCGAGGACCCATCTGTCCAGCACCGAGCGGGTCAGCATCCCCTACCCGACCTTTAGCAAGGCACACAGCAAGGAATACGTACAAAGCAAGGAGGATGTGTCACTGCGGACGGGCCGCGGAACTGATCCGCTCACACCAGAGCCGACAGACCTGGGAGCTTCAGAGATGCGGAGGACCAAGTCGGCCGATTCCCCCTCCCGGAAAGGCTCCTCGTCGCAGAAGAAGTCCTCACGCAAGGACGCCCGACCGCCCACTCCACCCGACACTGACTGCCTCGCCCCAAAGGACCGAGATGACGCGGCGGAACCGAGGCCGAGATCTAGAGGCTCATATGCCTCGAGATCCACGGCCAAGGAGAACAAGTCGCGAGTGTCAAAGGTCTCCAGCCAAGCTACCTTTGTGAAGTCGCCGGGTATCAAACCCCCCTACTACGAAACGAGCAGAGATACGGCAAACGATAGATCGAGATCCACCACCCCTCGCTCTCCTGCAACCGATATACCACCGAGGCACGGTAGCGTAGACCAGAGCCGGAGACCAACATCTATTGAGGTCACCGACTTTTCTCCTGAGTCCGCACCGGACTCGTCACCGAAGACACCCACTCAAACGACTCAGTTCCCTCCACCTCCGCTTCTCCCGAACGAGAAACAGCCACCCTATATCAGGTTCGACGGGGCCGAGAGCAACGAGCCTGTACCGTCCCAGACACCCGCGAACGACTTCCCCTCCCGACCGCCTCCACCTCCCCCACCTCCTCCCCTGAACATACAAGAAGTTCCTCGTGTCGATTATCTCCTCCAGAACGGCGGCCTACCACAGCCAATCCCGAGGCAGTTCCTTGCAGCGCTTCCGCGGCCAAACGGGAACCGACCCTCCAACCCACCGCTCCGAGGCACCGAGACGCTCTTTGCCCCTTTCTTCAACTTGCTCGAGCAGTATCAGACCGTGCTATCCTCCAGCGGCTCGATCGCCGTTGCTACGGGCCACAGGACAATTGCGCGGAGGCTCCTTGACCGGCTGGAGAACGTCTTCTCGCGAGACCTGCCGCCGGATGGCTGCTCGTGTGTCGTCTGTGATCATGCGGGAGAGCTCCACCGAGGGCTGGGCTGGGGTGAGGTCCTGGAGAGAGTCAGCGGCCGCACGGATCTCCCACAGTGGCCGCCGTTCGACCTCGCTTCGATGGCAGGCAAAGCCACCGAGGAGATTGCCGATTTACCAGCTAGACCCGCGTCTCCCGTGAAGATGGATCCGGATATTGCCGAAGAGTTTAGAGATCACTACCTCCGACAGTCTAAGAGAGTCCGGTCCGCTGTGGACAAGTGGATGTCGAGTGTTGCGGAATCGCCGGCCCCTCCTCCGCAGGAAGTCGATGACGAGACCCTGTCATTTGCCATCCTTACCAGCCTCGAGCAGGAAGACCGGCCATACTTCAACGCCCTTCTCATGGGATCGAGGGATGTGCAGCCAACAGTCAGAGCCCCAACCCCTCAGCGCAGACCACGCAACGACTTTGTCATAAGGTCCGGCTTGGCGCTGCAGAGGCTCTACAGGCTCCCGCAGGCGCCGCGAGACGCTGAGACGGCCGTATATCTCGTCAAGAACCCGCACATGCACGACCTCCTACGCACAATCACCGACATCAACACGTCCGAGTGGGAAATCCTCATCTCGGGCCGTTTCGACGGCTTCCTCTGGTCCGGCGCCGACAACGACGACGCCATCACCCCGACCGCCGACGGCCCCTCGCGCGGCGTGACGCCCGCCAGCAGCGGCTTCTTCCCGCCCCAAAGAGCGACCATGAGCCCCGCTGGCATGGCACGCCACAACACCCCGGGCGTCGGCAGCATGGGCGGTTCGCGCACGACAACCCCGTTCGGCCCTTACTCCCGCGGGGCAACGCCGGCCTCGTTCGTCAGCATGTCGTCGGCCGCGTCATCGAGCTACCCGAGCCGCCACGCCGTCTTCAACGACGAGGAGACGGAGCTCGCGGCCCTCGCCGAGGTCGAGCGCGAGATCTTCGCCGGCATGGAGGCCCTCGAGGACGCGTTCGAGCTGCTCCACCGCCGGGCCGAGGGCGTGCGCACGGCGCTGCGCCAGCGCGGCGCGGGCCTGCAGATCAGCCTGCAGCAGCGCCGCGGGTACGTCGCGTCGGGCATCGACGTGCTGCCCTCGTCGGGCGGGTCGGCCAGCTACGAGAGGCCCGCCTGGGCTACGGCGGGCGGCGGCGGCGGCGGCGGTGACGAGGAGAGCACGGTCGCGGAGAGCGAGAGCGACTGGGGCGGCGACGACGTGGAGCTGGCGCCGGACGACTCGGCGAGCAATATTAGTAGTTCTAGGCATCGCCGGCCTAAGCGGCGGAACGAGAGGAGGACCCCGGCGCCGATTGAGGAAGAGGACGAGTGAGCGCCCTCTGTTCGGATATAGCTGGGATTTCCCCACTCGCTTCATGGCGTTTGCCTGGACACCTACACTATATGGAGGGGCAACGGGACTTTCACATTCGGTAACATTGTTTCTTTGCCATATTGGCCCTCGATACTTACGATTCTCGTACAATACGGTTTTTTTTTGCTTTCTGCGACAAAGCAGGCGACTTGTGCTCTCCGCGACTTGCGGCAATCCAAAATCTGTCGATAATCGAAGACTGATAAAGGGGCCCCAGGGAGCAATGGATATGACTTCTTTTTCTAGCTTTAAACTTTCTCATACCTATTTTCGAAACAAGCTTCTAGCATTCTCCAGGAGTTCAAACGGGGATGCTTTCATCGAGAAGAGTGCTTCAAAGACGGGTGGGAAACCGACCTTCCTGTTCAGGGATAAATTGGAATCTTGTGTACTATTCAAGACAGATAAATCTGCTATTCCGTTCAGACATAAAACCGACGTTCCCTTTGATCGTGCCAAACGTAAGCTCGTGACTCCGGAACACTAGCCAGGGTCGGCTGCATAACGATGTCCTGGCGTCAGCCCAGTGTGCTCCGAGCCTTCTCCCCCCCTGGCTTCAGGAGCTCATGATGATTGGTACTCCCTTGGAAAACTGCACTTTGGGAAAACTGCACTTTGAGGAGGATAAGCCGACATATCGCCATGTTATATACTAAGACGAAGTACCTCGGTACCTATGTAAATAATTATTCAAAGCTAACCTCCAATGCGTGCTGTGCAGAAAGCCACAATACCTCCTAATATGCAAAGTGCAGAAAAAAGCAAAAAAAAGCCTCCCATGCCCAACCAACCGCACCCACATATACAAATTGTATGTACTCAAGTATATATAGACGTGCCCACATCTCACGACTTCACTCTCCCATTCATTCTCACCTCTCCTCCACCGAGGAGTCCTCGCCAGAGCACACCCCCATCCACAGCCTTCTCCCTGCGCAACTCCGCCTCCTCGAGCCGCAGCCTCGTCCCCGCACCCACCGCCTCGCCACCAAGGACGAGTCTCCGGTGCCAAGCTCCGACAAACATGCCCTCCGGATCCGCCTGGTCGCGCACGCGCCTCCAGCTCCGGAGGTCGTCGCCGTACCAGCGCTCGACCTCGACGGCGGCGTCGGGGGCGGTGCGGAAGTTCTTGGCCCAGTGCGGCCTGCCGCCGAGGTCGCGCATGAGCCACTCGAAGCCCTCGTAGTACCTGTCCTTGTGCGGCGGGTCGAGCCCGTACGGCCGGTACATGATGGCGTTGAGGTAGAGCGTGGGCCCGTCGGGGAGGGACGGGTCGAGCCATGGCCGCGAGTCAGCGGCGCTCTTGTGTCGGCTTGAGTCGCTGACGCGCACCTCGACGGGGCTGTGGACGTACAGACCCTCGCTGGAGAAGGGGATGCCGTGATCGACGTATCCTGCGTCGCCGGGCCGGAGGCCCTGCAGCCAGGCGCCGAGACGGCGAAGCGCCTCGGGCCCCTTGTCGAGCGGAAGGGCCCACTCGTTGACGTACTGGCTGTAGAGGCAGTTCATCAACAGCGCCTGACGACTCGGCTGGACCCCGGTGGTCGTCGAGACGGCGCCGTTGCGGAAGCCGTACTGCATACCAAAGACGAACCACTCGACCCACGTGAGGATCCGCGGGACGAAGCGGCTCAGGTACAGCAGGTTGTGGTAAACGTAATAGCCGAGCGCGCGGTCGTAATAGCTGGCCGGCGGGTCGCTGTGGGCCTGGCGGCCCGAGGAGAGATCCTCGGCGGTCACGACGTCGGCCTTCCAGACGACGGCGCGGCGCATGTAGGGAAACCACCAGACGCGCACGAAGTCGGCCTGCGCCCAGAGCTCGCCGGCGGCCCAGCGGGAGAGGACGGTCTCGTCGGCGTGGATGGTCTGGTCCCATCGCAGCGAGAAGGCGGGGACGGCCTGGAAGGTCACCTCGGCGATGATGCCGAGCGCGCCGAGGGAGAGCAGGGCGGCGCGGAAGAGGTCCGGGTCTTGGGTCGGCGAGCAGGTGCGGGTGCGGCCGTCGGCGAGGACGATTTTCAGGGAGAGGATGTCCTCGCTGAGGAGGCCGTGTAGGACACTGCTGCCGTGGGTGCCGGTGGAGATGACGCCGGCGATGCTCTGGTCGTTGATGCTACCCAGGTTCGGCATGGCGAGTCCCTGGGTGTCGAGGTACTCGCACAGCTGGAAGAGGCGGATGCCCGCCTCCATGGTCACGACGCCCGTGTCGCGGTCGAGGTGGAGGACGCGGTCGAAGTTGTCGAGGTTCATGACCCAGTTGGAGGTGCATGTGAGGTCGGAGGGCGAGTGCCCGGAGCCGACGGTGGTGATGCGCCGGCCGCACCGCCGGGCTAGGGAGACGGCATGCTCGATCTCGGGGAGGGACTCCGGCTGGATGTACAGCTCTGGGAGGCTGGAGAAGGTGCGCGCCCACGTGCTGTGAAGGTGGCCGGTGCGCGCCCGGAAGGGTATGCCGGCGGAGGAGGAGGAGGATACGACCTCGCGGACCCGAGGGGGTAGGGCCGACGGATCTAGGCCGAGACCCGCGCCGGGAGGCATGATGGTCGATGTTGTCGCCAGCGATCTCGAAAAAAAAAAGGGGGTGGCGTAAAGGAGTCAGGGGGGAGAGGCTTGTTCGAGGATTGGACCTCAGAAAGGGGACGAAGGGGGGCTGGACTCGGCCAGGTATCCCTCGAGGTTCGGACAGCGGGAAGTATCGGGGCGGCGTGATTATAACGCAACACGGGCTTCACCCGTGGAGATGGACCTGCTCGAGGTGGGGCGAATCATATTGACGGCCCGTGAGATGCAGCATTCTGCACTCTCAGAGGCGGCGGGTGATAAGAAAGGAGCTGTTCTTGAAAAGGGGGGGGGAGAAGCCGGAGGAGCTCCAGCGTTCAGGGGTGCGGGAAGGTTAAAAGTATTGGGTAAGGAAGGCGTGATTCCCTATTTTCAATCAATTTTCTCACTCTCTACCATCCTTTCCCGTCTCTCGAGAATTGAAGTGGGGTTGCTTTCTCGGGTGGATCAGAGTTGGTTCCTACCTTAGCTCTATCTAGCTTTTTCGGAGAAGCAGCAGGAAGCGAGTAGCGTCATCGGCTGGCTCGGCGTTTGGTCCCCACTTGTAACCATCGCCATTTGTCACCATATGATGCCAACCGTCACCTCGGACGGCATACTAGGACCGCAGGGGCATGGAGGAAAAGCCTCCATTGTTTAATCCGGGGATCAGAAACCCTCTCGCAGCGGTAGTTGAACCGCCAAGCGCTCCAGTCGCCTGAATACGGACCAGAATGTTAGACGAGGATGAGGGCCGAGGCCGAGGTCATTAAATAACCCCTCGCAATCTCCAACGGAACCTGCCTAAACCCTGAGGGTGTCGCGGCATCTTTTTTTCTTTCTTCAGAGAGCTTCGTCCTTATCCGGTTCTGACCGAGGACGACCTGACTGAATACCTACAGAGGAAACTTGATACACGCTGCGACGGGTCAACTTGCAAAGTTAGGGAAGTACGAGGTTACTACGCATCCTTCTAGACCAGCAAAGGCCGGTGTTGGCTGCTGCAAGCGACCCGCACTTGACACGGCAGATCAACCGCGATTACATAGGCTCGACCAGTAGCACAACCGAGGGCAACTCTAAAAACCGCCCAACTCATAAGGTGGCAAACCGGGAAGACTGCCGGAGGACGTGGATAACTGTACTAGTATTCATCATATCTACCACCACAAGTAGCTACCTAGCCCCTCCTGTGATGCTAAGGAGATTTCAACTCTCGTAAAACTCCTCTTAATGCCTTCTGAAGCCAAAGCGCAAAAAGAAAACCGCACTGCCTGCCCTTGAAGTGCTGTTGTATTCCAGTGCCAAAAGCCAGTTGCATGCTATGCGAAAGTTCGGCTCCCACCTCGGGGTCCCTGGAGCAAAATGAAAGAGGACCAAACAGGCAGGAAAAAGAAGGAAAAAGAAAGACCTCGTCCACCGGATTATTATTATCAGTAGAAACCCCCCTCGTCTAGTATTGAGGGGGTATCGCTCTCGGCGCCACATATCGCCGACTGCTTGGAGCCCAAAGTGTCACTGCACTGCGGTGTGGTTCCCCGCTGGTTGACAGGACCCCTGAGCAAAATGGTCATAGGAAATTTAACGACACCCAATGTTGAGAAAAGCACCGCGCCGGTAAAGTAGATAGGTCATAAGATATAAGACCGCAGCCCCAGTCTTGCGAGGCCCCAATCAACCCAAGACGGACTAGCCTAGTCGCCGCAACTGAAGAGGTTGATGTGATAATCGCCCTTGGCAGCGCAGCCCAGCATCATCCGGTGGGGATGGAATGCGGTCGCGGTAATGGGCGTGCCCTTGCTCTGCTGGAGGAAGCTAGAGTAGGGCTCGACGCGCGAGAGCTCCTTGCCGCCGAAGCTGAACACCTTGACTAGGTGCGCGGATGTGCCACTAGATTCATGTACTGTTAGAACGACCCAAAACACACAGAGCTTGTCGCGGCTATAGCGAGGAAAGGGGGGGCAAACTTACACAGCAAACACGGGCAAATGTTCGTGAGTGCTCGCCGTCCTCAGCACATCCTTGGTAGTCTGGAGGACCTTAAACGGCTGCTCCATGCGGATGTCCCAGAACCGAACCTTGCCGTTCCGGCTCGCGGACAGCAGATCTCTCTGCCCGCCCCTCTGCATATGGACCGACCGAACCCACTGCCTAGACTCGTCCTTCCACTTGCGCACCATCGACTCCTGCGCGCGCAGGCGCGTGTCGAACACCCTCACCGCGCCGTCTCCAAACCCGGCCACGAAGATGTTGCCCGTCATCTGGTCCGACGTCAGCGACGTGACGCAGCTGCCGCTGCGCGCCGGGATCTCGTGCGTGCACGTCTCGGAGCCCGCGTTCCATATGCGTATGACGCGTTCGTCGCCTGCTACCAGCACCTGACCGTTGACTTGCTGCCAGTCGAAGACCATTCCCGACGTGTAGTTCGAGGGCACCATGTGCGTCAGCGCCCTCCAGGCCGACGCCAGTTCAACCGTTGAATTGTTGTCGTAGTTGCGGTAGACGCGTATGACACCGTCCGATGAGCCAGTCATCAGCAGCGCTTGGTCATCCTCGTTAATGAACTTCATATCGGAGATCCTCGAGCCCTCGGGATTGCCGTTCGAGAAGCGACTCCTCGGTTTTTGCCTCTGCCAATCCCATACCTGGATGGTGTTTCCGTCGTCCGCCACTGCGACGTGGTTCTCAAACTGGTGGAAAGTCATCTTGGTGGGCTGCGCACCGTTGTTAATAACACCGAGAGAGCGGGACCACCTGTGGGACTCGGCATGCGTCTTCTGCGGCTGCGTTTCTCGGAGGATGCCCTCGTTACGTGCCCGCCGCCAGAGGCGCGCGTTATGTTCCACGCTGCCGGGCTCCTCGGCCTCGTTGGGGCTCATCTGCGGCTCCCGGAAGTACTCGATCGACCAGTCCAAGAAGGTGCTATGTAGGGGCAGGCCCGCGGACTCAGTAAGACTACGTTCCTCGTAGCCGGCCGAGAGGGGTTCGTCGGCGACGTGGTAGTTAGCCGGGCTTGCGCTCTGATCGGATTGCTCCGGCGGTGCCACGTCGTTGGCCAAACCCCTCCGGCTCCGCTGAGATGCCGTTCTTTGAAGTCCGGGCGACGCAGGCGGGGTTGGCGGGTTGCTCGAGGTCTCGCTAGGGCCCAATAAGGGCCCGAACAGGTAACTAGCCGTCCGTTTAAGGAGACCCGGAGACGGCATCGGCTGCGCTGCTGCAACGCTCGTACCCATGACACTGCTTCGTTGGCTCATGTCTCCCCGGGACACTTTCCTAGCGCGCCTGAGGATTTCATCCATGAGACTCTGAGCCTGCGACCCAACATCCGAGTGGAGGAGGGCTTGGTGGACATAGTCCACGAGGATGGTCGCGTCCCGCTGGACCTCGGGGTGGGGGTCCACGCTCATAATATTCATATACTTCCAACACGCGGCGTAGACCGAATTATGCGCGAGGCCGTACGCTGAAGGTTTGATGGTGCCGTCCCGTTCGCGATTGTCCGGGCGGGCGTAATGCATGCCCATCTTGTGGTCCTGGCCGTCCTCGGTGGGTTGGAATAGCATGTATTCCTTCTCCTCTAGTAGTTGCTCGTAGGATGCAACAAGGAATCTATGCTCATAGCGCAAGACGAAGTGCGAGAAGAAGACGAGCAGCTCCTTCCGAACGACGGGGCTGCCGTCGTTGGCAAGTTCAAGCATGGTCCAGGCGATGGCCTCTTCGATCCGTGCCACCTCGTCGGTAAGGTCCGGGATTCCAAGGAACGTGGTCATCGCATGTGCCATCGCGGCCCGTACCTCAACGCACTGATCCCGTATCAGGGCGGCGAGCTTCACGTGGGCGTTCTCCCGGATGCCTCTCCACTTTCCCTCGGGAAGATCTTGCCATAGCTGGCTAATACAAAGGGCCGACCACTGCCGGAGTAATGGGTTGTCTCTGTAGTATAGGAGCTGCAGGAAGTATGTCATTATGTCG
>Ga0164242_10005059_pt1 | contig 14707 bp, 13 predicted proteins | sample OricomgcompostMG_FD_108783 | JGI IMG/M metagenome (GOLD analysis project Ga0164242, IMG submission 108783) | Miracle-Growth compost microbial communities from Emeryville, California, USA - Original compost - Miracle growth compost (MG) ... | reverse complement strand
GACGGCGCCTCCAACCGGTACGGCGGAGCTCGTCCTGATCGTGCAGGACCCGGACGTGCCGATGAGCAAGCCGGCGACCCACGCCCTCAGCTTCGGCATCGACCCCGAGCTCAGCGGTATCCCTGAGCACGGCCTGGCCGACCCGAGCCCGGTGCCGGGGCTCCGGCACGGCAAGGGCGCCCTCGGCCGCCGCGGCTGGGCCGGCCCGATGCCGGTCCGCTCACACGGCCCGCACTCCTATGTCTTCCAGCTCTTCGCGGTCGACCGCCGTCTCGGCCTGCCGAAGGGCGCCAGCCTCACCCAGGTGCTCGACGCGCTCAGCGGTCACGTCATCGCCCGAGCGCGCCTCGACGGGACCTACGAGATCCCGTAGGCGACCACACCTAGAGGGCGACGAGGGCGCCGGCGACCAGACCGCCGACGACCACGAGACCGGAGAGCGCGGCGACGGGACGCCACGACAGGGTGCGGGCCACCATCACGATCGAGGGCAGGCTGATCGCGGGCAGCGTCACCAGCAGGACGCCGGCGGCTCCGGTGCTGGCGCCGGCCGCGAGCAGACCGGCGATCACCGGGATCTCACCACCGGTCGGCACCACCAGCAGCGCACCGACCACGCCGACGATCAGCAGCGAGATCGGGCCTGCTGCGTTGTCCAGCCCGGCGAAGTCCGAGAGCCAGCCGCTGAGCGCGCCGGTGAGCAGCACGACGACGGCGTACTCGGGAACCAGGATCAGCAGATACCGGCCCAGCGCCATCACGAAGCGGAGTGGGAGCCGCGACCAGCGCACGTCGTCATCCGATGCCTCTGCTGTCGCGGCCAGGCGAGTCGCTGTCGGCTCGGTGCCGGACCGGAGCCGATTGCCGACCGCCGCCCCAGCGGCGACGACGGCAAGGCCGATCAGGACCCGCACCGCGGCGTACCGTGCCGGCAGGGTGAGCGCCAGGAAGACGATCACGGCTGGGTTCAGCAGCGGGTTGGCCAGCCAGTAGGCGATGGTCGCGCCGAGCGGTGCGCCGCGTCGACGCAGCCCGACGGCGACCGGGGCGGTGCAGCAGGTGCACATCATCGACGGCAGCGCGAGCACGCCGGCCGCCGCGCCTTGGCCCATCCAGGTCCGTCGGGCCAGCGCCTTGAGGAGCCAGCGGCGCGGGACCAGCGACTCCAGCGTGGCCGCGACGACGAGCGCCACGACGGCGGCCTTCCAGACGGCCGTGAAGTACGCCGTCCAGAACGACCAGGCACCGTGCACCGTCGGCGTGGAGCCGGCGTGCCCGGCGGAGGAGAAGATCGCCGATCCGCTCCAGGCGCGGGACTGGCTCAGCAGATGGGCCTTCTGCGCGTAGGGGAGCCACTTGGCCCAGAGCAGGCCCAGCACCAGCACGACCAGGAGCAGCGCGACGCCGACCAGTCCCTGGGCACGCGCTCGGCGGGCGGACAGCTCGACGTTCATCCCGGTGTCGGTCATGGCTTCTCCTCGCGATGGGTTGCCGGGCCAGTTCCCATCGTGACCGGATCCAGGCCTCTGCGCTAGCGCGCCGCCCGCCGGTACTGCACCGGCCAGAGGTCGGTGGCGTCCTCGCCCAGCTCGTAGGCGGCGCGCAGCGGCCAGTGCGGCTCACGCAGCAGCTCTCGGGCGAGCAGCACCACATCAGCGGAGCCGTCGGCGAGGATCTCCTCGGCCTGCTTCGGCTCGGTGATCAGGCCGACCGCACCCGTCGGGATCCCCGCCTCCACCCGGATCCGGCGGGCGAACGGCACCTGGTACCCGGGACCGACCGGGATGTCGGCGGCGACGTTGCCGCCCGTCGAGGTGTCGATCAGGTCGACGCCCTCCTCGCGGAGCAGCGCCGCGAGCCGGACGGTCTCGTCCTCGTTCCAGCCGCCCTCGACCCAGTCGGTGGCCGACACCCGCACCACGATCGGCACGGCGGCGCCGACGCGGCCGCGCACCTCGCGCACCGTCTCGAGCACGATCCGGACCCGGTTCTCGAAGCTGCCGCCGTACTCGTCCTCGCGCCGGTTCGACAGCGGCGAGAGGAACTCGTGCAGGAGGTAGCCGTGCGCGGCGTGCACCTCGAGCACGTCGAACCCGGCGGCGACGGCACGCTCGGCAGCATCGCCGAAGGCCGTGACGACCGCCGCGATGCCGTCGGCGTCCAGCGGGGCCGGATCCTGGCGCAGCCCCTCGGCCGCGACCGCCGACGGTGCGACCGGGCGCCAGCCGCCATCGGCGTCGGCGACGCCGCCGCGCTGCTCGGTGAAGCCTGAGTAGGTGGACGCCTTGCGACCGGCGTGGGCCAGCTGGATACCGGCCTTGGCGCCCTGGCCGTGGATGAAGTCGACGATCCGGGCCCACGCGTTCTGCTGCTCGCCGTTCCAGATGCCGGCGTCGTCGGGGGAGATCCGGCCCTCAGCGGTCACCGCGCTGGCCTCGGTGAAGACCAGGCCGGCGCCGCCACGGGCGAAGGAGCCGAGGTTCACCAGATGCCAGTCGTTCGGTACGCCGTCGACAGCGGAGTACTGGCACATCGGCGCCACCCAGATCCGGTTGCGCACCGTGACCTCTCGCAGCGTGATGGGCGTGAACAGCTGACTCACGATGATGCCTCCTGGGCGTCTCGGGGCGAACGGGTCCGTTGGGCCAACGGGTTCCGCACGGTCGAGATTCCCGGCCCGCGATGGGTACTGCGTCACGATGAAGGACGCGGACGGCGTACGCGATCGGCTCGAGCGTGAGCGGCGGGAGACGCGGCGCCGGATGGCGAATCTCGCCGACGACTTCGCGGCGGTCGTCGCCGCATCGCTGGACACCAATGCCGATGACGAGCACGACCCCGAGGGCGCCACCATCGCCTTCGAACGCTCGCAGGTCGACGCTGTGCTGCGGCAGACGCGGCGCCACCTGGCGGAGATCGACGCCGCGCTCGCCCGGGTCGACGCCGGCACCTACGGCATCTGCGAGGTCTGTGGCGGGCGGATCTCGGAAGGCCGGCTGGAGGCGCGGCCGACCGCGCGGACCTGCATCGCGTGCGCGACCCGCCGCTGACCCCGGCAGCTCCCGCATCTCGGCGCCCCACCTGGGCACCTGCCAGCCATGAGCGACATGACGGAGTGGTGGCGGACAGCGGTCGTCTATCAGGTTTACATCCGCTCGTTCGCGGACGGGAACGGCGACGGCATCGGCGACATCGCGGGCCTGCGCAGCCGGCTGCCCTACCTCCGCGACCTGGGCGTGGACGCCATCTGGATCAACCCCTGGTACCCCTCACCCCAGATCGATGCCGGGTACGACGTCGCCGACTACCGCGCGATCGATCCCGCCTACGGCACCATCGCCGAGGCTGAGCGGCTGATCCTGGAGGCGCACGACGCCGGGATCAGGGTCATTCTCGACATCGTCCCCAACCACACCTCGTCGCAGCACGCCTGGTTCAAGGCCGCGCTCGCGGGTGACGCCGCCGCTCGTGATCGCTACCTCTTCCGGCCGGGACGCGGCACCGGCGGCGAGCTGCCGCCCAACGACTGGGAGAGCATCTTCGGCGGTCCGGCCTGGACCCGCACCACCGACGCCGCAGGGGAGCCGGGTGACTGGTACCTCCATCTCTTCGCGCCCGCGCAACCGGACCTCAACTGGGCCAACCATGAGGTGGTCGCGGAGTTCGAGGACGTGCTGCGGTTCTGGTTCGACAAGGGCGCCGACGGCTTCCGGATCGACGTCGCGCACGGGCTGGCCAAGCACCCCGACCTGCCCGACGCCGGCCTGCGCGGCAGCCGGGACGACCGGGTGGGCCACCCCGGCTGGGACCAGGACGGCGTGCACGAGATCTACCGTGGGTGGCGCAAGGTCGCCGAGGAGTACGACGATCGCGTCTTCGTCGCCGAGGCCTGGGTCGACAGCAATGAGCGGCTGGCCCGCTACCTGCGTCCCGACGAGCTGCACACCGCCTTCCAGTTCGACTTCCTGCAGGCGCCTTTCGTGGCCTCCGTGATGCGGGCGACGATCGACGGGGCCCGTTCGGCCGCGGCGGCAGTCGGGGCGCCGCCCACCTGGGTGCTGTCGAACCACGACGTGGTCAGGCATGTCACCCGCTACGCCCGGGCGCAACCGGAGCATGCGGTCTCCTCGATCTGGGAGCAGGCGCGCTGGCACGAGGGCGCGCCCGACCTCGAACTGGGACTGCGGCGCGCCCGCGCGGCCGCGCTGGTCACCCTCGGGCTGCCGGGGACCACCTACGTCTACCAGGGCGAGGAGCTCGGTCTGCCCGAGGTCGAGGACCTGCCGGCCGAGGTGCGCCAGGACCCGGCGATCGCGCAGAGCGGCGGCGAGCAGATCGGCCGGGATGGCTGCCGCGTGCCGCTGCCGTGGTCGGGTCAGGCCCCGCCGTACGGCTTCAGCCCGGACGGGGCGAGCGCCGAGCCGTGGCTGCCGCAGCCGGCCGACTGGGCGGCGTACACGGCTGACAGCGAGGCGGCCGACGACGACTCGACCCTCTCCCTCTACCGCCGGGCGATCGCGCTGCGGTCGAAGTGGCTGCTCGAGGTGGACTTCACCTGGATCGACTCGCCTGAAGGAACGCTGGCGTTCGCGCGCGGTGACATACAGGTCTGGCTGAACACCTCCGGAGCGCCGGTCCCGCTCCTCGGCGAGCTGCTGCTCGGCTCCGATCCGACGGCGGAGCCTGGCACGCTGCCGACCGACGCCGCGGCCTGGGTGGTGGTCTGACCGGCCCGGACGGTCAGCGGGCGCGGCGGAGGTAGAACGCCCCGAACGCCAGCACGATGAGGACGTTGACCACGAGCCGCAGCGCGAAGTGGTGCCGGAGGAACGCCACGTCGAGGCCGACGATCAGGACCACCATGACGACCACCGACAGCGCCACTGCTGCGCGATTCCCCATGGTCGATGGATACCAGATCGCCGACGCTCCGGATGTTTCCCGCATTCGCCTGCGCGAGGCACAGGTCGCGCATAGGATCACGCCGTGCCGATCCGGGAGGGGTCGGCACTTCGTTGGTGCAGGCGTCGGTCTGCCCTGTCCAGGGAGGGCCCATGCGCCGTCGTCTCGTTCCTGCTGCCCTGTCGATCGCCGCGCTCTCGGCGGTCGCCTTCACCGTCCCGAGCGCGGTGTACGCCGCCCCGGCCGCGCACGGCCGTGCCGCGAAGACCGTCACCGTCAAGGTGGCCGACCCGCGTGGTGACGTGGTCGCCAAGTCAGGCTCTCTCAGCGACATGACGGACGGCGACAGCCTCGACGGCTTCAAGCCGGGACACGGGACCGTGGTCACTGCAACCGCCGCCGACCGCGCGGTCGACCTGACCAAGGTCAGCTATCGTGTCCAGCGCACCGGGCACCGCCCTGCACTGGTCATCACCTACGTCGTCGCTGGTCCGTTCACGCAATCCGACGTCAAGAGCAAGACCGCGACGACGTACTCGGAGAAGGTGTCGGGCGATGTCATCGAGACCAGCTTGGGCAAGGGCTTCGCGGTGGGTGCCGCGAACGACAGCCCGAAGGACGCCGGGCTGATGAACGCACGCGGCAAGACCGTTGCCTGCAAGGGCCTGCGCACCACGATGAAGGCGGGAACGCGCGTCGCCACTCAGACCGTGCCGCTGTCCTGCCTCAATGCTCACGGCCTGCGCGCCTCGCGGCTGCGCTCCGCGACGGTGCACGTCGCGATGGACGTGTCGGCCTCGCTGGCCAGCGCCCCGATGCGGAAGGCGCTGCGAGACGCGACGACGTCCGTCACCAGCAGCGTCACCATGGCCATCGACTACGCAGCCAAGCCCCGTCGCCTCCAGCTCACGCCCCTCGCCAAGTAGTAGTACCTGCCGCCCACCGACTTGTGCCGGTGGGCGGCACTTCTTACCTCCGGTGCCGCCCGTGGGAACGAGAGCCGTGTCGCACCGACGGTGAAGCAGCACGCTGACAAGCGTCATCGTGGACCGCCTCGCGCGATCCACGCCCCGCTGCAGAGGAGTCACCGTGACCGTGGAACTGACCGAGGAGAACACCAGCCGTTTCGCCGAGCTCGAGCAGGGCAAGGTGCACTACAACGAGGCCGGGGAAGGCCATCCGGTGATCCTCATCCACGGCAGTGGCGCCGGCGCCACCGGCTGGGCGAACTTCAGCGGCAACATCGGGCCGCTGGCCGAGAAGTACCGCGTGATCGCCGTCGACTGCATCGGCTGGGGCAAGTCGGATGCGAACACGGCCGACAAGTACGACCACATGGCGATGATCGTGCAGCTGATGGACCACCTCGGTCTGGAGAAGGCGGCGCTGGTCGGCAACTCGATGGGTGGCATGGTCGCCCTCGGTGTGGCCGCGCGCTACCCGGAGCGGGTCTCGCACCTCATCACCATGGGCCCGGGCGCCTTCGTGAACATCCCCTCGATCTTCGGTGCCGGCGGCCCGAGCGAGGGGATCAAGATCTTGCTCGAGGGCTACCGTGACCCGAGCAAGGAGACCATGCAGAAGCTGTGCCAGATCATGGCCTTCGACCCGAAGTTCGCCTCCGACGACCTCGCCCAGCTGCGCTCCGACGCCGCCAAGGCGCGCCCCGACCACCTGGCCAACGGCCTGGCCGGCTTCATGAGCGGTGGCCCGGTCCGGAACCAGATCACGCCGCAGGAGGCACAGCAGATCCAGGCACCGGCGCTCCTCATCCACGGCCGCGACGACCGGGTCGTGCACTTCGAGAACACCCTGCGCCTCGTCTCGACGATCAAGCGGTCGCGTGCGGTGATCCTCAACGAGTGCGGTCACTGGGCGCAGATCGAGCACGCCGACGAGTTCAACCGGCTCGTCGCCGACTTCATCGAGAACAACTGAGGCCGGTCGTGCACGAGGTACGCACCCGCATCGCGGAATCGGCGGAGTTCTTCCGCGACCACGCGCTCGAGGCAGACGACCTGGGGCGGCTGCCGGACGCGGTCGCCAAGGAGCTGCGCCGCATCGGCATCATCCGGATGCTCCAGCCGAAGGAGTACGGCGGCTACGAGGCTCATCCGGTCGAGTTCTTCGAGGCTGTGATGGACCTCGGTGCCCAGTGCGGTGCCTCCGGCTGGGTCGCCGGTGTCGTCGGCGTACACCCGTGGCAGCTGGGACAGTGGGACAAGCGCTTCCAGGAGGAGCTGTGGGGCAGCGACCCCGATACCTGGATCGCCTCGCCGTACGCCCCGATGGGACGGGCACGCAGGGTGGAGGGCGGCTACCGGTTCTCCGGGCGCTGGCCGTTCTCCTCGGGCACCGACCACTGTGACTGGATCATCCTGGGCGGTCTGATGGTCGACGACGACGGCAACGTGACCGACCCGGAGCCGTACAACTTCGTCCTGCCGCGCTCGGACTACACGATCCACGACGACTCCTGGGACGTCATCGGCCTGCGCGGCTCGGGGTCGAAGGACGTGTCGGTGCACGACAAGTTCATCCCCGACTACCGGGTGAACAAGCCGACGAACTTCAACGACGGCGTGCAGGCCGCGCGGGTCGGCCGGGACGAGGCGCTCTACCAGCTGCCGTTCGGCACGATCTTCCCCGCGGCGATCAACGCCGCGACGCTGGGCCTGGCCCAGGGGGCGTTGAACGCGTTCGTCGACTACACCCGTCACCGGGTCTCGGTGAAGGGCGGCGCCGTCGTCGGCGACACCACCCAGATGGTCACGCTCGGCGAGGCTGCGGCCGACATCCGGGCGAGCCGGCTGGCGCTCCTCGACGACTGGAGCCGGATGTACGACGAGGTGGCTGCCGGCCGCCCGACCACGCAGACCCAGCGGATCGAGATGCGGGCCAACTCCGTGCGGGCGGTGCGCCGCGCGGTCGACGCGGTCGACCGGCTCTTCATGAACGCAGGGGGAGGCTCGCTGCAGCGGAGCCATCCGCTGCAGCGGTTCTGGCGGGACATGCACGCCGGGATGAACCACATCTGCTCGGTGGCGCCACCGATGTACCTCGCGTGGAGCCGGGACACCTTCGGGCTCGACGTGGATCCGCTCGGCTGGTGAGCCGCCGGGCATGAAGCAGCTCCGGGGCCGCGCTCGGCCCCGGAGCTGTCTCCGGCGGGGGATCGGGAAGCGGCTCAGCCGGCCTGACGGAGCCCGTGGCTGATGGCGTCCGCTGCGCGGCGGACCTGCTCAGCGACCTGCGGAGCGTCGAACCGCGTGGCTGCTCCGGAGACCGAGACCGCTCCGACGGCGCGGCCGTTCATCACGATCGGGGCGGCGGTGCAGACGAGCCCGAGCCGGTTCTCCTCGCGGTCGTGCGCGATCCGCTCCATGCTCACCCAGCGCAGTTCGGCCAGGAAGCGGGCCGGATCGCTGTGCGAGTACGCCGTCCGGCGAACGAGGCCGGCGTCGAGGACACCGCCGATGGTCCGTCGGTCGCTGAACGCCAGCATCGCCTTGCCGAGCGCCGAGCAGGCCGCCGGTGTCCGGCCGCCGACGACGGTGTCGACGGCGACGGCCTTCAGGCCGTGGAGCTTCTCCAGGTAGACGACGTCGGTGCCGTCGAGGACGGCGAGGTGGACGACCTTCCCGGTGCCGGCATAGAGCTCGCCGAGGTAGGGGAGCGCGAGGCCACGCAGGCCGTCGGGCCGGCACATCTGGACGGCGTTGCCGAGCTCGAAGAGTCGGCTGCCGAGGATGTAGAGGCGCCCGGTGCGCTCGACGTACCCGCTCTCGGCGAGGTGGTTGAGCAGCCGGAAGGCGGTGGACTTCGGCATCCCGACCAAGCGGGCGACGTCGCTCACGCCGAGGGCGGGGCCGGAGTCCCGGAAGGCCTCCAGCACCTGGAGCGCCTTGGTGATCGACGGGGTGGCAGGGCTGGCCTTGCCCTCGCGGGCCCCGGTCGACTCAGCGGCGCGGCGGTCCTCGGTCTCCATGGGACTGGGAACGGCGGTGACGGTCACGGACGACTCCTTCGTGCACGACGGCTGCTCGGGCCGGATCGCGGTTGTGACGCCGCTCACTGTAACGATCGATACACGGAATGGCGAGGAACGCACCGAAATCGACGCAGCTGCACCGTGAGAGCGTGCCGGACCCTGGAACGGGCGCCTCAGCGGGCGCTCACTCCGAGTTCGCGAGCCGCCCAGGAAGCAGGCAGAGCATGACGTCTGCGAAGGCGTTCGGTTGCCACGGCCCGCCGTCGAGGCAGGCGGAGAAGAAGAGCCCGTCGAAGGCTGCCATCAGCAGCTGGGAGAGCAGCTTGGGCCGGTCGGGCGCCGTACTCGTCGGGCGTTCGGCGAAGGTCTCGCGCAGCCAGGTCTCAACGAGGAGCTGCCGGCGCGCACGGACGTCGGTGAAGCGGTCCCGGCCCGGCAGCGACTCCTGGCGCTGGAGCAGCAACAGCAGGTAGCCCAGCCGCAGGAACGGCGGTTGCTCGGCAAGGCTGCGGGCGGTGACGAGCAGATGGCTGCGCAGCTCATCGCGCCAGCTGACGCCGCTGCGCGGTGGCAGCCAGGTCGGTTGGGTGACCTCCCACTGCCGATAGGAGTGGTCGACCGCTGCCGCGAAGAGATCGTCCTTGTCCTTGAAGTGCCAGTAGAGCGAGGAGGCCGGCAGGCCGGCAACGGCACAGATCCGCGAGATGGTGGCGCCTTCATAGCCGCTCTCCGCTGCGGTCTGATAGGCCGCCTCCAGGATGCGGAGCCGGCTGGATCCCTGCTCGGCAGCCATCAGCGCCGGGGTAGAGGCGGGCCGGGCCGGTTCGCCGACGTGGGTCGAGCTGGCGGCGATCTCATCGGCGGCGATCTGCTCGGCGGCCTCGGCGAGCCCCTCGGCGAGCAGGCGCAACAGCGCGTCCAGATCACCAGGACCCTCGGACTGATGCCGGATGAAGAGGCCGTCGAGCGTCGCCAGGGTGAACTGGGCCAGCACCCGCGTCGCCTCCGGCGTGGTGGAGAGGACGCTGCTCCACCAGGCACCGAGCTGGTCGAGCGCCTGGGTGCGGATCCGGGCGAACCGCTCCCGCGGGCCGGACTGCACGGCGGGCCCGGACTCCAGGCTGAGCAACAGGCCCATCCTCCAAAAGCCCGGCTCGGCCTCGAGGTCGCCGGCGCCCTTGCGGAGGTTGAGGAAGAGCGAGTCGGCCAGCCGGCCACTGTCGGCCACCTCGCGCCACGGTCGGACTCGATCGCGCCACAGTGACCAGCCGTGGTCGAGGGCGGCCATCAGCAGATCGTCCTTGCTGTGGAAGTGCCAGTAGAGCGAGGACGCCGACAGCCCGGTCTCCTTCTGGACCCGCGACATCGTCGTACCCACATAGCCACGCTCGCCCGCGATGCGCAGCGTCGCATCGAGGATCGTGCGACGGGAGGCATCGCCCTGGGCGTGCCGTCGAGCTGTCTTCGCGGCCATGGTGCGCAGGAGTCTACGGCCGGGTAAAGAGGTGCCCCGGCGTCGACCGTTCCGCTCCTCGGGTCGAGGCGGACCGCTATTCCACACCGTGGCACGAAGTAAGGGCGGTGACGGCCGCGCCCTGGTTAGCGTCCCTCCCCAGATGTCTGATGAGACGTACGTCACGGCGGCATCGCTCGGTTTCGCAGGCCGCCTCCAGCGGCCCTCACTGAAGGGGTCAGGAAATGTCACTGACACGTCGCAACATCCGCCGCATCGCGGCCTCGACCATCGCCGTGGGTGCCGGCGTCGCACTGCTCGCCGGGTGTGGCAGCAGCACCGCCACCAAGGCCAGCGCGGGCGACATCAGCAAGAGCAAGGCGGGGGTAGCCACCGCGAAGAGCGACATCGCGGCCTTGGCGAAGCCGATCACCGACTGGCCGGCGGTCCCGGCGATCGCCCACCCGGCGGACCTGCACGGCAAGAAGATCATGCTGCTGCCGATCGGCACCAGCATCCCGGTCATCAACGGTGTCTCGGAGTCGACGAAGACGGCGCTGGCTCACACGGGTGCCAGCGTCAGCATCTGCAACGGCAAGTTCGACCCGAGCGCGGTCAGCTCGTGCCTGCAGCAGGCCCAGTCGGACCACGACTGCGCCGTGATGACGCTGTTCATCGACTACAAGATGGCGCCCAACGCCATCGACAGCGCGGTCAAGTCCGGGGTCAAGGTGCTCGTCGCCAACGAGCCGGAGCCCCAGGGCGTGACGACCAACGCCAACTTCGGCTTCTTCGACAACGACAAGGCCGGCATCGGCTACTACAAGGTCCAGAGCGAGGCCGCGCTGGCCGAGGAGGGCACCGACACGAACGCGCTGTGGCTCAGGCTCACCGACTCGCCGACCACGACGAACTCGAGTGATGCCGCCATCGACCGCTACAAGGAGCTGTGCCCGACCTGCGGGCTGGCGACGATCGACTTCACCACCGCCAACCAGGACAAGCTGGCCTCCGCGGTCAGCGCCGCGCTGGTCTCGCATCCGAAGACCAACGTCGTGATCGTGCCGGTCGACAGCTTCGTCGCCGCGGCCCAACAGGGCATCCAGAGCGCCGGCTTCACCAACAAGGTCAAGGTGATCTCCTCGAGCGGGTCGCTCGACGGCCTGCAGCGGGTCAAGGCCGGCACGCTGACCCACGACCTCGGCATCTCGACTGTCTACACCGCCTACACCGACGCCAATGCCCTGGTCCAGCTCCTCAGCGGCGAGAAGGTCACCCCCGGCACGGAGGCCGTATCGCGTGACTTCAACAAGACCACCGTCGCTGACCTGTCGCTGACCACCGCAGCCGCCAACACCCCCGCGTGGTACGGCAACGACGCCTTCGAGCAGGAGTACTACAAGGCCTGGGGCGTGAACTGATCGCCCTGGTCTGATCTGATCGGTCGCCGCCCCGGACTCCGGGGCGGCGACCGTTTTTTCGTACCTCTTTTTCGTACCTCGGATCATCGGCCCGGTCGTTGCGCGCGCCTGGTTGTGCCGCGTAATGGCCCGAATCGCGTCCCATGCCACGCAGCGGCACGAAACCCGATGACCGGGGCGCGGCTGTGGTTAGTGTCCCGGCCAGATGCCCAGTGAGACGCACGTCACATGCATCCACCGGTACGCCGTGGCCGTAGCTCACGGCTCTCACCCTGAAGAGGTCAGTACATGTCTCAGACTCGTCGCACCATCTCCCGGGCCGCCACAGCGGCGATCGCCACGGGTGTCGGTCTCTCGTTCCTCGCCGCCTGCGGCAGCTCGAGCTCCTCCGACTCGGCGGGCTCGGCCGCCAAGGACGACAGCGCCAGCGCGGCCGGCGTGGCCACCGCCAAGAAGGACATCGCCCAGGTGCAGGACCCGATCACCAGCTGGCCTGCGGTCACGCCGATCGCCAAGCCGGTCGACCTGCACGGCAAGAGGATCACGCTGGTGCCCCTCGGCACCAACATCCCGGTCATCAACGGCTCGACCAACGCCGTCAAGACGGCGCTCACCCACATGGGCGCCAGCGTCAACATCTGCGACGGCAAGTTCGACCCGAGCGCCGTCAGCTCGTGCCTGCGGCAGGCCCAGACCGACAAGGTCGACGCCGTGATGAGCCTGTTCGTCGACTACAAGATGGCCCCCAACTCCTTCGATGCGGTCCAGAAGGCCGGCATCCCGGTGCTCGTCGCCAACGAGCCGCCGTCGCCGGGCAAGCAGATCACCTCCAACTTCGCCTTCTTCGACAACAGCGAGACCGTCGTCCAGAACATGCAGAAGCTCAGCGAGGTGGCACTGGCCGACAAGGGCACCGACGCGAACGCTCTCTGGCTGACGCTCACCGACTCGCCGACCACGGTCAAGTCCACCTCGGCAGGCGTCGACGAGTTCAAGAAGCTGTGCCCCACCTGCGGACTGGCGACCACCTCGTTCACCACCGCCAACCTGGACAAGCTGCCCTCGGCCGTCAGCGCGGCGCTCGTCTCCCACCCGAAGACCAACGTCGTCATCGTGCCGGTCGACAGCTTCGTCTCCGCCGCCACCCAGGGTGTCCAGAGCGCGGGCTACACCAACAAGGTCGAGGTGGTCTCGGCGAGCGGTGCGCTCGACGCCCTGCAGCGCGTCAAGTCCGGCACGCTGGCCCACGACTTCGGCACCTCGGTCGTCTACGAGGGCTACACCATGGCCAACGCCATGGTCCAGCTGCTCAGCGGCGAGAAGGTCACTCCCGACACCCACTCGGTGACGCGTGACTTCAACAAGGACAACGTCGCTGACCTTCCGCTGACCACCGCCGCGTACAACACCCCCCAGTGGTACGGCAGCGACTCGTTCGAGCAGGCCTTCTACAAGGCGTGGGGCGAGAAGTGACGGCGACCAGGGACGCGGGTCCCGAGGAGATGGCACCGATGCACGAGGTCCAGGAGGCGATCCTCAAGGCCTCCGACGAGCTTGCCGCGGAGACCGCCGAGAGCGACCGGATCGGCCGGCTGACCGACCGCACCGCCGAGTTGATGCGCGAGGCCGGGATCATCCGGCTTCTGCAGCCGGCGGAGCACGGCGGCTACGAGGCGCACCCCAACGAGTTCATCGAGGCGGTGATGCGGACGGCGGCAGCGGCGCCGTCCGCGGGCTGGGTCGCCGGCGTCGTGGGCGTCCACCCGTGGGAGGTGGCGCTGATGGACCCGCGCCTCCAGGAGGAGATCTGGGGCGAGGACCCGGACACCTGGACCTCCTCGCCTTACGCCCCGATCGGGCGAGCCGTGCCGGTGGACGGCGGCTTCCTGTTCACCGGTCAGTGGCCCTACTCGACCGGCACCGATCACTCCCAGTGGGTCATCCTGGGTGGGATCGTCGACCACGGTGATGCCACTCCGCCTGGCCCGCCGGACATCCGGCACTTCGTCATCCCGCGGCAGGACTACGAGATCGTCGAGGACTCCTGGAACGTCATGGGCCTGCTCGGTACGGGGTCCAAGGACGTGCGGATGAAGGACGTCTTCGTCCCCGACTACCGGGTCGTCGAGGCGATGAAGATGAACGCCGGCGGCTACGAGTCGCGCCAGCCCGGCAAGCCGCTCTACCGACTGAAGTTCCCGATCATGTTCTCGGCCGCGATCGGCGCGGCCACCCAGGGCATCGCCCAGGGTGCGCTGGCGGCGTTCCGCGACTACATGGTCACCCGGACCTCGACGGACGGCATCGTCGCCAAGACCGATCCGACCCAGCTCTTCGCATACGGCGAGGCCGCGGCCGAGATCGCCGCCTCGCGGAGCCACCTGCTCTCCTCGACCGCCGAGCTCTACGCCCACCTCGCGAGGGGCGGCGACCTCACCCGCTCGCAGCGGTTGGAATTCCGGCGCGACCAGGTCCGCGGCTCGCGCCGGGCGGTGGACGCGATCGACAGCCTGTTCAAGATCGCCGGCGGCTCGGGTATCCACCGTGCGTTCCCGCTGGAGCGCTACTGGCGCGACCTGCAGACGGCGCACGTCCACATCTGCAACATCCAGCACAACATCTACACCGGGTGGGCCAGTGACGATCTCACCGGCGACTCCAACCCGGCGCTGTTCGTCTGATGACCGGCATCGAAGCAAGGAGCATTGCGACATGGTGATCACTGCGCTCGGCTACCTCGGGATCAGCTCCCCGCGGTACGACGACTGGCGTGTCTTCGGGACCGAGTTCCTCGGCGCCGAACTGGCCGCCGATGGTCCGGACGGCGCCGTCCGGCTGCGGATCGACGACGCCGACTGGCGTCTGCAGATCCACCCGGGGGAGACCGACCGGACCGAGTATCTCGGCTGGCTGGTCAACTACGAGGAGGACCTCGAGGAG
>Ga0164242_10005058_pt1 | contig 14708 bp, 10 predicted proteins | sample OricomgcompostMG_FD_108783 | JGI IMG/M metagenome (GOLD analysis project Ga0164242, IMG submission 108783) | Miracle-Growth compost microbial communities from Emeryville, California, USA - Original compost - Miracle growth compost (MG) ... | reverse complement strand
GCTACAATTTCTGACCCTTACCCTCCCCAACCCTTTCAAATTGGGGACCACCCTGAGCGCCTCCCGGACTTTCCGGGAGGCGTTTTTTTGTCGGTGACGCGGCCCGCTCGGGACGATGCGGGGTGGGGAGAAGGAATCAGGCCCTGGTCAGGGCATAAGCCTGTGTGCCGCGGGTGATGACCTCGTCCTCGGGAAGGATGTCGGTCACCGCCAAATCCGGCAGCGTTTCGAGCCGCGCATAGAGCGGCGCGAAATCGGTATCGAGCGTGGCGTGCAGCAGCTGCTCGAAGCTGTCGATCACGAAATAGGCCTGCTGGTAATCGTCGATCCGGTACTGCGTGCGCATCACGCGCTCCATGTCGAACGCGATCCGGTTGGGCGACGGATCGTCGAGCGCGAAGATGCTCTCGCCGCGCGAGGAGACGATCCCCGCGCCATAGATGTTGAGGCCGTCGCCGTTCCTGATCAGCCCGAACTCGACCGTGTACCAGTAAAGCCGCGCGAGCTTGTCGATCGCGTTGAACCGCTTGGCGCGTAGGCCGCCTTGGCCATAAGCCTGCATGTAATCGGCGAAGACCGGGTGGGCGAGCATCGGGACATGGCCGAACACGTCGTGGAAGACGTCGGGCTCCTGCAGGTAATCGAGCTGGTCGGGGCGGCGGATGAACTGGCCCGCGACGAAGCGGCGGTTGGCGAGATGCTCGAAGAAGACGTCGTCGGGCACCAGCCCCGGCACCGCGACCACGCTCCAGCCGGTCGCCCTGCCCAGCTTCTCGGACAATTCCTCGAAATTGGGGATGCCCGGGTGCGACAGATGCAGCATGTCGAGCCCGTCGAGGAACTCCTGCGCCGCGCGCCCCGGCAGCATCGCCGCCTGGCGCGCGAACAAGGTATCCCACACCGCATGCTCCTGCGCCGTGTAGTGGTCCCACTGCTGCGGGATCGTCCAGTCCTCGGCGGCGTGCGGAGGGCGGATGAGCGAGTCGGCGGCCATGTGCGGCAGCCTACAATAAAGTTACGTTTGTTACTATCTCATCGGCCTTCACCGTCATGCCAGCTTTCGCTGGAGTGACGGGGAAGGTTATTTCCGGCTGAGCGCGTCGATCAGGGTGGCGCGCATCCGGGCGACCTGAACCGGCGTGGTCGGGCCGAGCACGCCCTGCACGTCGGCGGGCAGATGGCCCGCCGGATCGCCATTGGCCCCGAAGACATAATGGTCGAGCAGCATCCGCCACACCTGCTTCTGGTCCTCGGGCAGCCCGCGCAAGGACATCAAGGCGAACATCAGCGCGTCATAGGGGTTGCCGAGCTGCTCCGATGCGGGGTTCCACCAGTAATTGACGAAGGCGTTGACCGGATCGAGCGAGTCGACCGCGTGCCACCAATGGAACGGCAGGTAGATCGCATCGCCCGGCTCCAGCACCGCGGACTGGGCGTGCGCCATCGCCTCGGCGAATTGGGGGAAGCGGTCGAGGTCGGGCCGGGCGAGCTCGACCAGGCTGACCGGCGTGCCCGCGGGGGTGAGCTCGAAGGGACCGGCATAGAGGTTGGCGATCTGCTCCGGTGGGAAAACGGTGAAACGACGCCGGCCGGCGACGACCATGCCGACATTCTCCATCAGGTCGTAATGCGTCGCGACCTGGATCTTGTTGCCGAGCCAGATGCGCGGGACCACGTCCGCATCGACGAGGCCGAGGCGGTTCTCCTCGACGAAGCCGGGCAGCAGCTCGGGGATCGGGATCGACTGGACCGCCATCGCATAAGGCGCGGGATTGGCCTGGTCGCGCAGCAGGCGATCGAGGAAGGGATCGAGCGGGCTCTGGCCGCGCTGGAAATTCAGCGCCTTCAAATCGTCGGTATAGAAGAAGCGGCCCCTGATCTCGGGCCGGCCGACTATGGCAGACACCGGATTGGGGTGGCTGAAGCGCTTGAGATAGGCGATCGCCGCCTCGGGCGAGGTGCGGCCGGCCTGCACCGCGGGCCAGTCCTGGCCCAGCCCGCGGATGACGACCGGTTGGCGCGCGGGCCGGATCTCGGCATCGAAGCGGACGCGGTCGAGCCCTTCCAGCTCGCGGATCGGTTTGGGTTGGGGCAGGGTCATGTCAGACCTCTTCCGTTCGCCCCGAGTAACCGTCGAGCAGCGGCATGGCCGCGTATCGAGACGGCATATCGAGGGCGGTGCCTCGATACGACTTCTCAACAAGCTCAAAGCCTACTCGGTACGAACGGCGGACAATCATGCGCGTCACGCCACCAGGGCGCGGGCGGCATCGGACACGCTGTCGTGCCGCGCCAAAAACTCGGCCTGGGTCGGCAGCGCATCGGCGGTGGCGGCGATCACTTCGCGAATGTGCCGGAGCCGCGTCAGTGTCTCCGCATCGGGAAGCAGGTCGGCGGCGGGGTGATAGGCGCCCGCTTCGATCCCCTGGCCGACCATCACCGCGAGCCAGCTCGTCTCGGTGAACAATTCCTCATGCTCGCGGAAGATGCGGCCGTTGGCACGGAACATGTCGAGCTTGGCCTGCAGTCCCTCGGGTGGAGGCAGGGTGCGGCAATAGTCCCAGAAGGGGGAATCATCGCGATTCGTGGCCTTGTAGTGCAGCACCAGGAAATCGCGGATGTCGACATATTCGCGCTCGACCTGGGCATTGTAGCGGTCGATCTCGACCTGCTTGATGTCGCGCGTCGGGAACAATGTCATCAGCTTGGCGATGCCGGTCTGGACGAGGTGGATGCTGGTCGATTCCAGCGGCTCGAGGAAGCCCGAGGCGAGGCCGAGCGCGACCACGTTCTTGTCCCATGCCTTGCGGCGCCGGCCCGCCTTGAAGCGAAGCTGCTTGGCGTCGGCGAGCGCTTGCCCATCCAAATTGGCGAGCAGGATCGAGGCCGCCTCGTCGTCGGAGATATGCTCGCTCGAATAGACATGGCCGTTGCCGATCCGGTGCTGGAGCGGGATGCGCCATTGCCAGCCCGCCCGCCGCGCGGTCGATCGCGTGAGCGGATTGCTGTCGCCACCGAGCGCGCAGGGAACGGCATAAGCCCGGTCGCAGGGCAGCCATTTGCCCCAATCCTCGAACCCGGCTTTCAGCGTCTGCTCGATCAGCAATCCGCGGAAGCCCGAGCAGTCGACGAACATGTCACCCTCGATCCTGGCGCCGCTTTCCAGCTCGACCGATTCGACATAGCCGGTTTCGCCATTCTGGTGGACCTGGACGATCTTGCCCTCGGTCCGCACCACGCCATTGGCTTCCGATAGGCGGCGCAGATATTTGGCGTAGAGGCTGGCGTCGAACTGGAAGGCATAGCCGATCTTGGACAGCGGCGAATTGGGCTGGTCGGGCCGGGGATGCTCGACCTTGCCCGCGAGTGCGGCGACGACGCTGATCGCATAAGCGTCGAGCGGGGTCGTATCGCCCAAAGCCCGGCCCTTCAGCCAGTGATGGTGGAATTCGACCCCCATCATGTTGATGCCGTAGAAGCCGAACGGGTGCGTGTAGCGATGGCCGATATAAGTCCAGTCGCGGAACTCGATCCCGAGCTTGTAGGTGCCGTTGGTCGCGCGGACGAAATCGGCCTCGTCGATGCCGAGCAGGGCGTTCCAGAAGTTGATCTGCGGGATCGTCGCCTCGCCCACCCCGACCGTACCGATCTCCTCCGATTCGACCAGCTCGATCCGAAGCCCGGTCGCGCCCATGATGCGCGAAATGCCCGCCGCCGCCATCCATCCGGCGGTGCCGCCGCCGACGATCACGACCTTGCGGATCGCGTTGGGGATCACGATGATTGCCCGGTGAAGGGCATCAAGCCGGGCATCTCGTCCGCGAAGGAGAAGGTCTGCACGGGCGGCGGCGCGGCACCGGTCGCGCCCAAAAACTCGACGTGGCTCGGCATTTGCTCGGCGGTGCGCAGGATCATCAGCCGCATCTCTTCCAGCGCCTGCGCCACCTTGGCCTCGTCGAGCGCGTCGACCGCCGGCTCATAATCCTCGGGCACGATATGCTGGCCCAGCATCACCGCGACATAGCTGGTCGTAGCGAACAATTCGCGCCCTTCGCGGAAGAGACGACCCTTGGCGCGGAACAGGTCGATCTTGCGCTGGAGCGTTTCGGGGATTTCCATCGTGCGGCAGTGATTCCAGAAATCGGAATCGTCGCGCGTGGTTGCCTTGTAATGAAGGATGATGAAGTCGCGCACATCCTCGTAGAGATCGCGCATCTGCGCATTGAATTCGTCGCGCTCCACGGGATTGAACCTCTTGTCGGGGAAGAGCGCGATCAGCTTGGCGATCGCGGCCTGGACCATGTGGATGCTGGTCGATTCCAGCGGCTCGACGAACCCCGAGGACAGGCCCATCGCGATCACGTTCCTGTTCCAGCTCGCCTTGCGCCGGCCGGTCGTGAAGCGCAGCCGGCGCGGATCGCCCACCGGCTCGGCTTCGAGATTGGAGAGCAGGACGTGCTCGGCCGTGTCGTCGTCCAGGAACCGGCTCGAATAAACCACGCCATTGCCCATGCGGTGCTGGAGCGGGATGCGCCATTGCCAACAGGATTCATGCGCGGTCGCGCGGGTGATCGGCTCGGGCGGGCCGGCGAGCGCGCTCGGCACCGCGATCGCGCGATCGGCGGGGAGCCATTTAGTCCAATCCTCATAGCCTGTCTCGAGCGCGCCCTCGATCAGCAGCCCGCGGAAGCCCGAACAGTCGATGAACAGGTCGCCCTTGATCTCCTGCCCGCTGCCGAGCGTGACCGATTCGACGAAGCCGTCCTCACTGCGGAGCTTGGTGTCGACGATCTTGCCCTCGATCCGACGCACGCCGCCGCGCTCGGCATAGCTTCGCAGATATTTGGCATAGAGCGAGGCGTCGAACTGGAAGGCGTAATAGAGGTCTTTCAAGGGGAAGCCGGCATTGGCGGGCGGGCGGGCGAAGCGCCCCATCGAGGCCGCGACAGCGCTTACCGACCAGGCCGAAATATCCTGCATCGCGCGCCGCTTGCGCTCGCGCAGGTAGAGCTGGTGGAAATGGACCCCGCTCAGATCCTCGCCATGCGCGCCGAACGGATGGAAGTAACGCTCGCCGATCCCGCCCCAGTTCACGAACTCGATGCCGAGCTTGTAGGTGCCGTTGGTCGCGCGGACGAATTCATCCTCGTTGATGCCGAGCATGCGGTTGAAGGTGATGATCGGCGGGATCGTCGCCTCGCCCACGCCGACCGTGCCGATCTCCTCCGATTCGATCAGGGTTACGCGGGTCACGCCGTTGTTCATGAAGCGTGAAAGGGCTGCCGCCGCCATCCAGCCGGCGGTGCCGCCGCCGACGATGATGACGTTCTCGATCATGTGCTGGTTCATCGGGCGGCTTGCCTTTGCATGGAGCGCAGGAATTCGGCTTGGGTGGGAAGCGCCGGCACGAAACGGGCAATCCCGTCGCGCATCGCCGCCATCGCCTGCTCGGAATGAGCAAGCGGCACCGACTCTATGAGCGGGTCGGTACGCCGCGGAATTACGCCCTGGCCGATCAAAACGGCAAGCCAGCTATCGCGGGTGAATGTCTCATCCTCATAGAAAGGCAGGCGTCCGCGCTCCGCGAACAGGCGCATCGTATGCGCCAGACTGTCGGGTGGAATCATGTCGCGCATCCGCCGCCAGAGGGGCTCGTCGCGATGCGAGACGGCATAGTGAAGCGCGAGGAAGTCGCGGACCCGGGTCGTCTCGGCTGCGCACTGGCGGTTATAATCCCACAGTTCCACGGCCGCGCAATCGCGGTCGGGCATCATCGCCACGAGCCGGTCGATCGCGCTGTGCGCCAAATGAAGGTTGGTCCATTCGAGCGGCTCCACCATCGTCGCCGCATCGCCCAGCGCGACACAATTGCGCAGCCAGGGCTGAAGCCGCCGCCCCTGGCGGAGCGCGATCGGCGGCTGCGGATCGGCGTGGGCAAAACCGCGCAGGATATGCGCAGCCTTGTCATCGCCGATCTCGCCCGAGGCATAAGCGAAGCCGTGGGAGGTGCGGCTGAGCGACTGTGCGGCCCAGCGCCAGCCCGCGGCGTGCGCGATCGCGCGGTCGAGCGGCGAAGGGTCGGCGACGGGCGTGGAATCGGCGAGGAGCAGCCGGTCGCAGGGCAGCCAGGTGCTCCAATCCTCGAACGCGGCATCGAGCGCACCGCGCAGCAGCGCGCGCGGGCCGGTGCAGTCGACGAACAGATCGGCCGAAAGAGCGGCACCTTCGTCGAGCGCGAGCGCCTCGATGAAACCGTCCTTCCCGCGCAGTTGTACGCCGGCAAGACCCCCACGGCGCTCGATCGCGCCGAGATGCAGCGCATAAGCGCGCATCATCTGCGGATAGCGGACGGGATCGAGCGCGAGCCCGAATTCATATTGGGCGAAGGGGGAGGCGGGGTCATCATCGGGCAGGACGAAGCGGCCCGCGCGTGCCATCTGGGCGGCGGGCGAATAGGCGTCGAACGGCGCTCCTGCACCAAGCTTTGCCTGACGGGTCCAATGGACGTGGAAGGAGGCGGTGCCGATCCCCTGGCCATAGCGGTCGTAGGCGTGGACGTAGGAGGGGTGGCCGCCGGTCCAGCCGTCAAACTCGGTACCCAGGCGCAGGCTGCACCCTGCGCGGAGCAAGGCGTCGCCGTCGCTCATGCCGAGGTCGCGATGGAACTCTATGATCGAGGGCAAGGTGCTGCCGATCCGCTCGGCAAGCGCGTCGGCGGGTGGCGCCAAAGGCAGGACCGTGACGCGGAGCGCGGGGATCTTGCGACGCAGCGCCGCCGCTGCGGACCAGCCGAGCAGGCCGCCGCCGGCCACGACGACCTCGCGTATCGCACCAGCATTCTTTGGAGCGGTCACGCCGCGTCCTTCATCGGGCAATAGCGGCGGAGATAGGCGCCATGGTCCTCCATGGCGTCGGCCAGGCCATATATGTCGCTCGCAAGCTTCCGCATGCCCGCGACCAGGCTTTCGGGAGAGGGCGCGTCGGCGCGCAGGTCATGCCCCTGGGGGATGACGCGCTGGCCGAGATAGACCGCGACCCAGCTTGCGTCGAGGAACACGCCCTCGCGATATTTGACGACGCGGCCGCGCCGGCGGAACAGCTCCAGCTTCTCGGACAGGCTGTCGGGGATCTCCATCGTGCGGACATAATCCCAATAGGCTGTGTCGGTCCGCTCGGTCGCGTGATAATGGAGGATCAGAAAGTCGCGTATCCGGTCATATTCGACGTCGATCAGCCGGTTGAATTCGTCCCGGTCGACGGGCGAAATCTCCTTCTCCGGGAACAGCTCGAGCAGCGCGGTGATCGCCGCCTGGATCAGATAGATACTGGTCGATTCGAGCGGTTCCAGGAAGCCCGAGGAGAGCCCGATGCCGACGCAATTGTTGACCCAGCTCCGCGTCCTTCGCCCGGCCTTGAAGCGCAGCACGCGCGGCTCGGCGATCCGCTCGCCCTCAACCGCGGCGACCAGCGCCGCGGCGGCATCCTCGTCCGACAGGAATTGGCTCGAATAGACATAGCCATTGCCGGTGCGGTGCTGGAGCGGGATGCGCCAGCGCCAGCCATAGGGCATCGCGATCACGCCGGTATAAGGGCTGACCCCGCCCTCACCGGTATGACAGGGCATGGCGGTGGCGCGGTCGTTGAGCAGCCATTTCGACCAATCCTCGAACGGTTCGCCCAGGGTCTTGTCGAGCAACAGCGAGACGAAGCCCGAGCAATCGACGAACAGGTCGCCCTCGATCGTCTCCCCGCTTTCGAGCTGGACCGCGGTGACGTCGCCGGTTTCGCCGTCGCGCTGGACGGTGACGATCCGGCCCTCGGTCCGCCGCGCGCCCATCGCCTCCGCGATCCTGCGGAGATAGGGCGCATAGAGCGTCGCATCGAACTGATAGGCATAGCCGAAGGTCGAATCGAGCTGTCGCGAATCGCGTGACGGCGGCGTGAAACGGTTCATCCGCGCCATCGTGCACGCCATCGAGAAGCGATCGAGTTCGGGCAGGCTCATTCCCTGCTGCCTGAGGCGCAGCCAGAATTGGTGGAAGTCGATCTCGCCCCCGCCCGGACCGAATGTGCCGAACGGGTGGATGTAGGAATCGCCGATCCGTCCCCAGTTCACGAACTCGATCCCGAGCTTGAAGGTGGCGCGGGTCGCGGCCATGAAATCGGCCTCGTCGATTTCCAGCCGTTCGTTGAAGCTGCGGATGTGCGGCAGCGTCGCCTCGCCGACGCCGACGATGCCGATCGCCTCCGATTCGACCAAATGGATAGCGCACTGCCCCGGCAGCAATTTGGCCAATGCCGCCGCGGTCATCCAGCCTGCGGTGCCGCCTCCCACGATCACGACGCGCCGCGTCATCTTGCTCCCCCCAAAATTCCTTTATGTATTTCGGGGATCATGAGGTCGTCCCGGCCAAATCGTCAACCGGAGCCCAATGTAACCGCTATCATTGCGGGTTCCGACCTGAAATCGTTGCAAAGCGGTCACAATCCATCGGTTTCTCTCTTGTTTATGAAACCATCTTGCTCAATTCGGAAACCCAAGTTATCGCTACCGTAACTCGACACGCGACCGGTAGAAGTCAGCGTTGTCATACAGGGGGAGGGTGCTGATGTTCCGTATCGATGCCACAAATCCGTCTGCCGATTATGTCGGCCGGGCTTTGAAGTGCGGCGTTTCCGCAATTGCTCTGTGCGCAATGACAGCGCCGGCCATGGCCCAGAATGCGGGCACGGTTTCCGACACGACTTCGACCGGCGCGGCGGCGCCGTCGGACAGTGGCTCCAAGGAAATCACGATCACCGGCATCCGCGCCAGCCTTGCCAATGCGCAGAGCATCAAGCGCAATTCGGATACGGTGGTCGACGCGATCACCGCGCAGGATATCGGCGCGCTGCCCGACCGTTCGGTGACCGAGGCGCTGCAGCGCGTTCCCGGCGTGGCGATGAACCGCTTCGCGGGCAGCAACGATCCCGACCACTTCTCGGTCGAAGGCTCGGGCGTCGTCGTCCGCGGTCTCACCTTCGTCCGTTCGGAATTCAATGGCCGCGATACGTTCGCCGCCGGCGTCGGTGGCCAGGCGATCAATTTCGCCGACGTGCCTGCCGAGCTGTTGGGTTCGGTCGAGGTCTACAAGAACGTCACCGCCGAGATGATCGAAGGCGGGCTCGCGGGTACGGTCAACCTCAACACGCGCAAGCCGTTCGACAGCAAGGGCTTCCACATCGGCTTCGATGTCGAAGGCAATTATGGCGACATGGAAAAGCGCCTGTCGCCGACCTGGTCGTTCCTGGTGAGCAACAATTGGGATACCGGCATCGGCCGCATCGGCGTGCTGGGTGCGGCTTCCTTCTCGCAACTGCGTTCGAAGTCGAACGGCCTCAACATCACCAACATCCAGACGCGTGACGGCACGTTTGCGCTTGGCGCCAATTCGCATGGCGTCCAGACCTGCCGCAATCCGTTGCCGGGCACGAGCGACACGATCACCAATTCGCCGGCGGCCCTGGACACGGCCTGCAACGAACAGGGCGCAGCGGGCTCCGACGGTCTGCTCGATCCGGCCGACGTGCGCTATGCGCCGCTAGGAGGCCAGTTCCGCGAGGAAGATTACAATCGCAAGCGCCGCGGCGTTTCGCTGGCCGCCCAGTGGGAGAGCCTCGACCGTCGTGCAATGCTGACCGCGCAGTTCCTGCACACCAGCTCGGTCAATGCGTGGGGCGAGCATACGTTCGAGGCCGCGCCTGACCTGTCGGAATACAACACCTATCCGGCGGGCTGCCTGCAGAATGCCGACGGTCCAACCAACATCACCAATGGCGTGCCCGGCACAGGCGGAACGGTCCGTGCGGAATGCCCGGTCGGCACGACGCAGAACTATACCTATGACGAGAATGGCCTGTTCGAGAAGGGCTATATAACCTATCCCGGCACCGGCTGGCGCAACAGCACGAGCGGCCAGTCGACGACGCGCGTTCCGACCGGCGGCATGCAGCAGAGCCTGTCGCGCCGTCAGGTCGACGAGACCAACAAGGTCACGGACGCCGGCCTGAACTTCAAGTTCGCGCCAGACGATCACTGGCAGATCAACCTGGACGGCGATTACACGCGCGCCGAGCATGACGATCTCGACTTCAGCGTGTTCGGTTCGACCTTTGCCGACAACGAGCTGGATATCAGCGGCAATCTGCCGGTGATCGTCCCGCACAAGCCGATGACGCTTTCCGCCTCGTGGGCGACGCCGAACCCGATCGTCGCGGGGGAGAGCGATGCGCAATATTTCGCCGATCGCAATAACGAATTCTGGCGCGCGGCGATGGATCATATCGAGCATTCGACCGGCCACGAATGGGCCGGCAAGGCCGATATCGCTTATAATTTTGGCGGTGACGATCCGTTCGTGAAGCGCGTCAAGTTCGGCGCTCGCTACGCCGACCGCGAAGAGACGGTCCGGTACAGCACCTACAATTGGGGCGCGCTGTCGGAAGTCTGGTCGGGCCAGCAGGTGTCGATGCAGCAGATCAACGATCGCGCCAGCCTGTATCAATTCGACAACTTCTTCCGCGGCAAGGTCGCAGGTCCGCCGGCTGCTTATTATTACAATGGCAATTTGATCAGCGACTACACTTCGGGCGCCCAGTATTTCAAAAAAATCGTCCAGACATGGGACGCGCAGGGCGGCGGCACAGGCTGGACGCCGGCGGCCGAACGCACTGGTGCGAATGACGCCGGGTTCCTCCCGAACGAAATTCAGCGGGTCAGCCAGAAGAACGCCGACGCCTATATCATGCTGAGCTTCGGCAAGGATGCGCCGCTCTTCGGCGACGTGAAGATGTCGGGCAATATCGGACTTCGCTACGTCAATACGAAGGTCCGTTCGACCGGCGACATCTTCATCACGCAGCAGTCGCTCGGGGTGAATTCGACCTATGCCACGCGGTGCCCGGGCGCCGGCGCGCCGCCGCCCGACCTCCCGCCGGGCGTGGTTCTCGGTCAGCCCAGCGGCATCTGTCTGCTCGGCCCGGACAAATATGCGGAGCTCCAGGCCTTCTCCAGCGGCACGCCGACAAACAATATCGCAAACACCAAGAATAATCAGTGGTTGCCTAGCCTGAACCTGAAATTCGACCTGTCGCGCAACCTGATCATGCGCCTGGCGGCTTCGAAGGTGATGACGCTGCCCGACATGGCCAGCATCCGCAACTCGTTCGCGGCCACGTTCAGCACCACGGACAACACCGTGGTCTTCAATCTGGGCAATCCCTATCTCAAGCCCGCAACCGCGAAGCAGTTCGATGCCACGCTCGAATGGTATTTCGCGCGGGTCGGCTCGCTGACGTTCGACGCCTTCTACAAGAAGGTGAGCAACTTCTTCTTTGCCGCTCAGGTCGAACGCAACTTCACGCAGAACGGGATTACCGAACCGATTCAGGTTCGTATCCCCAGCAACTATGACGGCACGGGCTCGATCAAGGGTATCGAAGTCGCCTATCAGCAGACCTTCGATTTCCTGCCGAGCGTCCTGTCCGGCCTCGGCACGCAGCTCTCTTACACCTACCTGAAGAGCAGCGGCCTGCCGAACAGCTTCCTGAACGGGGGCACGGCGTCGAACGTTTCAGGCGTTCAGGCAAGCGGGCATCTGCCGCTCGAGCAGCTGTCGAAGCACAATATCAACGCCGAAGCCTTCTACGAAAAGGGGCCGATCTCGCTTCGTGTCGCTTATACTTGGCGTTCGAAATTCCTGCTGACCGCGGCGGACGTGATCTTCCCTTATTATCCGATTTACAATGCCGCCGAGGGCCATCTCGATGCCTCGGCCTTCCTGACGGTGGCGAAGGGCCTGCGGATCGGTGTGCAGGCGGTGAACCTCAACAACGAGGTCACCAAGACGCTCCAGCAATATACCAGTGCCGGCGCGCTCGGCCCGCGCAGCTACTTCATCGAAGATCGCCGCTACTCGTTCATCCTGCGCGGCAGCTGGTAACATCTTTCCAATCAACCTCGATGACCCCCTTCGCCCATGGCGGAGGGGGTTTTTCTTTTCGGAGTTTCGTGGAGGATCAGGCGGGCTGCGCGGCGATCTGGCGGAGCGCCTGTTCGAACGCCTCGGGCGGCTGACCGCCCTGGATCAGATATTTGTCGTCGATGATCACCGCAGGCACCGCATGGATCCCGCGCGATTGCCATAGCCGCTCGGCGTCGCGGACCGCGCCCGTATAGCGGCCCGAATCCAGCACGTCGCGCGCCGCGACCGGATCAAGTCCGGCTTGCGCAGCCACCTCGATCAGGACGTCGCGGTTCGACGGATTGCGCCCCTCAGTGAAATAAGCGCGGAACAGCGCGTGCTTGAGCGCTGCCTGCTTGCCTTCGCCTTCGGCCCAATGAAGCAAACGGTGGGCGTCGAACGTGTTGTAGATCCGCCGCTCCTCCGACAGTGCGGGCATCGTGAAGCCGAGCGCGGCGGCACGGTCGCGGATCATTTCGCGATTGGCGGCCGCCTGCTCGGGCGTCGAGCCATATTTGCGCCGGATATGCTCGACCACGTCCTCTCCTTCGGGCGCCATATCGGGATTGAGCTCGAACGGCTGGAAATGGATCTCCGCCTCGATGTCCGGCGATGTACGCTCCAGCGCCTGCTCCAGCCCGCGCAGGCCGATCACGCACCAGGGGCAGGAAACGTCGGAAACGAAATCGATCTTGATGCGGCGGGCCATGGAACTTTCCTCCCCTTGGGCAGAGGTGGAGATGGGGAGCCCGCGGCCAGATTGCACGTCCGGTTGCGCAACGACGCTACAGGTCGGGAAAGCGTCGTTCCCGTTCGCGATAGTGCTTGAGACGCGTGAGACGCAGCCCCCTCAACCCGTGCCGCTCGACCGCATGCCGCCAGGATTCGAATTCATCGTCGCTGATGTTGTAGCGCTTGATCGCTTCCTCGCGCGTGAGCAGGTTTCCCTTCACTGCGCACACCACCTCGGCCTTGCGCCGAATGACCCATCTGCGCGTCATGGGCGAGGGCAGCTTGTCGAGCGTCAGCCGTTCACCCATTGGCCCAAGGGCCCATTTGGCCGGCTGACGGTCGATCCTACCATGCAGCATTCGTTCTCCTCCCCCAGGGGCGGACAATCGACTCGGAATATCAACATCATACGCCTGGGGCGGGATTTCGGGGGCGACCTATCTGATCCAAGCTCGCTCCTATTTGGAGGATTGGCGGATCATCACGCTTGCCGGCGATCGGCGGCATTGCCGTGCGCTCGGCCAGGCCGTGCGCGGCACTCCCGGAAATCCGCCGAGCCGGTGCCGGTTCGTGCCGGGCTGGCGAGGAGGGGATTCGATCGCTGGAGAAACAGGATGCTGGTGCTGCCGGTGAGGATTGAACTCACGACCTCAGCCTTACCAAGGATGCGCTCTACCACTGAGCTACGGCAGCAAGGCACCAGCATGCTGGTCCCGAAGGCGCGCAAGCGCTCGGGGAAGGCGGCCTATGGACAAGCAAACGCGGAAGGTCAAGGAACCTTCCATGGCAAAGGACGATCCCGAACGGCAGGCGCGTCTCGCCGAGGCGCTGAGGGCGAATTTGCGGCGGCGGAAAGCGCAGGCGCGCGCGGTGACGGACGAAGGGAAGGAAGCCCCGCCGAATAGCGACCGTCATTCACGCGAAGACCGAATGCCATAGGTCCACGCTTGCAGATTGGCCGCACGCCTTGGGTTTAAGGACCCGCCTTCACGGTAGTGACGAAGTCCTTTGGGCGAGCGCGTCTTACAGCGGCGCGGTCTCGGCCTTGAGCCAGTCGGCTGCGGCGCCGTCGAGCTGCGGTCCGATCAAGGCCGCGACCTGGGCGTGATAGCCATCGACCCAGGCGCGCTCTTCCCTCGTCAACAGATCGAGGTCGATCAACCGCCGGTCGAGCGGGGCAAAGGTGAGGGTGCGGAAGCCCAATAGCTTTTTCTCCGCGCCGGGGGCGTCGCGCGGCTCGACCAGCACCAGATTCTCGATCCGGATCCCATATTCGCCGGTCTTGTAATAGCCGGGTTCGTTCGAGAGGATCATGCCCGGTGCGAGCGGCTCGTCGCCGCCGGCGAAGCCGCTGCCGCCCGGCGCGATCCGCTGCGGTCCCTCATGCACCGCCAGGAAGGAGCCGACGCCGTGGCCCGTGCCATGCGCATAATCGAGCCCCACGGCCCATAGATATTGGCGCGCAAGCGTATCGAGCTGCGAACCGCGCGTGCCGACCGGAAAAACGGCGCGGGCGAGCGCGATATGCCCCTTGAGCACCCGTGTGAAACGGTCGCGCATCTCGGCGGTAGGTTCGCCGATCGCGACGGTGCGCGTCACGTCGGTGGTGCCGTCCTGATACTGGCCGCCCGAATCGACCAGGTAGAGCGAGTTCAGTTCGAGCGGACGGTTGGTTTCCTCGCTCACCCGGTAATGAACCACCGCGCCGTTGGGACCCGCGCCCGATATCGTATCGAAAGACAGGTCCCGGAGCGCGCCGGTCGCCTCGCGGAACTCCTGAAGCCTGGCGGCCGCGCCAAGCTCGTCGACGCCGCCCTTGGGCGCCTCGACCGAGATCCAGTGGAGGAAGCGGCTCAGCGCGGCGCCGTCGCGCGCCTGCGCCGCGTCCTGGCCGGCAATCTCGGCCTCGTTCTTGATCGCCTTGGGCAAGACCGCGGGATCGCGCAGTTCGAGCACGGTCGCGCCGGCATCGGC
>Ga0164242_10005057_pt1 | contig 14709 bp, 15 predicted proteins | sample OricomgcompostMG_FD_108783 | JGI IMG/M metagenome (GOLD analysis project Ga0164242, IMG submission 108783) | Miracle-Growth compost microbial communities from Emeryville, California, USA - Original compost - Miracle growth compost (MG) ... | reverse complement strand
CGGCTGATAGGCGAACCAGCCGAACGCCGCCGCACCCTGCGGGGTCAGGAACCCGGCCACCGCGATCAGCGAGCCGAACAGGAACAGCCAGAACGCGAACGCGTTCAGACGCGGGAACGCCACGTCAGGCGCCCCCAATTGCAGCGGCAGGATCGCATTCGCGAAACCCGCGAACAGCGGCGTTGCGAACATCAGCAGCATGATCGTGCCGTGCATCGTGAACAGCTGGTTGAACTGATCCTTGGTGGCGACGATCTGGATGCCGGGCGCGAACAGCTCAGCACGGATGATCAGCGCCATCACGCCGCCGAGCATGAAGAACATGACCGACGCCATCAGGTACATGTACCCGATGATCTTGTGGTCGGTGGAGGTGATCCACCGGACGACGATGTTGCCCTTGGACTCGGTGCGGGTGCGGTTCAGGAGGTCAGCCTGCGCAGGCGGGAGATGAGACGTCTTCGTGTCTGTGCGGTCGACCGGGATCGTGGTCGCCATATCGGCAGTCTCTCACCGATTCGGGGAATGTGGGCCGAAACACTCATTCCACGAGGTCCACGCGCTCCTGCGCGATCTCGTGCCAGTCGCTGAAGCCGAGGTGTGTGCCGACGGCCGCGCGCAGTCCGTCGACGTCGGTGAACGCCGTCAAGCCTTCGGCCCGCCGGCGACGTAGAGCACCTGGCCGGAGACGAAGCCCGAGGCTTCGGAGACGAAGAACGACACGGCGTTCGCGATGTCGTCGGGCTTGCCGCCGCGGCCCACCGGGATCTCCGCCGCGCGGGCCGCGATGAACTCGTCGAACGGCACGCCGATGCGCGCGGCCGTGGCCGCGGTCATGTCGGTCTCGATGAACCCCGGTGCTATCGCGTTGGCGGTCACGCCGAAGCGGCCCAGCTCGATCGCCAGCGTCTTGGTGAAGCCCTGCATCCCGGCCTTCGCCGCCGCGTAGTTCGCCTGGCCGCGGTTGCCGAGCGCGGAGGTGCTCGACAGGTTCACGATGCGGCCCCAGCCGGCATCGACCATGTGCTTCTGCACGGCACGGCTCATCAGGAACGCCCCGCGCAAGTGCACGCGCAGCACGGTGTCCCAATCGTCGGCGGTCATCTTGAAGAGCAGGTTGTCTCGGATCACGCCGGCGTTGTTCACGAGCACCACGGGCGCGCCGAGCTCGGTCGCTATGCGCTCGACCGCGGCGGCGACGGCCTCCTCGTCGGACACATCCGCGCCGACGGCGAGCGCGTGTCGGCCCGTCGCGCGGATCTCGTCGACCACCGGCTGCGCATCGGCTTCGACCAGATCGATCACGGCGATGTCGAAGCCGTCGGATGCCAGGCGACGCGCGGTCGCGGCGCCGATGCCGCGGGCCCCGCCGGTGACGATGGCGACTGAGCTCATTGTTCCTCCTCATCGGGTGCGGGCGCGGCGCCGGTCGCGACCGGGCGGCCCGCGGTGTTCGACCATTGGCTCCACGAGCCGGGGTACAGGGCGGCGTCGACGCCGGCGACCGCGAGCGCGAGCACCTCGTGCGACGCGGTCACCCCCGAGCCGCAGTAGGCGGTGACCGGGATGCCGTCGGTCACGCCCAGTGCGGCGAACCGGGCCCGCAGCACCTCGGGCGGCAGAAAGCGCCCGCGCGCGTCGACGTTGTCGGTCGTGGGTGCGCTGATCGCGCCGGGGATGTGACCCGCCTGCGGGTCGACGGGCTCGACCTCTCCGCGGTAGCGCTCGGCGGCCCGGGCATCCAGCAGGACACCCGTCGCGGGGGCGGCGGCCGCGGCATCCATCTCCACCGTCGGCATGCGCCCGGTCGTCAAGGTCACGTCCCCGGGCGTCTGGTCGCTCTCGCCCGTCTCGATCGGCAGCCCCGCGCCGACCCATGCGTCGTACGCGCCGTCGAGCACGCGGGCTTCGACACCGGCGTCGCGCAGCAGCCACCAGGCGCGGGCTGCGGAGGTGTTCTTGATGTCGTCGTAGACGACGACCGTGTCGCCGTCGCGCAGACCCCAGCGGCGGGCCGCCTGCTGCAGGCGCGAGGGGGACGGAAGGGGATGCCGCCCCTCCGTCGGTACGGCGGGGGCGGCCAGTTCGGTGTCGAGATCGACGTATACGGCGCCGGGAATATGGCCGTTCGCAAACGCCTCGCGCCCGTCGGGGCGGTCGAGACGCCAGCGCACATCCAGTACGCGGGGCGGACGCGGTGACGCGAGCAGTTCACGCAACTCGGCGGCGGTGACGAGAGGGGACATCGGCGGCTCCTTCCGGGAAGAGCCTATGTCAGCGCGCCGGGCGGCTGCGCGGTCGCGGCGCGGAGGCGTTCAGAACTCAGCTGAATTCCGCCGATACCGCGCGACACGCCAGGCGGCACGCCCGGGATCGCCACAACGTGCTGAGTTCTGAACGGGCACTGATCTGAACGGGCACGAGCGGGCACGGCCCGGCCCCCGGTGCGCGGGGCGCACCCGGGGGCCGGGAAGCGCGGATCACGCGTTGAGGATGACCTTGAGCGCCTTCGTCTCGGCGGCGCGCGAGAAGGTGTCGTACGCCGACTCGATGTCGTTCAGCGCGAAGTGGTGGCTGATGAACCCGCTCGGGTCGATGACGCCCTCGGCGACGAGCTTGGTGAGCATGCCCGCTGTGTCGGTGTTGACCAGGCCCGTGGAGATGTGCAGGTTCTCGATCCAGATGCGATCCAGCGGCAGCTCGACCGGCTTGCCGTGCACGCCGACGTTGGCGACGTGCCCGCCGGGGCGCACGATGTCCAGTGACATGTCCCACGTCTGGGGGATGCCGACGGCCTCGATCGCGACATCCACCCCGGCGCCGTCGGTGAGGGCTATCACCTGGTCGCGCCAGTCGGCATCGGTGGAGACGACGCCGTGCGTGGCGCCGAACCGCTTGGCCTGCTCGACCCGGTTGGGGTCGATGTCGATGGCGATGACCTTGCTGGGGCCGTAGAGCTTCGAGGTCATGATCGTGGCCAGGCCCACGGGACCCGTGCCCACGACCGCGACGACGTCGCCGGCCTTGACCGCGCCGTACTTGACCCCGATCTCGTGCCCAGTGGGCAGGATGTCGCTGATCAACACGGCGGTGTCGGCATCCACCCCTTCGGGCAGCTTGTACAGCGAGGTCTCGGCGAACGGCACGCGCACGAGCTCGGCCTGCGTGCCGTCGATGAGGTGCCCGAAGATCCAGCCGATGCCGCTCGCGCCCTCGGGAGCGAGGCAGTGCGAGCGCAGCCCCTCGAGGCAGTTGCTGCACTTGCCGCACGCGCTGACGCAGGAGAGGATGACGCGGTCGCCGACCGCGAACTCGGTGACGGCGTCGCCCACCTCGGTGATGACGCCCACGCCCTCGTGCCCGAGGATGCGGCCGTCGGTCACGGCAGGGACGTCGCCCTTGAGGATGTGCAGATCGGTCCCGCAGATGGTCGTGCTCTCGATGCGCACGATCGCGTCCGTGGGTGCCTGGATGCGGGGGTCCGGCACCTCCTCCCATGACTTCTTCCCCGGGCCGTGATAGACGAGTGCCTTCATGGTTGTGCTCCTGTTGTTCCGAGGTGCGGGGCGCGACTGCGCACCGTCGATCCTGAGTCGAGCACACGGGATGCCGCGGGGCAAGGGGTACGGCGAACGCCGCCCCGAACGTTCATCTCGCAGGACGTTCGGCGGCCAGGTCGGGGCCCGCCGGGCCGCCGCGCCTGCCGCAGATCTGTCGGTGTTGCGCGGGATTGCGCAGGGGAGTGCGCAACGGCGACAGATGTGCCCGGCGCCGCGGCGCGTCCGGTCCCGTTTCCGGCCCGAACGGGGCGCACCGCGCGCGGTGCCCCGCCGATTTCCGGCCCGGGCGGCGGCTCGGTAGCGTTCGGAGTGCGGAGACGGAGTGCGGAGACGGAGTGCGCAGATGCCTTCCGCCGGAAGGAAGACGATGGAGCCAGTCAGCGACGCCCAATACCGAGCCGCGACCTCGGGCGGCATGCCCGACGCCGAGCAGATCGCCGACGGCCTCTGGTCGCTCGCGATGCCGATGCCCGGCGGCGCCGGCCTCGGCTACACGCTGACGGCGGTACAGCTCGGGCCCGCCGGCGAGGTCGCCGTCGTCGACCCGGGGTGGGCCGAGCCAGGGTCGCTCGAGCGCCTCGACGCTTTCCTGAAGACCCTCGATCGCGAGGTCGCCGATATCGACACCGTCGTCGTCACGCACTCGCACCCCGACCACCTCGGGCTCGCCGACGCCGTGCGCGAGGCGAGCGGCGCGCAGGTCGTGCTGCACGCGAGCGAGCAGGCCTCGCTCGACGCCGCGCCCGACCCGACGTCGCCCGCGGCGGTCGCCGCGTTCGAAGAGCGACTGCGCGGCTGGGGCGTCGCCGGCGACCGGGCGAGCGCGATGGCTGAGCGCGCCCGCACCTCGGGCGGGCCCCAGTCGACCTCGCTGCGAGCCGACGTGCTGGTCGCCGACGGCGACGTGCTGCCCGTCGCCGGTGCCTCGTGGCGCGCGCTGCACACGCCCGGACACACGCCCGGTCACCTCTGCATCGTGGACGACGAGCGCGGCCTGCTCTTCTCCGGCGACCACGTGCTGCCCACGGTGTTCCCCGGTCTCGGGCTCGGTGCCGGCTTCGACGAGAACCCCCTCGCGGCCTACCTGCGGGCGCTGCATCTGCTGCACCCCTACGACGACTACGAGGTCGTGCCGGGGCACGGCTACCGGTTCCGCGGGCTGGCCGAGCGCCGGCGAGACACCGCGCTGCACGCACTGCGCCGGGCGCGCGAGACCGCGGCGATCCTCGAGGACGAGCCGGATGCCACGACCTGGGACATCGCGTCGCGCCTGACCTGGAGCGGCGGCTGGGCCCAGTTGCAGAACCGGGTCATGGTCGTCTCGGGGCTCAGCCAGACCGACATGTACCGCGACTTCGTGCGCGCCGGCGGGCTGGAGTCGCCCGAGGCGGTCTGGGGATGATGGGCGTCGGATCGCCCGCGTTCATCTGTTCTCTTCGCGCCCGCAGCGCTCGCGCTGTCGTTCTTGGCGTGCGCTGCTGTGTTTCTCATGCGCGAATGCGGAGAACGGTAGCGCGAGCGGATTCGGGGTGCCCACGGCAAGCTTCGCGCTCAAAGAAGCTTTCAAAGAGGCTGAGGCACGTCGACCCATCGACCCCGGCGGAATTCGGGGCTAGCCTGGCCCCAGGTGGGCCGCACCTGCCCGCCACTGCGAGGGGGAAGGCGGACTGGCATGGACGCGATGATGATGGACGTCATGAGCAAAGACATGATGTCGATGCCCGGCATGGAGTCGATGGACATGTCCACGATGCAGGCGTGTATGGACGCCTGCTCGGCATGCGAGCAGGCCTGCACGATCTGCGCGATGGAGATGATGGACTGCGCTCCGGCGTGCATGAACTGCGCCGACATGTGCAACACCATGATGCGGTCGATGATGCGCATGAAGGGCATGACGCCCGCGGTCATGATGGCCATGCTCGACGCGTGCGTGGCGATGTGCCAGATGTGCATGGACGCCTGCATGGAGATGGACGACGACGTGTGCCGCATGTGCGCGCAGGCGTGCAAGGCCTGCGTGGACGCGTGCATGGCGATGCGCGCATCGATGCCCGCCACCATGTGACGACGGTTCGGGATGCCGCGGGCCGGCGTCAGAGCAGGCGGCGCGGCGTCAGAGCAGCCGGCGCTGTGACGCCCAGGCCGTCAGCTCGTGCCGTGACGACAGTTGCAGCTTGCGCAGCACGGCCGACACGTGGGTCTCGACCGTCTTGATAGAGATGAACAGTTCGGCCGCGACCTCTTTGTAGGCGTAGCCGCGCGCGATCAGGCGCATGACCTCCTGCTCGCGCGCCGACAGGCGGTCGAGCTCGTCGGTGGCGGTGGCCGTCTCGCCCTCGACCGCGCCGAACGCGTCGAGCACGAACCCCGCCAGTCGCGGCGAGAACACCGCGTCGCCGCCGGCCACGACCCGCACCGCGCGGCTGACCTCGGCCCCCGACGACCCCTTCGTGATGTACCCGCGGGCGCCCGCGCGGATGACCCGCACGACGTCCTCCGCGGCATCCGACACGCTCAGCGCCAGGAACCGCGTCGGCACCCCCGCACATCCGCGGATGACCGCGGCCCCGCCGGTCGCATCGTCGCCCTCGCCGCCGGGCAGGTGCACGTCCAGCAGCACCACGTCGGGCTCGCTCTCGCGGATCACCGTGATCGCCGAGAGCACGTCGGCGGCCTCGCCGACGACCTCCACGGCATCGAGATCGGCCCGCAGCCCGGAGCGGAAGATCGAGTGATCGTCGACGATCACGAGGCGAATCGGCTCAGGCATCGACCGCGCCCGCTGTTGCCGCGTCGTTCGCCGGGGCCGGGGCATCCATCCCCCGACCGATGCGCAGATGCACCTCGGTGCCGTTCGCGTCGCTGCGCACGGTCGCGGTGCCGCCCGCACGGCGCATGCGGCCGATGATCGACTCGCGCACGCCGAGCCGGTCGACGGGCATGTCGTCCATCACGAACCCGTCGCCGCGATCGCGGATGAACACGTCGACGCCGGAGGCCGACCCCTCGATGTACACCGACACATCGCCGCCGGCATGACGGGCGGCGTTGAGCATCGCCTCGCGGGCGGCGGCGGCGGCCTCTCCGCTGGCGCGCTCGGTCGACAGCCCGGCCGAGACGACGTCGATGCGCACCGGGTAGTCGAGCTCGAGCGCGGCCGCGTAGTCGCGCAGGTCGGTGGGCAGATCGCTGTCGGCCGGCGAGTCGCCGTCATACAGCCAGGCGCGCAGCTCGCGCTCCTGAGCCCGGGCCAGTCGTGCCGCCTCGCTCGAGGCTCCCGCGCGGTTCTGGATGAGCGCCAGGGTCTGCAGCACCGAGTCGTGCAGGTGCGCGGCCATCTCGCTGCGCTGCTCTTCGCGGATGCGCCGGATGCGCTCGCCCGACAGCTCGCGCCACCGGCGGATCAGCGAGGTCGACAGCACCGCCGCGATGCCGGCCAGCGGCAGCAGCAGGAACAGCGCCGGCATGGCGCGCAGCGACATCGTCGCGAACACCACCAGAAGCACGGCGACGGTCAGAGCGCGCACGATGAGCGCGTGCCGCGGCCCCCGCGTCGGGTCGGCCCGATCGACGAGCCCTGCCCAGACGCCGGCGGCCGTGGCGAGCACGAGCACGGCCGGCAGTGCGGCGACCGCGACCGGGGTGCTGCCGGGCAGATAGTAGTAGCGCCATGCCCAGCCGCCGTCCGTGACCACGATCAGCAGCGGGATGCCGGAGGCCGCGGTCAGCAGCCACGCCACCGGCGCATGCCGCGAGGGCGTTGCGGTTCCGGACTGCCAGGGCATCAGCATCCAGCACCAGACGTACAGCAGCACGCCGAACCCGCCGAGCGCGGACAGGACGACGAACAGCGCGCGGAGCGTTCCTGCCGGTGCGCCGAGATGCCGAGCGAGCCCGGCGCACACGCCCGACACGAGACACTCGCGGTCGCGCTCGAGCGGCGCCCGCGGGGCCGGCGGTGTCCGCGCGGGTCGCGGCGGCCGCACCGGCGCGGTGGCGGACACGGAAGAGTGCATGCCGCCATCCAACCACCCGCGTGCGCTGCGTGCCCGCGCCGGAGGCCAAGATCAGGGTCGGGTCAGGGGGTCACCCCATAGCGCGTCATCCGCGCCGGCCGCCAGGATCGGAGCATGACCTCGCCGAGTGCGCCTCCTGTCTCCCCGCCCCCGACTCCGACCGCGCCACCGCCGGCGCTGCGGGGTGCCGAGCGCTTCTTCCTGTGGGTCGGCGGCCTCGGCGTCGCCCGCTCCGACGGGTGGCTCGGCGGTGTCTGCGCCGGCGTGGCCGCGCGCCTGCGCATCGATCCGCTCATCGTGCGCGGCGTGCTCGTGGTCGCGACGCTGTTCGGCCTGCCGCTTGTGTTCGTGTACGCCGTGGCGTGGGCGCTGCTGCCCGATGTCGACGGCAAGATCCATCTGCGCGAGCTGTTGCACGGCCGGTTCGATGCGGCGCAGCTGGGCATCCTCGCGATGGTGGTGATCGCGTTCCTGCCGATCCCGAGTGTGTTCGGCTTCTTCTTCGGGTCGCCGTTCGGCGGTCAGGCCCCGCTCACGTACCTGCTGTCGTCGGGCGCGGGAGTGATCATGACGTTCTTCTTCCTCGTCGGGCTGGCACTGGCCGTCGTGCTGTTCGTCCTCATCGTGCGTGCCGCGCGCCGCACTCCGGGAGCACAGGTCACGGACCAGCGGTGGGCTTCCGCTGCTCCGTCCGCCCCGGACACCTCCGCGACATCGGGTGATTCGGGAGTCACCGTCGCGGACGAGCGGGGAGTGGATGCCCCAGACGCCGCCGCTGCGGCGGTCGCGGCATCCACCCCCGCCGATTCAGACGGCGACCTCGACGCCTGGCGTGAGAAGCACGCGGCGTGGAAGGAACAAGACCAGCAGTGGCGCCGCCAGCAGCAGGACGCCGACCGCGCCGCACGCGACCAGGCCCGCCGCGAGCGGCAGGCCGAAGCCGCGCGATTCTCGGCCGAGGCGGCGCGGCGACGGCGGATCCGTCGGGCATCGAACCCGCGCGCGAGCCTTGCCTACGTCGCCGCCGTGCTGGGGCTTGCGCTTGTCGCCGGGGCTGCCGTCGGACTGTGGGGCGATGCGAACGTGGGCATCGCGGTGGGGCTGTTCGTCGCCGCGCTCGTGTGCGCGGCGGGCATGGTGCTGGCCGGCATGTTGCGGCGGCGAAGCGGAGCGCTCGCCCTGCTCACGGTGCTGGCACTCGTCGGCGGCGGCGTGGCGACGGCCGTGACCACCGCGGAGGCTCTGGTGATCGGCGGCGCCGGCTTCTCCAACACGTCTCCGGTGCACGTGCGACAGCCCGTGGGGTACCTCGATCTGCGATTGAAGCCGCTGCCCGCGGGCGAGCGCAACGCGATGACGGTGCAGAAGACTTGGGGAGACACCAGCATCGATGTGCCGCCGGGCGTGACACTCGACCTCGATGCGTCGCTCGGGCAGGCGACGGCCATCTTCACGACGATGCGGTTGCGCGCCGATGGCACCAGCGAGGCCGTGGGAGACGGAGATGTCGTGAGCGCCGGCGACGGAGAGCGGCGCGTGCAGCGCACCGTGAGCTCACCCCCCGCGGACGCCGGGGCGCCCGTGACCGTGCAGCACCTGTCACTCGATCAGCAGTTCGGCTACGTCTACGTCACCACGTACGAGCCCGTCACGAAGGAGGACGCCCAGTGAACGTCTACGAGAACGCCGTCGACGAGACGGGTGAAGAGGCTGTGGATGCCGCTGCAGCGGCCGAGGAGGGCGTCGATGAGGGCGTCGATGAGGCGGAAGTCGGCGCCGCGGGCGTGGATGCGGGCGAGGCCGAGCCCACACCGCCGCGCACGCGGTGGGCGGCGGTCGTGTGGGGGCTGTTTCTCGGTGCGCTGGCCTTCGCCGGGATCTGGATGCTGCACGACCGCGACCGCCGCGACGGCATCGTCGACGGGGTGATGGCGCTGACGCCGGGCACGCTCATCGCGGTCGGGCTGCTCGCCGTCGGAGTGCTGATCCTCGTGGCAGGGATCGGTGGCCTCGCGCGGCGCGTGCAGCGCCGGCTCCGCCGCTGACGCGATTCCGCGAGATCACGGCTGTGCACGCTTTTTGGCGCCTGGAGCGTGCACGCGGATGATTTCGCGGAGCGGGACGGGCGCCCTCGGTTTGCTCACCAGTTGATAAGCCTGACTGATCAAGAGGTGAGCGAATCGGGTGCCCCTGCGGGTCCGAAAATTCCGCGGGGACCGCGGCCCGTCAGGCGCTGAGCGCGACGTTGTACTGGATGCGGCCGACGGCCAGCACGCCATAGCGCGGGTGCAGGGCCACCGGACTGCCCGGCTCGACCTCGAGGGCCGCGCCGCCGGCGTTCCAGATCTCGTACGTCGTGCCGTCGAGCGCCAGCAGGTGGATGTCGCCGGTCGCGGCATCCACCTCCGTCACCAGGGCGTCGGCCCACTCCGAGGGCGTCGCCGACGCGATGCGCGCCTGGATCAGATGAAGGGCGTGCCCGGGTGCGAAGGAGGAGCAGGCTCCGCCGTGCCCGCACATGCACGCGACACGCTCACGCACCTCGAGGGGCGTTCGGCGGGTCAGTGGCGTGCTCACGGGAATCTCCTTCTGATCGGGACTCTCCGAGAGTACGTCGGGCCCTCGCACAACGCGAAGCGCGGTGACACGGGGCGAAACAAACGTCGCGGTGCGGCGCGGCGGGATGCCGGGGTGCGGTCGCGCGCGGTGACTACACTGGCCCCGACGAACGGGGGAGCGATGACGTGGGGGCTGTTGCTCGACCTGCTCGGCACCTTCTTCTTCGCGATCTCGGGCAGTCTGCTGGCCGCGCAGCGCGGCTTCGACATCGTCGGCTCGCTGCTCCTCGGGTCGCTGACGGGCCTGGGCGGCGGGGTCATCCGCGACGTCATCATCGGCGTGCCGCCGGCAGCGTTCGCGCAGCCCATCCATTTCGTGCCGCCGGTGCTGGCCGCGGTGCTCGTGTTCTTCCTCAGCGGAGCGGTGCAGCGCTTCTCGCGCACCCTGCTCGTGTTCGACGCCGGCGGCCTCGCCGTGTTCTGCACGACCGGAACGGTCACGGCACTCGTGGCCGGGCTGAATCCGGTGGCCGCGATCCTCCTCGGCGTGACCACGGGCGTCGGCGGCGGCCTGCTGCGCGACGTCGTGGCCAACCGCGACCCGCAGCTGTTCAACCCGCACGACCTCTACGCCGTGCCCGCGTTCGTCGGCGCGGCGCTGATCGCCGGGCTCTGGTACCTGGGCTGGTACGGGCCGATCGCCCTGTACGCGGTCGCCGCGGTCGTGTTCGCGTTCCGGGTGCTGTCACTGCGGTTCGGGTGGCGCATCCCGCACGCCCACGGCTCGTGGCCGCGGCATCCCGACCGGGAGTGAGTCAGCGCGCCCGCGGCTCGCGGATCCAGGTGTCCAGGGTGGTGTCGCCGATGATCGCGTTCTCGCCGGGCAGCAGATCGGACGACGCGATGTTGAAGCCGTGCGCGGTCGTGTTGTCGTCGGCCACGACGAAGCGCTCGTCGCGGTCGGCCAGAAGCACGCGTGACACGAACTGCGGCAGCGGCATCCGCTCCGGACCTGCGACCTCGATCGCGGCGCCGGCGGGTGCGCCGAGCGCGCGATCGACGAGAGCGGCCGCGACGTCGTCGGCGGCGACCGGCTGCACGTGCGTCGAGGGGAGATGCACGGTGTCTCGCGCCGTGTTCCACTGCGCGATCGATCGGGCGAACTCGAAGAACTGCGTCGACCGCACGATCGTGTACGGCATGCGGCTGTCGGCGATGACGCGCTCCTGCGCGTTCTTCGCGGCGAAGTAGCCGTCGTCGATCTCTCGCTCGGCGCCGACGATCGACAGCATGACGTGGTGTCGCACCCCGGCGCGCAGCTCGGCCTCGATCACGCGTGAGGTCATCGTGGTGAAGAAGTCGCGGGCACCGTCGCCCTCCGGGTGCGGCGCATTCGTCACGTCGATCACCGCGTCGGCGAGCTCGAGCGCGTGGTCGAGCCCGTCGCCGGTGAGCGCATCGACGCCGGTGCGGCGGGATGCCACGACCACCGCCTCCGCACGGTTCTCGAGCCGCTGCACGACGAGCCGGCCGATGTGCCCTGTTCCGCCCATGACCACGATGCGCATGATTCCCTCTCCCGTCAGGGGTCGTCCGTCGACCCCGCTCGTCAGGGGTGACCGGATGAGTGGGCGGGATGTGACGGGATGCGGCTTGCGTGCGCGGGTCACGAGTCGCTGCTTCTCCACGCGCTTGACCAGCGGTGTTCTTCTGATCCGCTCGATCGGTCACAGATCGATGGGCTGCCGGGTCTGCTCTTGTATGCGGCCCTCGGCCGCCACCAGCGCGGCCGTCGAGCAGGCCGCCCACGTCCTCCGCACGGCATTTCGCCGCGCGGAGGCCCGGAACAACACCGAGAACACCACATCACAGAGAGAAGAAGAACATGTCTGATCAGAAGCCCACCATCGTCCTCGTCCACGGCGCGTTCGCCGAGTCGGCATCGTGGAACGGCGTCATCGCGCGGCTGCGCGAGCGCGGCGTCCGCACGGTCGCCGCGGCGAACCCGCTGCGCAGCCTGTCGGGCGACGCCGCGTACGTGCGCGATGTCATCGCCGCCGTCGGAGGCCCGGTCATCCTCGTCGGCCACTCGTACGGCGGCATGGTGATCACCCAGGCGTCCGCCGACAACGACGCGGTCGTCGGCCTCGTGTACGTCGCGGCCTTCGTGCCCGACACCGGCGAGAGCGCCTTCGCCCTGTCGACGAGCGCTCCCGGAAGCACGCTCGGCGATGCACTGGACGCGTACCCGGTCGCCACCGGCGGCAACGAGTTCGCGATCCGGCAAGAGCTGTTCGTGCACCAGTTCGCCGCCGACGTTCCGCCCGACGAGGCCGCGACGATGGCGGCGACGCAGCGTCCGGTGACCGAAGAGGCCCTGTCCGAGCCGTTGCCCGCCGCGAACCCGGGGTGGAAGAGCATCCCGTCGTGGCACGTGTTCGGCGACGCCGACCTGAACATCCCGGTCGCGGTGCACCGTGCCGGCGCCCAGCGCGCGGCGTCCCGGGGCGCACACGAGATCGCCGGCGCCTCGCACGCGCTCTCGGTCTCGCAGCCCGACGCGGTGGCCGAGACCATCGCCGAGGCCGCCAAGGCGTACGTCGCCTCGCTCACCCTCGCCTGACACCCGCTCTCAGACCCCGTCGCCGCTCGGAGACTCCCGTCCCGGGCGGCGACGGTGGGTGGCGTTCAGAGCGCTCACCGGTTGATGTCTGCGGAGCATCAACCGGTGAGGTGACGAGTGTTCACTCTGCGGCCGATCCGTGAGGCCGCGCCGGCGCGAGCGCGTGGCTGCCCCCGATCGTGACGTAGACGCCACCCAGCGCCCACAGGGCGACCGCGAGCATCGACGGAAAGATCAGCGTCGCAATCATCATGGCCGCGCCGATGACCAGCAGCAGCCATCCCGCTGCGCGCACGCCGAATCCGATGAGCACGGCCAAGGCAGTGATCACGACGACGACCATGATCCCCCACGCGCTCAATCCGACGGTGCCGGTGAGGATTCCCCGGGCCAGGACTGCGAACGGGCTGACGACGAGCACCGCTCCGACGATGTGGGCGACGACGCCGAACCCGCCGCGGCGCGCGCCGCGCGGAACGACGACCGCTGCCCACGCCAGCATCGCGATGGGCACGGCGAAGCCACCGATCGTGAAGCCGCCGACGACCGCCATGAAGGTGAGCACGATCGCGACGGTCAGGCTTGTGACGCCGCGGGCACGTAGCGGGACCACAAGCGGAACGGCAGCGACCAGCGCGGGCACGAGGGTCACCAGGGCCGCAGTGAACCCGAGATAGGCCGCCAGTGTCTCGGTGGACTCGTCGCCGGTGCCGTCGGCGACCGTGTAGCTCGGAAGCAGGAAGGCGACGAACACCGCGGTGATGACGGCGACGACGATGGCGGCGACCGTCAGGACCGTGCGCAGTCGCTCGGCCGTCGAGCCCGAACGCCCGAACTCCTCGTATGCGCGTTCGCTGATCTCACGTGGTGTGCCGAGGGCGCGAGAGATCTCCTCGGTGCTGCGGCCCTGCTCTGCGGCATCCGCGAAATGCTCGCGCAGATCCGCCAGCACAGCCTCGCGATGGCGCGGGTCGAGATCGCGCAGTTCGCGCCGAACCGCGTCGAGGTAGTCGTTTTGCGTGATCATGATGTGCCCTCCACGAGCGCGTCGACCTGGGGGCCGAGCCGCTTCCAGACGTCGGCGAAGGCGGCGAGCTGTTCCCGACCGGCGCGGGTCAGTGCGTAATACCGGCGGGGACGGCCGCTTCCGGCGGGTTGTGAGCGGGTCGTCACCAGGTCGTTGTCGCGCATGCGTGCCAGCAGCGGATAGAGGCTGCCCTCGCTGGCGATCAGTTCGCGATCGATCAACTCGGTCGCGAGTTCGAGTCCGTAACGTTCGCGCTCTTCGAGCAGCGCGAGCACGCAGAACTCCAGGACACCCTTGCGAATACCTGTCGCGATGCCTTCGGCCGTCGTCGCCACGCATCCACAGTAACCTTGTATAACAAGTATTGCAACGCAAGGTTACCGAGCGTGCGCCGCGCACGACGGCCTGCGCGTAGACAGGAGGGCGCCGCGCACGAGGCGCGGCGCCCTCCTGCGGCTGCTACCGGCGCGGGGGGTTCGCGGGCAGCCACTCCTCGAGCGTCGTCGCGAAGATGCGCGCACCGTCGAGGGGGATCAGGGTCGTCTCGTCGATCACGGCCCCGTAGTAGGGGGCGGTGTCATCGCGGACGACAGGGCGGGGGTCGTTGCGGAACGCTAGTCCGCGGCGGATCCACTCGTCGAGGCCGAAGCGCTCGGGGCCGGCGATCTCGAGGTCGCCGTTCACGGGGTCTCCGGCGGCGGTCTGCGCCACGCCTGTGGCGACGTCCTCCGCGGCGATCGGCTGGCACAGGGCGCCGGGAAGGCGCACCTCGTCACCGACCACGGAGATGTCGGCGATGCTGCCCAAGAACTCGAAGAACTGGGTGGCGTGCACCAGCGAGTACGGAACGCCCGACTCGCGGATGAGCAGCTCCTGCGCCATCTTGGCCGCGAAATAGGGGATCTCCTGCGGCCGGTTCGTG
>Ga0164242_10005056_pt1 | contig 14712 bp, 13 predicted proteins | sample OricomgcompostMG_FD_108783 | JGI IMG/M metagenome (GOLD analysis project Ga0164242, IMG submission 108783) | Miracle-Growth compost microbial communities from Emeryville, California, USA - Original compost - Miracle growth compost (MG) ... | reverse complement strand
GCACGAGCGCGCCCGCGAGCCAGCCGAGCGGCGCGTCGGAGCTGCCCGTGGCCGCGAGCTCGCCGCCCGGGTTCGTCACCACCGGGTCCGTGACGACCGGGTCGGTGACGACGGGCTCCGTGACGACCGGGTCCGTGACGACCGGCGCGGCGACGACCGTCAGCGGCGTCGAACCCGTGACGTCCGCCGTGCCCGCCGCCGTGGCGGTCGCGACGACCGTGTGCGCGCCGACCGGCGTGCTCGCCGGGATCCTGACGTTCGCCGAGAAGGCGCCCTGAGCGTTCGCCTTCACCGTCGCGAGCGTCACCGGCGCCGAGTGGAGCACGATCGTCACGCTCGCGCCCGGCTGCACGCCCGTGCCGGTGACCGTGATCGAGTCACCCGGGTGGACAGCCCCGTCGTGGTGGACGACCGGCGTCAGGAGCCGCGGGCGGATCGTGAACGTGCGCACCGGCGACGCCGAGTCGCCGAACACCTCGTCGATCCCGGGCAGGACGAGCTGGGCCGTGTGCTTGCCGACGGCCGGCGCGGGGAACGTGCCCTCGATGACGCCGGCGGCACCGTCCGTGAGCTCGATCGTCTTCGGGTCGACCGGGGTGCCGTCGACCAGCAGGGACACCGCCTCCTGCTCGAGTCCCGCCGCCAGGTCGTCGGCACGGACCATGTCCGCCGGGTCGTCGTCGACCTGGTCGAGCCACATGAGCGCCAGCGACGCGGTGAACGACACGCGCGCGACGCCCCGCTCCGGCTTCGCCGGGGTGTCCAGGTCGACCTTGAACGACAGCAGCGGGCCGGCTGCGGTCTGCACCGCGCTGGTGGCGCCGGCCAGCCCGTCCGGACCGACGACGACCCAGAAGTCGGTCAGCTCGCCGGGAAAGACGACGGCCTGCTCGACGACGTCGGCGGAGACGTCGAACGTCCCGTCGGCCGCGACCGTGCCACGCGCGAGCTGCTCGCCCTCGCCGTCGAAGCCCGCCATGAACGAGACCGACGCACCGGCGTCCTGACCCGAGCCGACCGCGTGCACCACGGCCTGCGTCAGCGTCGAGCCGACCTTCGAGCCGTCGGCGTACTGCAGGCGCCACGGGATGCTCGCCGGGAGCACCGTGAACGTCGCGGTGTCGTGGGACGCGGTGAAGGTGTGCGTCGGGATCGGGGTCGTGTCGGGGAAGGTCGCGGTGAGCGTGTGGTCACCGACCGTCAGGCCGCCGGTGGGGACGGAGATGGTCGCCACGCCCGGGCCCCGTCCCGACTCCGGGAGGTCCAGCGTCAGCGGCACCTCGGACGACGCGCCGCCGTCGACGCTGAGCTCGACCACCGGTGCGGTCACCACCGTGGACAACCCGTCGACGGTGACCGAGCCCGTCAGCGCCCGGCCCGCGGTGACCGTGGCGGGCACGGTCAGGGTCGTGACCGTGTCGCTCGGGCCCGCGGCGGACGCGGACTGAGCGCCCGCGACGGCGCCCACGGCGACGAGCGCGAGGGTGCCGAGCGTGGCGGACGAGCGGCGGAGCAGGTGGCGCATGGGGGCCTCGTGGCTGTGCGGAGCGGGGCGCGCTCGGAGCTGGCGGGCGCTCGGGGTGAGCGGGCCAGAGCGAGTATCGGCACCTGGAGCGCGGGAGTTGACCGCCGGGTCGTGTGACGTGCGTCGGTCGGCCGGGCGCGGGGCGCTGCGATCGACGAGCGCCGGGCGCAGGCCCGCGCCGAGAGCCGGGCGATCCCCCGCCGTGAGCCTGCCGAGAGCCGCCCGACGACCGGTCCGGGGCGGCGCACCGGCACTCAGCCCGCGGGCGGAGGCGTCGGCTCTCCGAGCGACAGCATCAGCCGGTTCGCCCAGTTGAAGAACGCGGCGGACTGGACCACATCGAGGATCGCCTGGTCGTCGAACCCGGCGGCCCGCAGCTCGTCCACGTGGGCCGGGCCGAAGCGCGAGGGCGTCTCGGTCAGCGCCGCGGCGGCGTCGACGACGGCGGTCCAGCGTTCGTCCTGCGGGGCGTCGATCCCCTCGTCGAGCAGCCGCTGCACGTCCTGCGTGCGCCCCGACAGCTTCGCGGCGAACCGCGAGTGGACGCTGGCGCAGAAGATGCAGCCGTTGGTGCGGGACGCCGCGGCGGCGGCCAGCTCCCGTTCCGGGCGCGGCAGCCCGGCGTCCTCGTTGTAGAAGATGTCGTTGTCCGCCCGGGTGCGCGCGCCGAGCACGACGGGGTCGCGCACGAGCAGGCGGAAGTAGGGGCTCGCCGCGCGGCCACGGTCGACGAGCGCGGTGTAGTCCGCCTCGGTGAGCTCGTCCACGGGCTTGGGCTCGAGCCACGGCTCCCAGCCGAGCTGCGCCTGCGTGAAGGCGTTCGGCGGCGAGGCCTGGTGGTGGCGGATGACCTGCCCGACCATGTCAGCGGACCTCCTTCAGGACCGTGAGCCCCGCGACGACGCGGAGCTGGAAGTGCGTGAACGCGACGAGCTGAGAGACCGTCACGACGCCGTCGAGGCTCCAGCCGGCGTCGAGCAGGGCCTGCAGCGCGTCGGGGCTCGCGTCGCGCGGACGGTAGGTGAGCAGGTGCGCGTGCTCGAGGGCGGCGGTCAGGCGGTCGCCGACGGACGTGCGCAGCGCGTCGGGGGCGACCCAGTGCAGGCCGTCCTCGTCCTCGGCGCTCAGCGGTCCGGGCGGGTAGGAGCCGTAGGGCCCGGTCGTGGTCGGGGTGAGGACGTCGGACGGACCGGTCGACGCGACGGACGCGCCGGGCGCACCCGTCCCCGCTCGGGCGGGTGCCCCCAGCACCGCGTCGAGCGCCGCGCGCACCGCCGGGTCGAGCCCGGCGAGCAGGCCCGCGTAGTGCTCGGCGAGGACGGCGGCCCGGCTCAGCGCCGCCACCCAGTACGCGATCGCCACGCGCTCGACCGCGCTGGCGCGGGTCAGGTCGGCGGGCGCCGTGACGAGCCCGTCGTACGTCGCCTGCGCGTCGGCGCGCGCGACGGGCCGCTTGGCGCGCAGCGCGTCGAGCCGGCTGCCGGGCTCGATGCCGACGAGCGTGTCGATGAGGTCAGGCACGGACGGCCTCCTGCGTGGTCAACGGGGTCCAGCCGAGCGACGGGGCGACCTCGGAGGCGATGAGCTCGAGCGAGCGCACGAGGAGCTCGTGCGGCGGGTCGATCGGGTGGGACTGGAAGACGAGGTCCGTCGCGCCCAGCAGCACGTGGTCCTCCTTGAGCTCGGCGACGACGGCGTCGGGCGTGCCGACGTGCAGGTCGAACAGCGCGAGCAGCTCGGCCTGCGTCGCGCCGGCGGGCACCTCGACGCCGAGCGCCTCGGCGACGCCCAGCGAGCGCTCGATCCCCCGCTGCGCGAGCCGGGCCGCCGTCGGCTCGTCCTCGACGACGACGAGGTTCCGCGAGGCGAAGACCCGCGGTCGCACGCCGGGAGGCAGCGCGGCGACGTAGGCGTCGACGAGCGCGCGCTGGGTGTCTGCGAGGGTCGGTGCGGTGTGCGGCTGGGTCTTCGACAGCATCAGCCCGGCCGCCGCGGCACCGATCCGCGCGGCGCCGTCGGCGGAGAACGTGGCCTGCCACCAGGTGTCGAGCAGCGCGGGCGCGGGCGGGTACAGCGCGCCGCCGTCGCTCGTCAGGACGTCGCCCCGCAGCGCGCCGACGAGCTGCTCGGTGTGCCGGGCGAAGATCGCGGGCCGCTCCTTCGGGTCGTGCCCGAACGGCGGGAAGGAGCTCGACGTCCCCCCGCTGCCGATGCCGAGCTCGAACCGCCCGCCGGACAGCGACGCCAGCACGGCGGCGTCCTCGGCGACCCGCAGCGGCGCCTCGAGCGGCAGCGTCACGATGCTCGTGCCGAGCACGATCCGCGAGGTCTGCGCGGCGGCGTGGGCGAGCAGGACGAACGGCGAGGGCAGGCCGCCCTCGTCCTCGTGGAAGTGGTGCTGGGCCACCCACGCGGTGTCGAAGCCGACCGCCTCGGCCGCCCTGATCTGCTCGAGGGCGAGGCGGTAGCGTCCGTCGGCACTCGTCTCGTCGAGCACCCGGGTGAAGAACCCGAGCCGCGGTCGTGGGGTGCCGGTGGTCATGGTCGTGCTGCCTTTCCGAGGTAGGCCTCTTGGATCCGGGGGTCGTCGAGCAGCTCCGAGGCCGTGCCCCGCAGCACGATCTGGCCCGTCGCGAGGACGTAGCCCCGCGACGCGATCGAGAGCGCGAGCTCCGCCTGCTGCTCGACGAACAGCACGGCCACGCCCAGCTCCTTGTTGATCCGCACGATCTCGTCGAGCACCTGGTCGACGAGCTTCGGCGCGAGCCCCATCGTGGGCTCGTCCATGCAGACCAGCTTCGGACGGCTCATCAGCGCCCGGGCGAACGCGAGCATCTGCTGCTCACCGCCCGAGAGGGTGCCCGCCTCCTGACGCCGCCGCTCCGCGAGCCGCGGGAAGTGCTCGCGCATGCGCTCGAGGTCCGCGGCGATGCCGGCGCGGTCGGTGCGGGTGTACGCGCCGGCGAGGAGGTTCTCGTCCACGGTCATCTGCGGGAACACGCGGCGGGCCTCGGGGACGGACGCGATGCCCGCCCGGATCCGGCGGCTCGTGGAGACGTTCGTGATGTCGGCGCCGGCCAGCCGGACGGAGCCCGACCGGACCTTGGCGAGGCCGAGGATGGTCTTCATCGTCGTCGACTTGCCGCTCGCGTTGCCGCCCAGCAGCGAGACGATCTCGCCCTCGCGCACCGTGAGGCTGTTGCCGCGCAGCGCGTGGAACGTCCCGTAGTAGACGTGCACGTCGTCGAGTGCCAGCAGGTCCGTCATGCGAGGTCCTCCCCGCCGAGCCCGCGGCGGCGCCCCAGGTACGCCTCGATGACCGCCGGGTCGTGCCGCACCTGCTCGGGCCGCCCTTCGGCGATGATCCGTCCCCCGTCCATGACGACGATCCGGTCGGAGACCGTCATGACGAGGTCGAGCTTGTGCTCCACGAGGAGGATGGCCTGCCCGTCGGCCTTGAGCTTGAGCAGCTGGTCGAGCACCTCCGCGGTCTCCGACTGGTTCATCCCCGCGGTGGGCTCGTCGAGCACGAGCAGCTTGGGCTGCAGCGCCAGCGCCCGGGCGATCTCGGTCCGGCGGCGGTTGGCGTAGCTGAGCGAGTACGCCGGGTCGTCCCGGCGCGGCCCCAGGCGCTCGCCGAACCGGCCGATCTCGCCGGCGATCGTCGCGTCGATCTGCTCCCGCTCCCGGCGCGCGGCGGGCGTGCCGACGAGCGCGACGAACAGCTCGCCCAGCAGCGCCACCCAGCGCAGCAGGAACACGTGCGAGAGGCCCCGGAACGGCCGGTGCGCGCGCAGCGTCGAGTGGAGCCCCACCTCGATGTTGTCGGCGACGGAGAGCGTCGCGAACACGCGGCCGTTCTGGAACGTCCGCGCGATGCCGTGCTCCGCGATACGCGCGGTCCCGGCCTTGTCGATGCGGACGCCGTCGAGCACGATGCTGCCGCCGTGCGCCGGGATCGTGCCCGTCACGAGGTTGAGGGTCGTCGTCTTGCCGGACCCGTTGGGCCCGATGATCGAGACGACCTCGCCGGGCCCGACGGTGAACGAGACGCCGTCCACGGCCGTGAGCCCCTCGAAGCGGCGCTCGAGGTCCTCGACCGCCAGCAGGACGCCGCTCACGCCGCCCTCACCAGGATCCCGCCCGGTCGGAACCTCACGACGAGGATCAGCACGAGGCCGTAGACGATGATCCGCAGCTCCGGCGTGAACCGCAGCAGCTCCATCGCGCCGATGAGGACGATCGACCCGACGACCGCGCCGTAGGGCAGCCCGACGCCGCCCATGATGACGATGGTGACGACGAGCAGCGACATCAGCATCGTGAACATCGTCGTGTCGATGTACGTGTACTGGTGCGCCAGCAGGGACCCGCCGACGCCGGCGAAGAAGGCGGACACCGCGAAGGCGAGCGCCTTGTAGTCGCGCGCCCGGACCCCGGAGGCGAGCGCCGCGACCTCGTCGGAGCCGACCGAGGAGATCACCCTGCCGAGGTGCGACGACCGGATGCGCCACATGACGAGCAGCGTGACGGCCAGCACCCCGAGGTCGATGAGGTAGTACGCCAGCGGCGTCGTCAGCGGCGTGCCGAACCACTGCGGCACCGGGATCCCGTAGATGCCCTGCGGGACCGCGAGCTGGATCACGGCGACGACGGTGATGCCGACGCCGAGCGTCGCGATGGAGATGTAGTGGCCCTTGACGCCCCAGATCGGTGACGCCAGCACCGCGGCCACGATCGCGGCCACGAGCCCGGAGACGGGCAGGGCTGCCCAGAACGAGAAGTGCAGGTGCAGGGTCAGCAGCGCGGACACGTAGGCGCCGATGGCGATCGGGCCGGCCTGGCCGAGCGCGAGCACGCCCGCCTGCCCGGCGGTGACGGTGAACCCGGCGGCGATGATCGCGTACACGAGCACCTGCGTGCCCGTCGTGAGCACATAGGCGCTGCCGAGCACCGGGACGAGGACGCCGGCGACCACGAAGGCCGCCACCCACACCCAGCGTGGTACCCGCAGCGGACGGCCCTTGCCGAGGAACGTGCCGGTCAGCGGCTCGGTGGAGATCAGCGGGACCTTGCCGAGCAGGCCGCCGGGCCGGGCGATCAGCACGACGATCAGGACGACGAAGATGACGATCTGCCGGGCGGTGTCACCGAAGAGGTGGATGCCGAAGGCCTCGAGCAGCCCGAGGACGAACCCGCCGACGACCGCCCCGACCAGCGACCCGAGCCCGCCGAGGGTGGCCGCGACGAACGCCGTCATCCCGGTGTTCAGGCCGGAGCTCGGGTTCGCGACGCCGACGTAGAGCGCGATGAACACGCCGGCCAGTCCGCCGAGCGCCGACGCGATCACGAACGACACGTGCTGCACCCGGCCGACCGGGATGCCCATCTGGAGCGCGGCCTCCTGGTCCTGCGCGGTCGCGCGGATCGCCTGGCCCGTCTTGCCGTGCTTGAGGAACAGCGACATCGCCACCATCACGGCGGCGGTGACGCCCAGCATCACGACGTCCGACGTCCCGAAGCGCATGTGCCCGACGTGGAGGTTCGCCGTGGGCAGCACCTGCGGGAACACGCGGAACTGCGCCGTGAACGTCAGCTGGGACGCGTTGTCCAGGATCTGCGAGACCGCGTACGTCGACAGCATGGCCGCGAGCGGCAGGAACTTCGCGAGCGGCCGGACGACGGCGACGTTGACGACCAGCCCGAGCCCCGCGCAGACGGCCAGGACGATCGGCAACGCCAGCCAGAAGGGCAGCCCCTCCTGCGCGACGAGGAACCACGCGAGCATGGCGCCCAGCCCGAAGAACGAGAACTGCGCGAAGTTGACGACGTTCATGACGCCGAAGACCAGGGAGATGCCGACCGCTCCGAGGGCGTACACGTTCCCTCGGAGCAGGCCGGCGATCAGGGTGTCGACCACGATGCGTACGAACCGTCCCGCGTCAGTCGCGCGCGACCCAGGCGCCGCCCTGGAGGATCGCGGGCGTCAGCTGGGGCGAGGCGACCCGGCGCGTCGCCTGGTCGAACGTGATCGAGCCGTACACGACGCTCGGCACGTCCTTGACCTGCTGGAAGCCCTTGAGGAGGCCCTCGCGCGTCGTCCCGCCGAGCTTGGCCGCGGCCACCGCGACGTTGAACGCGTCGTACGCGCCGGCCTCGAAGCCGGTCACGTTCTTCTCGTTCGGGTACTTCTCCTTGAACGCCTTGACGAAGGCCTGGACCTTCGGGTCCGGGTTCGTCTCGAGGAACTCGGACCCGATGATCGAGCCCTCGGCCGCCGGCGTGCCGTCGAACGACTCCTCGTCCTGGCCGCCGTAGAACGTGCCCTCGTACCCGATGGAGCGCAGCTGCGTGACGAGCTTCGCCGCGTCGGGCCCGTAGCCGATGTGGACGAACGCGTCGGGCTTGCCCGCCACGGCCTTCGTCAGCGACGGACGGTAGTCGTCCGACGTGTCGAGCACGCCCTCGGCGTGCGTGATCTCGAGGCCGATCTTCGCGGCCTCGGCCTTGAACGCCGCGTACGCCGGGATGCCCCAGTCGGCGGTGTTGAGGTACGTCACGCCGACGCTGTCGACGCCCTGCTTCTTGACGTAGTCCGCCGTCCACTCGTAGCTGGCGCTCGTGGTGATCGACGTCGACCACTGGTACTCCGAGCCCTTCTCGGTGAACGCGGGGTTCGAGTTGTTGAAGCCGTACTGCAGGAGCTTGCCGGCGGTGTAGATCGGGGACGCGGGGATCGACGCGGCCGACGAGTAGTCGCCGAAGACGAGGACGACGCTCTTGTCCCCGACGAACTTCTGCGCGACGGCGACCGACTGCTTCGGGTCGGACTGCGAGTCCTCGTACTTGAGGGCGACCTGGCGGCCGTCGATGCCGCCGGCCGCGTTCACCTGCTCGGCCGCGAGGTCGAACGCCTCCTTGAACTGCTCGCCGTACTGCGCGTACTGGCCGGTGATCGCGGCGGAGACGCCGAAGTAGACGGTCCCGCTCTTCGACGAGCCGCCGGTGGGCGACGCGTCGGCGTCGTTGAGGCTGCAGGCGCCGAGCACGGCGGTGGCGCTGAGCGTCGCGGTGACGGCGAGCAGGGTTCGACGTGTGGTGCTGGTCACGGGGAGCTTCTCTCTGGCCGTTCGAGGCCGGGCGGGTGGTGCTGACGGGGGACGTGAGACGGGCGTGGGCAGGACGGAGCCGGGCCGGCGTCGGGGCCGACGGCGGCCGAGCGCGACGCGAGGAGCGGGGTCGCGGGGGCCGGGCACGGCGCCGACGAGGCCCCCGGACGCACGGGCGTCGACGACCGGTACCGGAGGCCGCGTCGGGCTCAGGCCGGGACGCGACCGGGGCGGGGAGCTCGGGCCGAGCGGGGGCTCAGCCCCGGCTGCGACACGGACAGTCGACCGGACACGACCAGGAGGGCGCATGCGCGCACGTCCGCTGGGCGCGGAGGGCGTCGAGCTGCGTTCGCACGTCCTGGTCCTCTCGGTGTACTTAAACCGATCGGAATACTAGGTATTTAGCGAACGCGGCGTCAAGTGCCCCCTCGCGGCGTCGCTCAGCCCATGCCCGACGGCGCCAGCGCGTCCGTCAGCAGCCCCACGAGCGCCTCGACCTGCACGTCCGTCGCCGACGCCCCGTCCTCGTCCGCCGCCCCGTCCAGCGCCCGCGCGGCCAGCGCCGACTTGCTGTCGATCAGCTCGGCGATCTTCGAGTCGATCGTCTGCGCCGCGATGATCCGCCAGGCGGTGACGGGCTCGTCCTGCCCGATCCGGTGGATCCGGTCGATCGCCTGCGTCTGCTCTGCGTCGGTCCACGACAGCTCGGCCAGCACGAGGTTCGACGCGACCTGCAGGTTCAGCCCCACGCCGGCGGCCATCAGAGAGCAGACCGCGATCTGCACGTCCGGGTCGCTGGTGAACGCGTCGATGCTCTTGTTGCGCGCCCTGGTCGTCTGGTCGCCCCGGATCGACACGTACTTGAGGCCGCGGTCGGCGAAGCTCTGCTCGGCCTGGTCCATGACGTCGACGTGCCGCGCGAAGAACACGACCTTGCCGACGTTGCGCGCGAGCTGCGCGGTGTAGTCGGCGGCCAGGCCCGCCTTGGCCTGGCCGATGCGGCGCACCATCGTGAAGACGTTCTCGCCGCCTGCCTTGGAGCTCGAGTCCTTGAGCTCGCCGGCCGCGACGCGACGCGCGAGGTCGAGGTCGACCGGGCCGCCGACGGAGCCGTCGCCGCGCGCCTCGAGCGCCGCGCGGTAGCGCCGCACCAGACGTTCGGCGAGGGCGGCCTCGGCCGCCCGGATGGAGCGACCCACCGCGCCGTCGAGCTCGACGGGCAGGTCTGCGACCCGCCGGGCGGGGATGTCGGCCACCACGTCGATCTTCCGGCGCCGGACGATGCCCATGTCGATCACCGCGGACCGCGCCGCGGCGTAGAAACCCGGGTCGGCCGGCGTGAGCCCGGTGTCCTCGAGCGCCGTCATGAGCTTGCCGAGCGGCATCGTGTCGTCGATCCAGCCGAGGAGCTGCCAGATCGCCCGGAAGTCCTCGATGTCGTTGATCAGCGGCGTCCCCGTCAGCGCCATGAGCAGCGGCCGCGCGGTGCGCTCCCGGATCCGCTCCGAGAGGGCGAGCACGTGCTGCGAGCGCTGCGAGGACTTGTTCTTGATGAAGTGCGCCTCGTCGACCACCAGGCCACGGAACCCGTGCTTGCCGAGCCAGCCGACGTGCCGGTCGAGGATCTCGTAGTTGACGATGACGACGTCCGCGAACGCGTCGACGTCCTCTCCGTCGCCGTGCACGACCGTGGCGCGGCGCAGCGGCGTCCACAGCCCGACCTCACGCGCCCAGTTCGTCTTGACGACGTTCGGCACGACGACGAGCAGCGGGTACGCGTCGGCGGCCTGCGCGGCGAGCAGCGCCTGCGCGGTCTTGCCGAGCCCGGGCTCGTCGGCGAGCAGGAACGTGCGGTGACCCCGCGCGGCGGCCGTGACGACCCGGGCCTGGTGCGGCATCAGCTCGCGGCCGATCGGCACGGGCACCGGACGTGCCTCGGGCAGCTCCATGCACGCGGGCTGGCCGGTCGCGGCGCGCTCGAAGGAGCGGAACAGCGGCTCGAGCAGCTCCCACCCGGCGAGCCGGCGGGCGCGCGCGGCGGTCCGCTCGGCGGCGGCCTCGTAGTCCGGCGCCAGGAACGGGTTCGCGAGCTGACGCGAGCGCACCGACTGCGGCACGACCTGCGACGCGGTGGCGGTCACGGGCAGGACCGGCGCCGTGGGCTCGGGCTCCGGCTCCTCCGCGGGCTCGAGCCCGCCCGCACGCATGAGCTCCGCCTTGTACGCGCGCGCCGCGTCGGAGACCCTGGCGTCCTCGGCGAGCAGCGCGAGCAGCGACGTGTCGCGCGCGGCGGTCCGGGCGAGCTGCGTCGCGAGCCCGTCGAGTCGCTTGAGCTGCTCGGCACGGCGCGCGGCGCTCAGGGTGCCGTCGGCCATCACGCGGGCCCGCTCCTCGCGGACCAGCAGCGCGACGACCTGGAACTTCGTGCGCATCGCCGGTCGCGTCGGCGGCCGCTGCACGATGCGCTCGACCTCGCGAGCGACCTCGGCGAGCACGGGGATCATCCCCTGCTCGGCGGGCCGCGGGGCGGTGCGGCGCTGCTCGCCGGTGGCGGTGCGCGCGCGGCCGGACCCGCGTTGCCCTGGTCGTGCCACTTGTCCTCCTCGGTGCGTCCGCGCCGCGACCGCGGCACAGCGCGTCGTGCCGCGGCGCCTCGGCGCGTGGTCGTCGCGCGGGTGCGCGCCGGCCGAAGCGACGACAGGCGTCATCCGTCCGGCGACGCCGTGGGGCGTGCGCCGTCCTCTGCACGCACGTCATGCGTTGCTCCATGACGTGCGGCCACCCGCCGACTGTGGGCCGGTCGCGGCATCGGTGACACCGCTGCAAGTCGCTGCGTCCCGCCTCCGACGTCGAGACGCCGCGGGACACGCTCAGGATACGGGCCATGACGCACGCGCCGCGCCGCTGCGCGCCGAGTCGCTCGATGTCACCCGCCTCCGGCTGCAGGCCGGCCCGACCCGCGGCCTCGGGTCGACGCCGAGCGGCGCCGCGCTCCTGTTCGCGCAGGAGTCGGCCGCGTTACGCCGCGCGGAACTCCCCCGGCGGCACGCCCAGCACTCAGCGGAACAACACACTGTGCGCCTGCGCAGATTCGAACTGCCGACACCCGCTCTAGGAGCTCGGCAAGAGCACCTTTGCGACCTGCGCCGCGACACGCAACACCACCGCTGACCTGCCCATACGCATCAGTGAGTGTTGTTGGTTGCAGTCGCGTACTGCTCGCTCTGCTCACTACGTGCTCACTAGCCGCTCACCGCTGAGAGGATCCCACTCGTGCTCAGACTGTCCGGCAGTCACGTTGCTCACCTCGACCACGTCGCAGGCTGTGGCCTGCTTGTGCTCCCCCACGCCGCGGACGACGTACCCGACCCCTTCCCGACCGCCGCCGCGGGCTCGACCCTGCCGCCGGGGGCTCGGGCGTCTCTCTCGCTGGGCGAGGCAGCTTGGGCCGACGCGATGCGCCAGCTCGACCGGCTCGGTTGGGAGCTGAGCGAGGACGACGATGGCGGGCCTCTGACGGTTGGCACGACCGCCGATGGGCGCGAGGTGCTCGCGCTCTACGGCCGCGACGCGATTATCTCGGCGCCGAGCCTTGCCGAGATCGGCGCATCGTTCGCCGCGCTCCAGGCAGCGGCAGGCGTGCTGCCGACGCAGCGCGACGGGCGGGCCCACGACACCGTCTGACAATCGTCACGCTGCGATCTGAGGAGTGCACCAGCCCGGGCAGGTGTCCCAGGTAGGGAGTCCCGCTGTGGCGTGGTTCAGAGCACGACGTCGTACCCCGCGTGCTCGAGCGCCCTGACGTGGTCCATCGCCCCGGCGAAGCCGCCGCGGAGGTGCCCGGGTGCGGCGAGTGTGCCGTCAGCGTTGGCCGGGCGGATCGAGGTGCCGACGAGCGTCGGGCTCCAGACGCCCACGACGAGCACGAAGGCGTGGCCCTCGTGCGGCGGGTCAAGCTCGTACAGCGATGCAGCCGCGGCGCCCGGAAGCTCGGCGACAGAGACGGGCCCGAGCAGCCGCGCCGTGCCGACGCGCGGCAGGGGCTTGGGCTCGTAGTAGCCCCACTCGTTGAGCTGGAGGTCGTCGTCCCCGATCACGTGGTCCATGCCACCGACCGTAGCGACGTGCTCTGACACAACGACGAAAGCGCCCCGCCCGCCGAGCTGACTCGGCAGAGCGGGGGCGCTGTGATGAGTGGTCGCCTACCAGTCACGGCGGCGGGACGGGAAGCGGAGCGCGGCGGGCCGGGTGGGGCTGTCGGCCATGCCGAGCGGCGCCACCTCGGCGCCTCGGCCGATCAGGCCCGGGTGCTGCCCGGTGGCCTTGACGACAGCGACGGGCTCAGCGCTCACCCACGAGCGACGTCAGGTAGCCCAGCCCCACCGCGGCCTCGCCGCGCAGGCGGTAAGCCTGCTCCGCAGCTTCGGCCTCGGCCTGGGCGGCGCGACGGCGCCGCTCCTCTGTGCGCCTGGGCAGATTCGAACTGCCGACACCCGCTTTAGGAGAGCGGTGCTCTATCCCCTGAGCTACAGGCGCGAGGAGCCCCGCAAGGCGAGGCGCGGCCAGCCTACCCAACCGCGCCCGCCCGACCGTAGAGCCCGCCCGGCCCCGGCAGCGAGTCCTCCCACCCCGGAACGGCGCCGCCCGGTGCCACCCGCACGCACCGCGGTCACGCACCGCGTGGCAGGATCCGTTCATGACGACGAACGCGGACATCGCGTCCCCTGACTTCCACGCCAACGCGGGCGACACCCGCCTGTGGGTCGAGCGCACCGGCATCCGCCGCTACACGGGCCGCAGCTCACGCGGCGCGGAGGTCTTGATCGGCTCCGTCGAGGACGACGGCGTCTTCACGCCGGGCGAGCTCATGAAGGTCGCGCTCGCGGGCTGCAGCGGCCTCGCGTCCGACGCCGCGCTGCGCCACCGGCTCGGCGACGACGTGCCCGTGACGATCTCCGTCTCCGGCATGGCGGACGAGGCCGAGGACCGCTACCCCGTGCTCGCGGAGGAGCTGGTGGTCGACCTCTCGAGCCTCGACGACACCGCGCGCGAGCGCCTGCTCACCGTGCTGCACCGCGCGATCGACCAGCACTGCACCGTCGGCCGCACCCTGCAGGCCGGCGCGCGCGTCGAGCTGACGGTCACCGGGGAGCGCTGAGTCCGTGCGCATCGTCGACGAGGCGCTCGCCAAGGCCGTGACGATCCCGTCCGCCACCGTGCACGCGCACGTCGAGAGCCTGCGGCGGCGCAACCCCGAGGCGAGCCCCGAGCGGCTCGTGCGGCTGCTCGAGAAGGAGTACCTCGGCGTGGTGGGCACGGCCGGTGGCGCGGTCGGCGTCGCCGCGGCGGCCCCGGCGGTCGGCACGGGGGTCGCGATGGCGCTGACGGCGGGCGACATCGCGACGTTCTTCGGCGCGTCCGCGGCGTTCACGCTGGCCGTCGCGAGCGTGCATGGCATCGAGATCGAGGACGTCGAGCGGCGTCGCGCGCTGCTCATGACGAGCATCCTCGGCGAGTCCGGCGCCAAGGCCGTGGCCGACGCGGTCGAGCTGCGCAACGTCTCGGCGGCGCGCGCGCTGCTGACGCGCCTCCCGATGGGCACCGTCAAGAAGGTGAACACCACGCTGACGCGCCGGCTCGTGCGCCATCAGGCCGCGCGCCAGACCGGGCTCGCGCTGGGCCGCCTCGTGCCGTACGGCATCGGCGCGGTCGTCGGCTTCGCGGGCGGCCGCGCGCTCGGCCGGCAGGTGATCCGCGGCGCGCGCGCCGCGTTCGGCCCGCCGCCCGCGACGTACGGGCACGTGCTCGAGCTCGGCTCGACCAGCGAGCCGGTGGCACTGCCGTCGGGCGTCCCCGCCGAGCTGCCGCCGCCCGGCACGCTCGAGTCGTTCCCGACGCCGCACCACGAGCCCGGCAGGTAGGGCGCCTCGCGCGCAGCGCCCACGCGCGTCACCAGCGCGCGTGCACGTGCTCCCGGATGCGCTCGTCGTAGATCGCCGCGAGCGCGTCCTGCGTCGCCTGGTCGAGCGGCGCGAGGTCGGCCGCCGCCGCGTTGGCGCGTGCCTGCTCGGCGTTGCG
>Ga0164242_10005055_pt1 | contig 14712 bp, 12 predicted proteins | sample OricomgcompostMG_FD_108783 | JGI IMG/M metagenome (GOLD analysis project Ga0164242, IMG submission 108783) | Miracle-Growth compost microbial communities from Emeryville, California, USA - Original compost - Miracle growth compost (MG) ... | reverse complement strand
TGTAAGGCGCGATGGTGGCGAAGGTCTGGCCGCGGTCCCAGGGGCAGCCGCCGGGTTCGCGCAGCGTCTTCATGATGGCCAGCAGCGCGGCGATGTCGCGGGAAGGTTCGAGAGTCGGCATGGCGGCGAGGTTACACACGAACGGTGCCGAAGGGTATTTTTCCATCTTCACGCATGGCTGGCCGGCACCTGCCGGCATATGGGCGATCAGCCCGCGCGCCGGGCGGCCCTCAACATAACAGTCGCGTCTTCTGCAACAGACGGGACGGAAATTGTGCGCCCTGCGTAAAGTCCCTCTCGCTTCCGGTAAAGCGTTATGCCGGCGGACCGCTATTTTCCTTCCACACCGCTGGACCAACTTCCGTCCGGCGGCGGAAGGAGGATGCGAGGATGTTGGATCGTCGGCATTTGCTGCGGAATAGTTTGGCCGTGGGAGGCATGATGGGGCTGGCCGGTTGTGCCGCCACGCCGCGCCGGGAGGCATCTGCGGTGGCCGGCGCCAGGGTGGCGGTAGAGGATATTCCGCCCCGCTTGTCTCCGATCCGTGCGCATCCCGACCGGCTGTTCGATGTCACCGTATGCATACGGCCCTTCCGCACCAAAGGGCCCAACCTGGACGTGGAGCATATTGGCGGCGCCACCGTCATTCACAATTACGGTCATGGCGGGAGCGGCTGGTCGCTTTCCTGGGGCTCGGCCAATATCGCCGTACAGAAGGCGATGTCGTTCAATCCCAAGGAGATCGCCGTTGTCGGTTGCGGCGTCATCGGGCTGACCTCGGCCATCATCGCCCAGAGGGCGGGCGCCAAGGTCACGATTTATACCCGCGAGTTGCTCGATCGCACACGTTCTGTCCGCGCCAACGGCAGTTGGACGCCGGATTCGCGCATTGCCCTGGCGGCGGAAGCGCCACAGAATTTCGGCGCATTGTGGGAACAGATGGCCCGCTATTCCTGGAAGATGTATCGCTCCTATCTGGGGCTCGCGGGCGATCCCGTCGCTTTCAGCGACCACTATAGTCTGTCCGACACGCCCCGTGGCGTGCCGCGTCCGGTGGATCCCGATGTGGCGCCGCTGCCGCGCCCGACCTGGACAGGGCTGCCGACCCAGAATTCTGATTTCGCACGCTATGAAGATCGTATCAGCGATCTGAGCTCGAAGCCACAGATCCTGACCGATGACATCAATCCGTTTCCGGTCAAGCATGTCAGCCGCGCCACCCGCATGTTTTTCAATTTCGGCGAATATGGCCATCTTCTGATGAGCCAGTTCTTCGCTGCCGGCGGCAAGATCGAAATTCGGGAATTCCATTATCCTTCGGAAATGGCGCAGTTGACGGAAAAGGTAGTCATCAACTGCCCGGGCTATGCGGCGCGCCACCTGTGGAAGGATCCTGCCATGGTTCCGGTGCGCGGCCAGGTCGGCTGGCTGATTCCGCAGCCCGAAGTGAAATACGGGCTCAGCTATCGCAGCGTGCAGACGCTTTCGAAGACCGATGGAATCATGGTGATCGCGCTCGAGCATGGCGACATGAAGGGGTACAACGACGCGAATGAAAGCGTCCGGCGAGCCGAATCCGAGCAGGCGGTGCGGGTCATAGAGGAGCTCTATTCCCGGTTTCCCGGCGGATCGGACAAAGCCTGATTTCGTGCAGCGACCATTTGCCCAGATCAGTCGAAAAAGGCGCAAACGAGATGAACAGGAAAATCATTCTGGCGGCCGCCCTGGCGGCCATGAGCTTCAGCGCCATCCAGGCGCAGGCACAGACGCAGCGCTCGATCCTGGATGGAGTCTATACCGATGCCCAGGCCACGCGGGGAGCACAGCAATATGCTACACGCTGTCTCGTCTGCCACGGTGCGGCGCTCGAGGGCAACACTTTGGCGCCGCCTCTGACCGGCCGGTTCATCGCCGATTGGGCGGGGATGACACTGGGCGATCTGTTCGACAATATCGCTCTTACCATGCCGCTTTATCGCCCCGGCTCGTTGGAGCGCAGCGTCAATGCCGACATCCTGGCCTATATTCTGAAGGTCAATGCCTATCCCTCGGGTTCGCAGGAGTTAAGCGCCGAGCCTGAGGCGTTGAAGGCCATCCGCTTCGACGCTTGGCCCATAGGGGGAGGGGCGCGCGATTCCCTTTCCGGTGCGCGGATCCCGGGACCGCGGTGAACGGTCGCCTCAAAGAGGTATAAATCCAGGAAGTGGCTTGAGGCCGATACTGGCTTTCTTCGGCCGGTATCGGCTTTTTGGCATGTCCTAGGTGGATATGTGCCGCCCCGTATCGACGCGATTGTTCACCAGTTCCTCGATGACGCCAGGATCGGCAAGGGTTGAAATATCGCCAAGATTGTCAATTTCGTTCTCCGCGATCTTGCGCAGAATCCGCCGCATGATCTTGCCCGAGCGCGTCTTGGGAAGGCGCGGCGCCCACTGCAGTATATCGGGCCGGGCGATCGGGCTGATGCTGCTGGCGATCCAGCCTATCAACTCCTTGCGCAGCGCCTCGCTGGGCTCAACATCCGCCTTCAAAGTGACATAGACATAGATGCCTTGGCCTTTGATGTCATGCGGAAAGCCCACCACGGCCGCTTCGGCGACGCTGCCATGGCTGACCAGGGAACTTTCCACTTCCGCCGTGCCCAGCCGGTGTCCGGCGACGTTCAACACATCGTCGATGCGGCCGGTGATCCAGTAATAGCCGTCCGCGTCGCGGCGGCAGCCGTCGCCGGTGAAATATTTGCCGGGATAGGTCGTGAAATAGGTGTCGAGAAAGCGTTGATGGTCGCCATGGATGGTACGCATCTGACCCGGCCATGAGCTTTTGATGCATAGATTCCCGTTGCAAATGCCTTCCAGCTCGTTGCCGTCGGCATCGACGATCACAGGTTCTATGCCGAAGAAGGGAAATGTGGCGGAGCCGGGTTTGAGTTTGACCGCGCCGGGCAGGGGCGCGATCAGGATGCCGCCGGTTTCGGTCTGCCACCAGGTATCCACCACCGGACAGCGGCCGTCGCCCACCACCCGGTGATACCAGGACCAGGCTTCCGGATTGATCGGTTCGCCGACGCTGCCAATAACCCTGAGGCTGGCCCGACTTGTGCGCCTGACCGGCGCGTCGCCGTCACGCATCAGGGCGCGGATGGCGGTGGGCGCCGTGTAGAAGATGTTGACTTTGTGCCTGTCGATGATTTCCCAGAAGCGCGATGTGTCGGGGTAATTGGGCACGCCTTCGAACATCAGGCTGGTGGCGCCGTTGGCGAGCGGGCCATAGACGATATAGCTATGCCCCGTCACCCAACCGATGTCCGCCGTACACCAATAGATATCGCCCGGATGCCAGTCGAATACATATTCATGCGTCATCGACACATAGACCAGATAGCCGCCGGTGGTGTGCAATACACCTTTGGGTTTTCCCGTCGATCCGGATGTGTACAGCACGAACAGCGGGTCTTCGGCGGCCATTGCCGCGGCCGCGCAGACGGGGGAGGCCGCCGCGACGACCTCATGATACCAGACATCGCGGGATGTCCGCATGGCGATATTGCCGCCGGTATGACGTACCACCACCACGTGACGCACCCGGTCGGTTTGGGCGAGCGCGGCATCGATGTTCGCCTTTATCGGAACCGTCTTGCCACCACGGCGTCCTTCATCGGCGGTGATAACCAGCGTGGCGCCGGAATTCTCGATGCGGTCCGTGATGGCGCCCGGCGAAAAGCCGCCAAATACCACGGAATGCACCGCTCCGATGCGCGCGCAGGCCAGCATGGCCACCGCGGCCTCGATTATCATGGGCATGTAGATGCAGACCCGATCGCCCTTCTTCACGCCGAGATTGGTCAACGCGCCCGCCAGACGGCAGGTTGCCTCGTGCAATTGACGATAGGTGACCGTCCGTGCCTGGCCGGGCTCGTCACCCTCCCAGATGATTGCCGGCTGATCGCCGCGGGTTTCGAGATGTCGGTCGAGGCAATTGACGCTGGCATTCAAGGTGCCATCCGCATACCAGCGGATGTGGAGGTCCTTCGCGTCGAACGACGTATCGCGCACCTGCGTATAGGGTTTGATCCAATCAAGACGTTTGCCATGTTCGCGCCAGAACCCGACCGGATCCTTCGCCGCGAATTCGTGCATGGCGCGCCATTTCGCCGGGTCAATAAGGGCGTTCGCCGCAAAAGCGGGCGGCACACCGATTATAGTGTCGTTGGTCATCGCGCTTCCCCCTGCTGCGGACGATGCCGCTGATGATAGCCTTGCCGATCCAAACAAGTCACGCTGCTCCGTCACAAATTTTCCGAAGGGCGATGCGCGGATGGACTGATAGTGTTTCATGTGTCGCTTCGCTCTGCGTAAAATTGGCCGCGCTGAGCGTAAAGCACGTGTGTTTTTCGCTTGGGTCTCCGGCACCGGCCGTCATGGCAGCAGTGCCGGAAACCCCTCGGAGCGTCAGGCGATGATCGGTGCTAATCCCAACGGAAGCAGTGGTCGTGCGAAGGTGGCGTTCACGACGATCGCGAGGCTGCAATAAAGCGCCAACATGCCGGCCGCGAGCCCGGCCCAGCCGCCCAATATGGTCAGGCTCGGCGTCGCCAGCAGATTGCCGAATGCCAACAGGTAGAAAGTCAGCGCCACAAGAAGCAGCAATGCCCATATGGCCCGCGTCAGACGGAACGTGGCGGCCCAGAAACAGGTTGAAACAATGGCCCATAATAGCAGCGCCGTGCCAATCGTGCTGCCCGCCTTCTCCAGGTTCAGCAAGCCGTTGTTTCCCAGAATGAGAAGAAGCGCGAACCACCACCAGAAGGCGCCATAGCTGAGAAAGACAGTGGTTCCGAACGTATTGCCGGCCCTGTATTCCAAAAGCCCCGCGATGAGCTGAATCAAGCCGCCATAAGCAAGGGCCAGCGGCAAGACCACGCTTTCCCCGCCTGGGGGAAGAATGGCCGCATTTATCAGGCTGAGCAGGACGGTCGTAACGCCAAATCCGGCCAGGCCGGCGGCGGCCGGATTTGCTTGCGGTTCGATACTGGTTGCCATTTCTCCCTCATCTTCTGCTTGCATGCGCGACGGGAATGCCGCGCATACGGCAAGGCTCACACGGAAAAAACGCGCGGGGCAAGAGGTGCATTGCGATCACGCCGCGATCGTGCGCTCTCGATAAAGTCGGATACGCTGGCGGTAAAGCAGGGCTGGTCAACCGCCTGTAGCGTCCTCTCATTGGAGCGGCGTGCGAAAACCGCCCGGCGCTTTGCTGGAATTAAAGCGGCGGCCTGCAAGGGCTTCGCCAGGGAACGCGAAAGTGGTCCCTGGCGGTGAGCAGCCAGAGGCGCCCCATAAACAAATGAGGGAAGATATGAAATCGCGGAATTTCATCTTGATGGCCGGTGTCAGCGTTCTTGCTCTGGCGTCCCATGCGGGAATTGCCGTTGCGCAGACCCCTGCGGCCAGTTCCGAGCCCGTGGAGCAGGTAGAGCAGGTCGTCGTCACCGGCTCCGCCATTGTGCGCGACGGATATCAGTCGCCGACTCCCGTCCAGGTATTGAGCCTGGATGAACTCCTGGCGCAGGCTCCAGTGAACATTGCCGATGCGGTCAATCAGCTTCCGGCGGTCAGCGGCGGCATGACCAGTATGAACAACAACCAAGGATTCAGTGCCGGCACCGTCGGCATCGCGTCGATGAATCTGCGTAACATCGGCAGTTCGCGCACACTGGTCCTTCTGGACGGGAAGCGTTCGGTTCCGTCTTCCGTGACCGGTATCGTCGACGTCAATACTTTCCCGCAAGAACTGGTTTCGCGGGTAGACGTGGTCACGGGCGGCGCGTCGGCCGTTTACGGGTCCGACGCGCTGGCCGGTGTGGTCAATTTCATTCTGGATAAGAACTATACCGGTTTAAAGGGCGAAATGTCCGGCGGCATCACCGATTATGGTGACGATACGAGCTGGAAACTGGTCGTGACGGCGGGCACGCCCTTTGCGAATGGCCGTGGCCACTTCCTGATCAGCGGCGAGATCAATCACGTTGACGGCATTACGGGAGTGCCGCGCGCCTGGGCGCAGACCGGGCGGTTCTTCCTGAAAAATCCGGCCTACACGGCTACCAACGGGCAGCCCGCGAATCTGATCTTGTCGGGTGCGGGCTTCAGCACCGCCACGCCCGGCGGCATCATTACCTCAGGCCCACTGAGAGGAACGGCCTTCGGCCCCGGTGGCACGCCCTACCAATACAATTATGGCACTATCGTCAGCGACCCGGTCAGCGTGGGCGGCAATTGGGCGACCAACCAGGCCAATGACGGCAACTCCCTGGATCAGAGGGCGCTACGCAGCAACATCTTCAGTCGCGTCAGTTATGATTTGACCGACGATATCAATGTCTATGCGCAATTCTCCTACACCCAGGCTACCACGTCCGCCTGGGACGTTGTGCCCTTCAATTTCGGAAACCTCAGTATCAAGGCCGACAATCCCTTTATTCCCGCGACCGTGGCGGCACGCGTCCAGGCTCTGAGCTTGACGGGCTTCAACATGGGCAGCTTTTGGGCCGACCTGCAGAGCGCGAAGCCCTTCTCCTTTCGTGGCACCCGCGACACCACCCGCGGCATGATAGGCGCCAGTGGGGTGGCGAATATTTTCGGCAGCGATTGGCACTGGGATGTCTATGGCCAGCTTGGATTCAACGCCTCAAGTGAAAACGGATATGCGCAGAATACCGCCAATGCCAAGTTGGCGATCGATGCCGTGCTCGATCCCGGCACCGGCGCCGTCGTATGCAGATCGACCCTTACGGACCCGAACAACGGTTGTGTGCCCTACAACATATTCGGCATAGGCGTGAATACGCCCGAGGCCATCCACTATGTATCCGGTAATGGCAACTATTCGTACCGGCACCAAGGGTTCTCGGAGAAAGTGATTTCTGCGACCATCAGCGGCGAACCGTTCTCGAATTGGGCCGGCCCGGTTTCCCTGGCTTTGGGAATCCAGCACAGGCGCGATGCGGTCAAGGGAAGCGTCGATCCCTTTTCTCCGTTGCGCCAGTGGTTCTCCGGAAATTACCTGCCGACCATCGGAAGTTTCAACGTTACGGAAGGTTTCGTCGAAGCGGTCGTGCCGGTGTTCGATGGATTCATCCTGAATCTCGCCGCCCGCGAGACCGACTACAGCACTTCGGGCATGGTTACCACTTACAAGGCCGGCGCGGAGTATTCGCCCGTCGACGATATCCGGTTCCGCGCAACCCAGTCGCGCGACATTCGTGCCCCGAATCTCAGCGATCTGTATGCGGCGGGCACCGCCGGCACCGACAATATCTTCGATCCGAAGTACAATCTGACCTACAGCAAGTTGACCATTACCTCGGGCAATCCCAACCTCAAGCCGGAGGTGGCGGATACCACGGATTTGGGCGTGGTGCTGACGCCGCGGTTTTTCCCGGGTTTCAGCGCATCGATCGATTGGTACAATATCAACATAAAGAATGGCATTGGCGGCATAAGTCCCGTTCAGATCCTCGACAATTGCATGGCTGGCCAGGCGGTCTATTGCGCCGCGATCGACCGGGATCCAACCACAGACCTCATCACCGTCATTCGGCGTGTTCCCTTCAATCTGGCATCGCAGGTTGCCAATGGCCTGGACTTCGAGGCCAGTTATACGACGCCGCTCTCCGACATTGTGTCCGATTGGGGCGGTGATCTGAGAATGCGCGTGCTGGCCACGAATTATCTGAAGAATCGCTCGGATAACGGTCTGGGCACCATCAACGATTCCGTCGGAATTAATGACAATCTTTCGAGCAATACGACGGCGGGGCCGCCCAACTGGGTCTTCAAGGGCACAATCACCTATACCAACCATCCTTTTACCGTCAGCCTGACCGGCCGGGGACTCTCCTCGGGCGTCTTCGCCAACAATGGCTCTCCCATGGTGCAATGCACTTCCGGTTGCCCGGCTTCGACGAGCCAGGCGCAGACGGTGAATGACAATCACGTTCCCGGCGCGTTCTATTTCGACACCTCCATCAATTACGACTATGGGTCGGCTCAATTCTTCTTCGCGGTGCGCAATGTGTTGAACACCGATCCGCCCATTCTGCCGTCCGCCACGGGGGTGCCGATGCTGACCCAGACCAATCTTAGTTTGTACGATGCCTTGGGTCGCACTTACCGCGGCGGTGTCCGGTTCAATTTCTGAGATTGGACAGCTATGGAGGGCATGTGCCCGCTCGCACAACCGCGCGCGGGCATTGCCTTTTCGGAAGGGCTTGGGGCCGCGGCCTGCATGCCAACCCGATCGGGGGGCAGATTATTTCGCTGACGGTAAAGTGGGCTGCGCTGCGGGTAAAGCTTACCCCGGGCGTCACGCTACACTCCAGACGGAACCGGGACCGATGGCGGCAGCGAATGCCGTGGGACGCCGGCGGGGATAAGGGATTGACAGATGATGCGCATAGCGGTGGTGCGGCCTCTTACGGGAGCGTTGAGTTTGGCGGCGGCTGGTTTGGCCGCGGTTTTCTTGGTCGGGTCCCAAACCGGCGCCGGCGCTGACAGTCCGCCCAAGGATGAGGTGGATATTCTGGTCAAGGGTGGAGAGGTCATCGATGGCAGCGGCGGCCCTTGGATGCGGGCCGATGTGGCGATCCGGGGCGATACCATCGTCTATGTGGGCCGGGCCCCCGTTAAAGCAAAGCGTGTCATCGATGCCACCGGCCGCACGGTGACACCGGGCTTTTTCGATATGCACAGCCATTCGGAATTCGGCCTGTCGCTGGATGGCCGCGGCCTCAGCAAGGTGACGCAAGGCGTCACCACCGAAATCATGGGCGAACATTTATCGGCCGGGCCGGTGCTGGGCCATGCGGTGGATGACCCGATGATGATCGCCCCGCCGGTCAAGCGCAGCTGGACGACGCTGGGCGGCTTCTTCTCGTTCCTGGAAAAGAAGGGGATTGGGCCGAATGCCGCTTCCTATGTCGGCGCCGGCCAGGTGCGCGCCTCGGTGGCGGGATACGACAACCACCCTATTACACCTGCGCAGCTGGACCAGGAAAAGCGCCTTGTGGATCAGGCAATGAGGGAAGGGGCCCTGGGCCTTTCCGCCGGATTTGCTTATGTGCCCAACAGCTTCATGAGTACGGAGGAATTGATAACCCTGGCGAAGGTAGCAGCCGGTTATGGCGGCACTTATGCCGTGCATATGGCCAGCGGCGAGGCCGGCTTGCAGCAGACGATTCGCATTGCCCGGGAAACGCCGATTCCGGCCGAGATCTTTCATTTGAACTCCACCACCAATCCGACGACCGCGCCGCAATTCATTGACATCATCAACGGGGCCCGGGCAGAGGGCGTCGATGTTACCGCCAATGCCTATCCTTACACGATGGGATGGACGTATATTAGTCAGTTGCTGCCGACATGGGCGCGCGAAGGCAACGGGGCGGCCATCGTGGCGCGGTTGAAAGATCCCGCGTCGCGCGCGCGTGTCGTGGCGGAGATGCAGGAGAGATCCCGGGACAACCCTGGGAGGCTGGCCAATACGACCATCAGTTCCGCCAACCCCCAATTCGACGCCAAGACGCTGCAACAGATTGCCGATAGCCGCCATACCACCCCCGAAGAAGCCATGATCGATATTCTGATCCAGCAGAATGCCGAAGGTTTCCAGATCGCGCCCCCCAACCCGGCCCGTGAATCAGGCGTGCATGCCGTATTGACGCAGCCCTGGGTGGATATCGGCTCCGATGGCATTGCATTGCCGGCGGGCGTGCCCACGGCATTCGGAAACCCACACCCGCGGTCCTTCGGCACGCATGTTCGCTTCATCGCCCAATATGTACGCGATGAACATGTGTTGAGTCTGGCGGAAGCAATTCGCAAGATGACGTCACAAGCCGCCAACCGGCTGGGCATCAGCGACCGCGGCCTGCTGCGCAAAGGGATGAAGGCCGATGTCGTGGTGCTCGATCCTGCCATTGTCAAGGATATGGCGACGGTTCAGAAGCCGGAACAATATGCGAAAGGCATTGATTGGGTCTTGATAAACGGGGTTCCGGTGGTGGCCGATGGGAAACCGACCAACGCTCTTCCCGGACGGATTTTGCGCGGACCTGGCTATGTGCCCGGCACGCGGTAGAGCGGAGCGGCGCCGGGTTTTCGCAAATGCGATCGGATCGCGTATCCAAAAAAGTCCAGCAGGTTGGTTTCGGGCGTGATGGTTTTCAAACTTCCGGTGTGCTATAATTTCACGGTATGCTGGAACGAGTGATGACGGGTCGCTGCGTGCGCCGGATGGAAGAAGGGACTACGCGATAAGTTGGCGCACGGCTGGGGATCCGGCGGGGGGATGGCAAATGACTTATCAGTCTACGACCAGTGGCCAGTCTGTGGTGAGGGCGGAGATAAACCAGTCCGCCAGCGACTCGACCGATGCTTATGACCGCTACGAGGATTTCGTCTCGCAGAATTTCTGTAAGCTCTCTTATCGTATCGAGCGTGAATCCAACTTCGAGATACGCAGCCAGCTGCAGTCGGTAGACGGTTTCATGATCGGGCGCTTCATTACCACGGCGGGGAAGGGCGACCTGATCCGTACGCGTGCCGCCATCAATCACGATGCCAATGGCCGTTTTGCGCTCTATGTGCCGATAAAGGGCGAGCAGGAGCTGCAGCAATTCTCGCGATCGCAGAAGTGCGGGCCTGGATCGGTCGCGATGATATCGATGGCCGAGCCGTTCATTCAACGAAAACTGGGCGACAACGACACGATTTATTTCTTTATGCCGCATGACTTCGTGGATCAGAGGCTGATGCGCAACGACAGCATCTGCGCGCGCCCGGTAATGGTCGATAATGGCATCCGCCGGTTGGTCTATGACAGCGTCGTCTCGTTCCAACGCGACGTCAGCAGCATGACCGACGTGGAATTCCGCAGCGCCGCCCGCATCCTTGGCGAACTGATCCTGCTGTCATTCGACGGTTCCGCCGACCTGACCATGGATACGCGTTCGGTGCGTACCAGCAGCCTGGCTCGCGCCAAGCGCATTATTCGCGCGCGTCTTGGCGATTGCGAGTTTTGTATTGCCGATGTGGCGCGCGATTGCGGCATTTCATTGCGCTATCTTCATGAATTGTTTCGCGCCGATGGCATTACCGTCTCGGAATATCTGAAACAGCAAAGGCTTCAGCGCGCCCGGCACATGCTGGAAAACGCGAGCCGTACAACCACGGTGACGGAGGTCTGCCTGAGCAGCGGTTTTTCCAACGCCTCGCAGTTCAGCACCGCTTTCCGGCAGGCTTTTTCCGTTTCGCCACGCGACGTACTTCGCCGCATCGGATGACCTGCCCGCGCCGCGCCGATGGGCGTGCCGCTCTGTACGTAAAGTCGGTTGCGCTGGTGGAAAAGCGCTTTTGAGGCCCGCATTCTAGTCTGAGTCCGGCGAAGCGGTGGCGTTGGAGCTTACTTGCGTGTTTGCTTCAGAGACCGCGGAAATTGGAGAATTACTGCATGCAAAGTTTGAAGAAAGCAGCTTCTTTCGGGGCCGCGGCGGCGATGCTGTTTGTTTGGGCGCCGGCAGCCAACGCGCAGGACGTCACGCGCCTGGGCAGTTCCGGTTCTGTCATTGCCGATGCGGTGACGGTGCCGCCGGGCTACACCACCTATTATATCAGCGGAACGCCGGCTTCTCCGGTCGATCCAAGCGCGCCTCCCGGCAGTCCGCAGCGGATGGGCGACACACCGGCCCAGACGGCATCGTCGCTTGATAAAATCGAAAAAATTCTGGCGCAACTGGGTCTCAACTTTGGCGATGTGGTGAAGGCCACGGTTTTCATGGCGGGCGATCCGGCCAAGAATGGCGATCTCGATTTTTCCGGTATGAACTCGGAATGGCGAAAGAGGTTCGGCACGCAGAGCCAACCGAATAAGCCCGCTCGCTCCACCGTGAAGGTCGCGTCGCTGGTGACGCGCGGGGGGCTGGTTGAAATCGAGATGGTGGCGGTCAAGAAAATCGCTCCATAGAATCCGGTATTGCAGAACCCAACGTCGGATGGGGAAAAGGCGGGCAATAAGGCCCGTCTTTTTTTCATAGTCCTTCCAGACCGCCCGAACCTTCTGGCACAGCCCGTCATCGCCACCGGTGAACTGCTCGATCAGCGCGTTCCAGCAGGGGAATTTGCCCGCCTCGCCACAGATCATTTGTCTATCCCAATTAAAAATGTCGCAGGAGACGCCAAATAGAAATGTCACAGCTAGGAACACAGTCCGGCCAGCGGGCGGGCGCGGAGCCCCCAACACGCAGCGCCCGCCCCGCTAGGCCGGGGTCGCCCGTATCAAAGCTGCGGACTGGTGCCGAGCGCGATAGCGCGAGGCTGGGAGGACTCTTGGGGTTAGGCGCCATGAAGCCCACGGCACGAACCGTCGCCTATGGTAAAAAGGTTCCATGGCCGAATCGCGTTTCAGTCAGCTTAGAGCGGTTCTTAAACCGTGGGGCGTCCGGGGAATTGGCGCACTCGGTGCATACGACATTGCCAGCAATCAATTCGATTGGCCCACGCTTGGACAAGTGTTGGGCATGAGCGGGTCGCTGCTGCCCATGTGGGCCTGGTTTTTTATTCTTTTGAGCGTCTTGTTTTACGGGCTCTTCGAGTATGTCCGACTGAAGATTCCTGCTTCCGGTCATCCGCCGAGCAACGTTGTTAATTGGCGCCCTTGGATCAGTATGGAAAGCTATACGGCTCACGAACTGGCCTTAATAATAGCCAAGGCCGATCCAGCATCCATGCGTCTGAGTTCCGAAGCTATTGGCTATCTACGTGGACTCAAGAGGGCAATGTCGGAGAAAAAGCTCAAATACCGGCCTGACGATCCTGATTATCCTCACCTCCCGCCAAGCTCCAAGGCTCGCATCGCCAAGAAAGACGCTTTAGCTTACGCGAAATCAAAGGACTACGATATGTCCCATGTCGAACGTGCAGAGGGACTTTCTGAGTTTGCGCGTAGTCGCTCCTGAGGGATGATTGTGCATGAGTAATTACGACCAGGCCCTCATCATGTTGATGATCCCGGCAGTCCTGCTGATCGTGGGTACCGGCATCGCGCTCTGGCGCGAGAAGCACCACCGCTAATCAATCACCCCACGCTAAACATATGCCCCGTCTGGTCACGCCGCTTCGGCGCGCTACGGCTCCGCTGCTGCGGCTGGCTGTCCTGGTGAGCCTTTATCATCGCGAGCAGGGGGCCTAACCGCTTGTTCTCGATCACGGCGGCCTGGTTGACCTTCCGAATCTTATCGAACGTCCGGTACGCCAAGTCCTGGCCCTTGTAGCGAACAGCGATCTTGCCATCAGGGTAATCCACCACCGTCACGCGCTTGCCGACCGCTGACTGAGCCGCCTCAGAGGGCTCCAGGATGAACATCACCTTGTCGTACTGCAGGGTGAGGGCCTGGGAGAGGGTGCGCTCCTCCTGCCAGGTGAACTCGTCCTCAAGCTGGTCGAAAGGTGACATGGGCCGGTGCAGGTCCTTCGGGTTGGCGGGCACCTTGCCAAAGCGGGCGTTATAGTCCGCCACAAAGCCCGGCAGGAACGCATTGCCAGCGGCGATGTTGTTGATGCCCGCCAGCCGCATCTCCTTCACCAGCCGATCCTGGAGGGTCTTATTGGCCCGTTCGACACGCCCCTTCGCTTGGCTGGAATTGGCGCAGATAATCTCGATCTTCAACCGGCTTAAGGCCCGACCGAACTGGGTCATGCCATCGCCCTGGAGACCAGGCTTGGCAACCCGGAATACACAATGCTTGTCGCTGTAGAAGGCAACTGGCTTTCCGTGCCGCTCCAGATAGCTCTTGGTCGCCGCGAAATACGAGAAGGTCGATTCTGTCTTCACGAACTGCAAGTGCATCAACTGGCTGGTGGCGTCGTCGATGAACACCAGAAGCGTACACATAGGTCCGCGATCCTCGAACCAGCGATGATCGGAGCCGTCGATCTGGACCAGTTCGCCCACACAGTCTCGGCGATACCGGGGCTGGTGGACCTGTGGACGGCGCTTCCTGCGCGTGGTCCAGAGACCTTCCTCGGCCATCCAACGGCGGATCGTCTCTTTACCAAGGAATATGTTGTGGAGTTCCCTGAGCTTCTCGGCGGCTAGGGTAGGGCCGAAATCGTCATAACGCTCCCGGATAATCTTCATAGTCTCGGTACGCAGGGCCTCCGGCTTGCGCCGATTGCTAGGCCGTCCGCGTACCTTGGAGATCAGACCGCCCACGCCGTGGGCTCGGTAGGCTTTGAGGAGCCGAAGAGTCTGTCGTCGGCCAAGGCCCAGGATGGCCGCCGCTGCCTGGACGGTCAGCCGATGCTTGTCCAAATCCCGCAGCACCTCGAATCGCGCTAGCTCTCTGTCGCTCATGATCCGCACCACCATCCCCAGCACCTCCCGCAAAAGGCGGAAATGGTGACATCTCAAATGGGGTAAGGGGTGACATTATCATCGGGCTGCTACATCATTTTTTCGTATAAGTAATATTATGGGAAATATGATATGGGGCAGGCTGCGATGGCCCGTCCCGGATCAGCCTTTTTGCCTGACGGGCACCCGCACGACGGTGAACCCCTTCAATGCTTCGCTGGCCTGCGCAAAGTCCGGTTGCAGCGCCAGCGCCTTGCGCAGATCGTCATAGGCTTCCTGGTTGCGGCCAAGCCGCTGCAG
>Ga0164242_10005054_pt1 | contig 14712 bp, 13 predicted proteins | sample OricomgcompostMG_FD_108783 | JGI IMG/M metagenome (GOLD analysis project Ga0164242, IMG submission 108783) | Miracle-Growth compost microbial communities from Emeryville, California, USA - Original compost - Miracle growth compost (MG) ... | reverse complement strand
TAAATCCAATTTTATAGCTAAAATTATAAAAACCAATGTCATTTCGACGAACCGATCGGGGTTGTGTGTACGGGTGAGGAGAAATCTTATACGAAATACCGGTCGGCATTTTCTCGCGTATAAGATTTCTCCGTCGCACCACGCTCATTGCTTCCCCGGCGCTATCGAAATGGCATAATTCTTAAAAGATGTGTCCATACAGTAGCTCCGAGGGAGAGGAATTATTCATGTTTTAATCGTTTTCAAAGGTATTCATGAGGGCTTCGCCGTTTAGGGTGGGGCTAATTGCTGCGCCTCCTTCGTCGGCTCGCATTTGCGTGTTGGTACAAATATTTTTTAATTACGCCTTAATTTCCCTCAGGCTTAACCGGATCGTATTTAGGACTTGGCGGCCATATATAAGTATCCCTTGGGTCGGGGTGCGTAGGGTCAAACGTAGGGGTGTTATACAAAAATTTGGCTATACTTAGCTTTTGATCCTTAATACCCTGCACAATTATTTTAGCCAGTTCATAAGCCCCATAAGGCTGGAAGTGGGTATTATCTATAGCGCCTGTTGTTGGGTTGGCCTCAAAAACTCTTTTAGTGCCTTCCTCGCCTATGGTTTGGAATAATTTGGTACTGAGGGCAGTCAGATCGATCAGCGGTAAATTTTCTTCCCGGGCCACTTTTCTCGCTGCATCCGGGTAATCGCCGTGTGTGTTTTTCATGGTACCATCGGGATTAAATGAACGGCGAGCTGTTGGCGTTATAATAACCATATTGCCGCCTTTCGCCTTTATTTCTTTAGCAAAGATATGCAGGCGTTCGGTATACCCTTTGTATGCGCCGGCATTGGCCCCGGTTTCCTTTTCATCGTTATGGCCAAATTCAACAAAAACATAGTCGCCCGGTTTTATGGTGCTTAATATTTTAGCCAGGCGCCTGTCGCCAATAAAACTATTCAGCGCATAGCCTGATTCAGCCTGGTTACAAACGGCCAAGCCTGGTTTAAAATACATCGGGATCATTTGCCCCCACGATGCCCATGGTTCGGCATCCTGGTTCACCACGGTCGAGTTCCCGGCCAGGTATAAAACTACCTGATCGTCCACCTTTTTAATTTCCACACCGTCTACAGCTGTTTGAAGGTCGAATTCCAGCGATAGTTTTTCGTCCCAGTCATATTTAGGCAACTCGCGTGGTTTTAATTTTACTTGTGTGGTAGCGTCAATATTCCGGTCCTTAATGCTTACTACGAATGATTTGGTAATGAATTTTCCGGCATCGGTTTTGGCGTTTTCCAGCATCAACCTTCGCGATTCGGCCTTTACCGTAGTCAGTGTACTGCTTTTCTGATCGCCAAGCGTAAGAGTTACCAGGTAATTACCTTCCGGAACTTTTACCGAGAAGTAAAAGGGCTTGTCGCTGGTTACAAAGTCGGCTTTCAGCAGGTCCTTGCCGCCGCGGTCAACACCTGCAGGCATGGTGCCAAAGTCAAATCCGTAACCGGTATCCTTTGAATACACGGTACCTGGGGGCACTTTTGTATAACCGGGCGCCGCTTTACCAGGGCCAAAATCAAATTTGAACGATGTTTTTACATCCTGGGCATACAAGCCGGTACTCAATACCATAGCGGCCAATGTGAGTTGAGATAAATTCCGAAAATTCATTTTTATTAGGATTATAGGGGTTAGGCCAAAACGCTTGGCGGTTTATATTTAAGCGAATCTAAGAAAAAAGTAGAAGTTTAGGGTTGTGTATAGGTATGATAAAAAACAATATGTCATTGGAGCGGAGCGACGCGGCAATGAGCCCCCTCTAAATCTCCCCCCGCAAGGCTACCGTGTACCCACACAGTAGCTACCGGAGAGGGATTATTCATGTTTTAATCGTTTTCAAAGGTATTCATGAGGGCTTCGCCGTTTAAGGTGAGGCTTCTGAGATTTGCCACGCTGCGCTCGCAATGACAAGACTGTTAAACGCAATTCGTATTAGTTCGTCCTGTCAGCGCTCTGTCTTTCTACCATCCAGCCAGGATATTCTTTAGGAAGCGCGCTGATCCCATCGATCTGCTTTAATTCATCGGCAGATAAGATAACTTCGGTCGACTGGATATTATCTTTCAACTGGTCGGTCCTTTTGGCGCCTATAATGGTGCTGGTAATGCCCGGTTGCCGGCGTACCCACGCCAGGGCTATCTGCGCCACCGAAGTATTGTGCGTTTGGCCAATTTCGGCCAGTACATCAATAATATCATAAGCCTTCTCCTTGTTAACCGGCGGGAAATCGAAAATATCCCGGCGCGAATCACCCGCTTTTTCATTGTTGCGGGTGTACTTTCCGGAAAGGAACCCGCCCGCCAGCGGGCTCCAGGGCATAACACCAATATTTTGATCGATAGCTACGGGTACTACTTCGCGTTCAATATCGCGGCCGGCTACCGAATAATAGTATTGCATACCTGTAAACTTGTTCCAGCCATGCCTTTCGGCTATGCCCTGGGCCTTCATTACCATCCAGGCCGGCCAGTTACATACGGCTATGTAACGCACCTTGCCGGTAAGCACCATATCATTTAAGGAGTGCATAATTTCCTCAACAGGTGTCTTTGCATCAACGCCATGTACGTATAGCATGTCGATATGATCCATCTGCAGGCGTTTAAGGCTATCATTAACCGAGTTAAAAATGTGATAGCGGGAAAGGCCGATATTATTTTTGCCTTCGCCCATTTTGCCGCGTACTTTGGTGGCTATTACCAATTCGTTCCGGTCGAACCCCGCATCCTTAACGGATTGCCCCAGCAATTGCTCCGATTGCCCGATGGAGTATACATTGGCTGTATCGATAAAGTTAATGCCGCCGTCGACGGCTGTTTTCATCAGTTCGTTAACTTCATCCTGCTGTACCTTGCCAATATTCCCCCATATACCGCCGCCACTACCGCCAAAGGTCATGGTACCGAAGCATAATTCGGACACAAGCAGCCCGGTGTTTCCTAAAAAGTTGTATTTCATAATTTGTGATGTTTTGAAGCAAGTTCTGTTTTTGTGTTTAAATGTTGGTCAGTAAATGGTAAAAAACTAACAAAAAATACGTCATCGCGAGAAGCGGAGCGACGTGGCGGTCCCCTACCTGCAAGTCGATCTTCAAGTAGGGGATCGCCACTCCGCCTACCGGCGGATCGCGATGACGTAGGAAAATTCTTTGTGGTTAATTTTTCATAAGCAAAACTTAAAATTTAAGCTATTGTTGATGAGTGATGAACCGCCTGGTAAAAAAACTCGAAAAAATAGGCCGCGACCCAAAGGTGACGGCAAAAGCAGTAGGATTATGCTATGTTTCGGATGCTACACCGGGTTATCATCGCAAAAAATCGGGCAACGGTTTTGCCTTTTACAATGCTGACGGCAAGTTGGTTAGGGATAAAGAATTATTAACCCGCTTTAAAAAACTGGTAATACCGCCTGCCTATACTAACGTATGGATCTCGCCTAAGGAGAACGGGCATTTACAATTTACAGGGTTTGACGCTGCCGGCCGTAAGCAATACCGCTATCATCCTTATTGGAATAAAATACGCAACCAGTCCAAATATCACCGGCTGCAAACCTTTGCCACTTATTTACCTGCTATACGCGCTCAGGTAGATAAGGATTTGAACCGCACTAACCTTGACCACGGGAAGGTTGTGGCCCTGATTGTCAGACTAATGGAGCTAACCAGCATACGGGTAGGGAACGAGGCGTACAAAAAACTTTACGGGTCATTCGGCCTAACTACGTTGATGGACAGGCACGTAAAGTTTGATGGCGCCAAGGTTAATTTTGAATTTAAAGGCAAAAAAGGCGTTTTCCATAAAGTAACCCTGCAAAGCCGTAAACTGGCCCGGCTGGTAAAGCAATGCCGCGATATTCCCGGCAAGGAGCTGTTCCAGTATTATAACCACGATGGACAGCGCTGCCCGGTAGGGTCGGGCGACGTAAACACTTATCTGAAAACAATAACAGGCGAGGACTTTACCGCTAAGGATTTCCGTACCTGGGCAGGCAGCGTGAGCGCTTTATACGCGTTTAAAGCAGCCGGTGAATTTGATTCGGTTACAGAATGTAAACGGAAAATTGTGAGCGTACTGGATGAGGTAGCCATTAACCTGGGCAACACCCGTACGGTTTGCAAAAAATATTATGTGCACCCAACCGTAATAAAAAGCTATGAGGAGGGCCACATATTCCGCTACATTAAAGAGCTGGACGAAGAGAAAGACTTTAAAGCCGCCGAGTTAAACACTGCCGAAAAAGCCCTGCTGCAGTTATTAGAGAACGAGAAACTGGCGGAGGCGAGTTAACCATTTCATGGTCATTCGCTGCGCTGTCATTTTGCTAACGTATATTCTGCCCAAAAATCAGTTGCGGGTTGCCCCATTACGGAATTAGGAGTTACAGACACTGAAAGTATTCTTCGTTGTGCATCTTTTTTTATGGCAATCCCCGATTGCTGCACTTCATTTATTTTAATGTGATATGCAAACGTTGCGCTGTCTGCTGTAATCCCCAGGTATTTTAGTGGAACAGCCAATTCGTAATTGTAATACAGGTTGTTATCAAAACGTTCTGCGGCCTTGATATTTTCTGTATTATAAACCGAGATAAGCGTATCCAACTGTGCAATGCCGCTGGTTCGGATAGTTTTATATTTGGTGCTCATTTCCTTGTTTTTTACATTCATCAGGGAATCGGCAATGCTGCCGGTAGGTTTGTTGCGCAGGTAAATTGACACCTTATTGCCGGGTGCTGATACCGGATAGCTAATACCTGAGGCGCCTTTATCACTCTTTTTGCCTGTCTGGCTTATGGTTAAGGTTATGCCCCCATTCAATATCTTCTTGATCACATCGGGAATGGTGGCTTGTACAGTTAAATACAAGTTCGCATCGTCGTTTGACAGGGTATAATTGACATCAGTAGCGTGGTTATAGGCCTGGAACTGGTTGCCCCATTCAGTGGCTTTGCCATCAATTTTAATACCGGCCGGGGCGCGTAAACTGGTTTGTTGCACATTGGGCAGTTTTTGCGCGTTAGCTATAGTGCAAACAACCAATAGTAAAAAAAAGGTAAATGTGATTTTAGGATAAGGTTTCATAAACATATTGAAATTTATAAGAATTGATATTTAATAATACCGATTATTTATCTTTTGCCAAAGTGTATTCTCCGTCAAAATCTGTCGGGTTAAGCAGGTCACTCATGCTGCCTCCCCGTGTTGCGCGGCCATTGGCGTCAACGGATACGCTACTAACATTACCGCTCATAATTTTCGACATGGCCTCCGCCAGTTCAGGTGAATTTGCACCGACCGATTTACCGTTGATGGAAACTATAGTCATTGAACTCAGGTTTAATCCGTTTAACCGGATATTATAATTAAACCCGCCATCATTATCTAAGCATGTTTGCAGATATTTTAGGGGTATAGCCAGCTCATAAGTATAAGCTTTTTTAATATCGAATTTAGAAACGGCCTTTATCCCTGTTTCATTATAAACAGAGATTATAGTATCGATACCTGTTATGCCTTTAATATGTATTTCCTTTAAAACGGTTGACAGCTGATTGTTTATTCCGGTCAGTTCGGTTTCTATATTGGTTTCCGGATCTTTTATTTTATGTATGAGGGCCCCTCTTTCCGTTGTAGCTATAATTGGGAATGTTAACATTACCGGCATTGTCTTGTTCTTTTTATCCGGGTTTTTTACCGTAAGCGTTAGGCCGCCTGCAAATGTTTTTTCAATAATGCGCGGATCGATGACTTGTACTGTTAAATACAGATTTTCATCGTTATTTGACAGGGTGTAGTAAATATCCGTTGCCTTATTATATGCACGAAACTGGTTGTTCCATTCCATTGCCTTGCCATCAATTTTAATATTGTCAGGTGCCCGCAAGCCGGCTTGCTGCACGTTTGGTAATTTTTGCGCCGAAGCCATAAAGGGGGCCATAATCAATACGCTAAATATTTGATAAATAAATCGGCGTTTCATAGTGAAAATAGTTTAATCGGTACATGGTTGTTACTATTATTCCTGCTCCGGCTCGTAGTCGGATGGCAAAAGGCTGACGATCCAATTATTCCAGGCACCTTCGTAATATAAACTTTCGCGACTGAGCAATATGCCCCTGCTATCAAACAAGGTTGGCTGCTTATCGTTCTTTAAAGCGACGCAGGCTATCTGGTAGTCAGCCGCTTCCCTAAAGCGCATCAGGTTATCAAAATCCAGGTCTACTTTTTTCTTTTTATAGATCACATACAGATAATCAGCGAATTGCAGACTAAAAGTACCCGGCTGCGGCCCCGGTTTAATAATGTCGCCTTCGTGCAAAAGCCCGGGCGCCAGGCGCGAGGCTATTTTAGGCGTGCGCAGTATTTTGTTCCACTTATACAGCGAATCCGGTGCATGCCGGGTACGGTAATGCGCAGCAAAAAATGCTATTTTTTGTTTTATAATATCATCCGGGGGCCTTGTCTGATCGGGTTCACGTGTCATTTTCCGCATCACAAATCCATCATCGGTTGCCTGGTTACGGCTGGCCGATACCAGGAAATGCCTGAAAGAGGTATTATAAATGGCCAGCCTGTTTTTTGCCCAGCGTTTTTCATCTTTTGGGCTGCCGTGCATAGGTTCAAATATAGCCGAGCCTAAATAATGGCATTTTTTGGTGGTGTAATCAACCCAAAACTCTTTAACCAGGAACCGCAGCTTATAGCCCAGCAGTGTGTTCTGTATATCCAGAAAATCATCTGTACTGGCAGTAAGCCGGTTGTTTTTAAAATTAAGATCCAGTATATCTTCATTCAGTATTTTACAATCCTGCTTGTTATTGGTGCCTAAAAATTCATATTTAAATAAACCCAGGTTGTATTGCCAATCGTGTGTGCCAATGATTATTTCTTTTAACGCGGTTGCTTTTATGCTAAGCGCTATGTTAATAGTATGCTCGCCCTCACCGGCATTAATTTCAGCTACTTTGGTACTATAACCAACAGAAGATACAACAAGTTGATAGCGGCCCGGGTGCAGATCGGATAAACTATATCCGCCATCCTTATCTGTAATGGTGCCAATGGTGGTATTGGCAATATACACGCTCACGTTGGCCAGCGGCGCTAAAGTTGCCGAGTCGGTTACCTTTCCCGTTAACCGGGTTTGGGCGTTAACCCAATGGGCCAGCAGTATAAAAATAGCAATCAGTGTACCGCGTTTGCTCATTGGTTGTGAAGCGTTTTAGTTCTGTTTTTTTGTTGAAATGGTTATTACGCCGTTTTTGGCTTTATCTCCGTATTTTGAAAATGCGGTATCCCGGGCCATCGTATTGATGGTTTCAATTTTATCGGCAGATAGCTTCTTTAGCTGCTTTTGCGTTGCTTCTTTGCCATCTATAATGATCAGTTTATCTTTAAAGTCGATTGAGCCGGAAAACATCTGGGCGAAAAAAAATCCGGGCAAAGGTTTTCCGTATTTAATTATCGCAGCGTTTTTATCAACCTTCCCGCCCTGCAGTGTTTTTAACCCGGAATCTATTTGGGCTTTACTAAATGTAGTTCCATTTACCCGCATTTTAGTTACCTTATTAAGGCTGTTCGGGTCCATTCTTTCGATAAGCTGTTTTAAAGTCTTGTCCTTTTGCGCGTCAGTTGTTGTGTCTTTTTTGCCCGTGGTGCTATAATTATCCATAACTGCCACTTTCTCTATTTTGCTGGCAGGAATGGGTACTGTAATAACCCTATTTGTAACCCCGTTTTTGTCTATATAAATAAAACTATTGGGTTTGGTTATCAGATTTAACGTGCTTTTAACCGGGCTTGCAGTAGAGAATTCGCTGGCCTCACGAGCACTTATTTTTTGCATATGGCCAGCATTAAAAGCATACACGCTATCGTACATTTTAACAACCAATGGTTGGCTTGTTTTTTTAGATACCCCCATTTTACTGTTAAAGGAATTAATAACAGATGCAGGATAAACAGCACTGCTTATATTTAATCTGCTGCTTGTTTTAGAAACGGGAGTAATGGCATAGTTGTGGGCAATAGCGGTGCTGTCATTTTTACGAAACTCGTTTAAAAAAACATTTACCCTCTCCGAGTCAACGTTTTTCTTGGTTATTACAAATAAGTAATGTTTAATATCGTCGTCATGGTCATTTTTGGGCATGTCTGTATACAGCATCATTTTGGCAATTTGACCGGCGTCAAGATGTAATAAATCATCCCGGGTTGATTTTTCTCCGTCGATGTAAATAATCGCATCCGTAAAACCTCCGCCAATGTTAAGCTTATTGGTATCGGCCGCAGCAAATGTAAAACCTGATAATTTGGGTTGGATATTTAAGCTATCAGCGGGAATATCCATAACGCTAACCGCTTTTAACAGGTCTTTATTTTTATGTTCATTCCCTTTAATATTGATGTCTAATTTATCGGCAACAGTTGTTAACGCTTTGTTGAACATATGGGTGCTGTTTTTAGCGGCCTTGTTTAATTCGGCTTTTGAAACAGAGAATACCAGTAATAATATGATCACAGCCGGCACCAGGAACATATAGCGGGTGAGGTTTAGGGACGATGATTTTTTCGTATTCATCATCATAATTCGCTTTTTAATGGTCGAGGTATTAAAATGATTAACGATGGCATTGCTTCGCGCCCCGAAATTGACATTAATAAGGCTGTACTGGTAAACCTTGCAGTCTATGCCCTTTTGCAATATTTTCCTGTCGGTTATAAACTCAATATTTTCGCGGATAGCCCTTTTCATGAGCCAGATGCCGGGGTTAAACCAATAGAAAATAGTGCTTACCTCGCCCAGCAGGATATCCAGCGTATGCCAGTCGTTCACATGGATCTGCTCGTGCTCTAATATTGCGTCCAGTTCGTGCGGCGGGTGGTTGGCCGGATTGATATAGATGCTTTTCCAAAAAGAGAAAGGATTAATATCTCCATTGATAACCCGGATCATATACTGACGGACTTGCACAGGTACCGATTGCTGATGTAAACGGTACAGGGAAAATAATTGGGTAATAAACCTGACGGTAAGCACGAGCACGCCCATCCAAAATGCTATTAGCAGCCAGTACCATTGGCTATGCGCCGCAACGTTTTGAACAAGCGTTTGAGCAGGCTGCTGCCAGTTAATAACCACCACCTGTACCGGGCGGGCAATTTCCTGGTGCCGGCTTATAAAAGCCGACAGATCAATAAAAGGATAAAGTGTTGAGAATAGGATAGCCGTTACCAGGTATGCCCTGTTTAAGGTGTAAAAGGTAAGGTGGCGCAACACCGCGTAATAGCCCAGGCAAAATATAATGAGCGCTATATTTACTTTTATGAGGTATATAAGCAAAGCTGGCATAAGGCTTATTTTTTATTGTTCTCAATCAGGTTAATAATATCTTTCAGCTCGCTGGCGCTTATCTTCTTTTCTTTGGCAAAAAAGGTAACCAGTTCTTTATAAGAGTTTTGGAAATAGTCGCTCACAAAGCCATTCATAAAGCGTTTTTTGTAATCTTCCTCTATAATGGTTGGGCTGTAGCGATAGGAGTTGCCCATTTTTTGGCTTTTTAAAAAACCCTTGCGTTCCAGGTTTTTGATGGTTGATGCCAGGGTAGTGTAAGGCGGCTTGGGTTCGGTCATCAAATCCAGAAACTCCTTAATAAAACCTATTTTGCATTGCCATACGGCCTGCATGGCTTCTTCCTCCTGTACTGTAAGCTTTTCCATTTTTTACGATTGTATCGTAAATTTACGAATTATTCGTAATAGTACAAGCGGATTCATAATATTTAACATTTGTTACACTGGAGGCGTTTTTGTTACAAAGAGTGGTGCCTATAGTAATTTGTTGGCTCGAGCGTAGCCGGATGTTAGCAGGGTTATGATTTTAATTATGTTGTCATTACGATCGCGTGTATAGCGGAGTGCCCCCATCTTATAACGAATGGAATTACACGGCGTAAAATCAAGTCACAAAAAAAAGCCCTTCATTTAAATGAAAGGCCTTCAAATATTAAAGCGGAATTACTTGGCAGCCCTTGCTTTTTTAACGTCGGCAGCGGTTACCGCACTGGCCTTATTGCCAAAGCTATTGCGTACATAGGTAAGTACGTCGGCAATCTCCTGGTCCTTCAAAATACTTAGCGACGGCATAACATTACTGTAGGTATCGCCGTTAATTTCTACATTATCGCTAAACCCTTTCAATACAATTTTGGCCAGTTTGCCTTTATCGCCCAAAACGTAAGTGGTTTTAATTAAAGGTGGATTCATGTTTTGCACACCGCCGCCATCCATTTGATGACAACTTAAACAGTATAAGGTATAAACTTTTTTGCCTGATGCTATTGAGGCGGTTAAACCCCGCACAGCGGTCGCGCGTTTCTTTACCGGTTTTTTAGCCTGGGCAAATAAATAGGTGGCCGATATGCTGATCAGCAAGGTTAGGATGAAAATTTTCTTCATTATTTTTTATTATAGGTAATACGGTAAACAGTTCCTTTAACATCGTCGGTAACATATAACGAGCCATCAGCTCCCTGGGCCAGGCCGCAAGGTTTATGATCTTGGTGACCGGCAGCTTCTTTTTCGGCCGAGCCGGCAAAGTTATCAGCAAAAATTTCCCATTCACCATCGGGCTTGCCGTTTTTAAATGGTTGAAATACCACAAAAGCGCCCGCCTGTGGTTCAGGCGAACGGTTCCAGGAACTATGGAAGGCTATGAATGCCCCGTTCTTATACCTTTCAGGAAACATATTGCCGGTATAAAAAAGCAACCCGTTAGGGGCAAGGTGACCGGGATAGGCCGCAACAGGATCAATAAAATTGCCCACTGCTTCTTTTTTGCCGTCGCCGCCATATTCAGGCATCATTATTTTTTTGTGCTGAAGTTCATCGTAATACATGTACGGCCAGCCGGCATTATCACCTTTTTTCAGGGCGTACATACATTCGGCGGGTAAAAGGGCTGATTGCTTATCTGTATACAACTCCGGGAAAATAGTACTTAACTGATCGCGGCCATGCTGCATCACAAAAAGCTGGTTCAATTGGGTGTTCCAGTCAAGCCCAACCACATTTCTTAAACCGGTGGTATAGCGTACGCCGTCTTTATAGGTTTGGTTGGGTTTATCGGCCCTAAACTGCCATATGCCGCCGGCTGAATCAAGGATAGGGCAACCCTTAATCCCCATAGAATGTGGCTGGCGGTCATGCTCCTGGCAGGAGTTGGAATAGGCGCCGATATTCACATAAATATTGCCATTGTTATCCAGCACAAGGGATTTGGTTTCGTGTTCACGGCCCATTTTTAAGCCGGTAATGATCTTTTCGGGCGCGTTTGGATTTATCACCTCGTTATTCGCATTCAGTTTATAACGAAAAACTTCCTGGTTTGATGAGGCGTACAGGTACCCGTTTTTAATGTATATGCCCGTGCCTCCATAATTACCAAAGCTCGATTTAACTGTGGCTTTTCCGTTGGCATCCTGCTGTAAAACCAATATGCCTTTGCCGTTCTTTAGTTTTGCCAGTTTTACATATATTAATCCGTTAGCGGTAACTACAATATGGCGGGCCTGCGCGCCTGTTTCGGCAGTAACTTCGGCACCAAAGCCCGCGGGTAATTTAAGGCCGGCATTATTAGCATCGGGCGCAGCGGTGCCGGTATTTTCCAACCCCGAAGATTTTTTTGGGCTACATAATACAAATATACCCGCAAGCGCCAATAAAGGCACTATGGAGGTAAACATCAGTTTCTTTTTCATAACATAGTGTTGGTTTGGAGATAGCGAATATATTAATAGCAAAAGAGAATATTTAATGCCGGATATTTTTTATGTATAATTTATTTTACAATTTATAGCACACGCTAATAACTGCTTGCTTCTGTAAGTAATGTTGTCGCTTCCTCGCTTAATTTCAGTTCCGTTGCTTTTATCAGATCATTTAGCTGCTCAATGCTGGTGGCGCTGGCAATAGGGGCCAATATACCGGGCCGGGCCATTAACCAGGCTAAAGCTATGCTGGCTTGCGAGGTGTGGTACTGACCGGCCACCTGGTCGAGCGCGTTCAGGATCCGGAAACCGCGGTCGTTCAGGTATTTTTTAATGCCCTGCCCGCGTTTACTTTTTGAAAAATCAGCTTCCGAACGGTATTTGCCCGTCAGGAATCCGCTGGCCAGCGAGTAATACGGTATTACGGCCAGTCCCTGCTCCAGGCACAGGGGCTCCAGGTTGGTTTCATAATCCTGGCGCTGGTACATATTGTATTCGGGCTGCAGGGTTTGGTATGCAGGCAGGTTATTGCTGGCGCTTACCTGCAAGGCTTCGGCCAGGCGGTCGGCTTTATAGTTCGACGCGCCAATTACACGTATTTTACCTTCTTTAATTAACTGCCCGTAAGCTTCCAGTGTTTCGGCAAGTGGTGTATCACGGTCGTCATCGTGCGATTGATAAAGATCTATATAATCAGTTTGCAGGCGTTTCAGGGAATCTTCCACCGCCTGTTTGATGTATGCGGGCGATAGCCCTTTCTTACCCGGCCCCATCTCTTTGCCTACCTTGGTAGCCAGTATTACTTTGTCCCTCTTGCCCGATTTTTTGAACCATTTGCCAATAACCAGCTCAGAATCGCCGCCGGTATTGCCCGGAACCCAGCGCGAGTAAACATCGGCCGTATCAATAAAATTTAACCCGGCGCCAGTAAAGGTGTCCAGCAGTTTAAATGATGTGGCTTCATCTGCTGTCCGTCCAAACACATTGCCGCCAAACATTAAAGTGCCTACACTAATGCCGGTTTTTCCTAATTCACGTTTTTCCATAAAGCTAATATATAATGGTTAAACCGAAACCTGCTCGGCCAGTTCAGCAACCCAGCCCGAAAAATAAGGATCGGTGCCGGCTGCGCGCGTCCATTTCCCGTTATTGTTACGGACAATAATTAAATGCAGCGTTTCATCGATAGATAAAAATTCGTAAGCATCTGCAAAGCCCGGATAGTTGACGCGTTTGGCAATGCCGCTAACAGGACTGTCTGAACCGGTAAGGGTTACGTTGATTGGTGTATTCATAGCTGATAGATTGGTAAAGGAATAACACTGTTTATGCTATTGTGTTTATCGTTTTTTACCGGCGGTGTTAATTAGCGGCATATTGTTAATATTTATTTAACCCGTGGTTCATTTACTTTAAAACTAAAAAAGCATAGTACGTGTTGATTGATAATAAGTTAAATTAAAATATAAGTATGAAATATTTTCAAGTAGCCCAAGGTGTTTGGGGGATGAAATTATTTTTTGTGAATGTATATGTTATTGCTAACCGCAAAAGTTTTTCAAAAGGGTGGGTGCTGGTAGATACCGGTCCCGAAGGCTCGGCAAATAAAATTATAACCATGGCCGAAAGTATTTTTGGTAAAGGGACCCAACCGGCCGCTATTATACTTACCCATGGCCATTCCGATCATTCCGGCAGCGTAAAGCAACTGCTTAAATACTGGGATGTACCTGTTTATGCCCACGAATTGGAGATACCTTATTTAACCGGAGTTTCATCTTACCCGCCGGCCGACCCGAGTGTAGGGCACGGTTTGTTAAGTTTGCTCTCTGTTTTCTTCCGGAAAAACCCGATCAGTTTGGCGGATAAGGTTAAGTCAATTGATATGAACGAAGGCATTGCGGAATTGCCGGAATGGAAAGTGATCGGTACGCCAGGGCACTCGCCCGGACATATTTCTTTGTTTTTGCCCTTAAACACCACGCTGATAGCCGGCGACGCCCTGGCTACTACCCATGCCGAATCTGTTGTGGCTATACTGGGTAATGTTAAAAGTTTATCGGGCCCACCTATGTATATGACAACGGACTGGCAGGCAGCCGAGGAATCGGTAAATAAAATTGCCGCGCTGGAACCACGCATCATTGCCGCCGGGCATGGCCCCGTTTTGCGCGGCCGCGATGTAAAGGAACCATTGCAGCATTTAAGCAGCCGTTTCAAGGAAACGGCGGTTCCATCGAGCGGAAGATATGTCAACGCACCGGCTGGCGCCGACGAAAATGGCACATATTATGTACCGCCATTTGCGGTAAGCAACAAGTTTAAAGCCGGCGCTGTGGTTTTAGGAGCCGTAATGGGTTTTATGATTGCCCGTTATAGCAGGGGGTACAACAGTAAATACTAATGCTTTAGTTATATTGTGAGCAATTGTGATAATTAATTGCCGGTAAAAAATATTAATATATGGATCTGTTTTTTGTTATCGCATTGCTGGTAATTATTAGTGCCACTTACTCTTATATCAACGCTCGTTTTATTAAACTGCCGGGTACTATTGGCATTATATCATTGGCTATCGGCGCGTCCATCCTGGTGCTTATTATTGATCGTGCCGATCCGCGGGCGGCTAAATATCTAACCTCGCTGGCAAAAAATATTGATTTCTCCCGCACGGTGCTCAATATTATGCTGGGTTTTTTACTTTTTGCCGGTTCCTTTAACCTTAATGTAAAAAAGCTGAAAAAGGAAATGCGGCCGGTGCTGCTATTAAGTACAATTGGTGTTATCCTTTCTACCGCGGTGTTCGGCACGTTGTTTTATTATATAGGTCCGTTTTTCCATATTTATGTACCGTTTATTTATTGTCTGCTTTTTGGCGCATTGGTATCGCCTACAGATC
>Ga0164242_10005053_pt1 | contig 14712 bp, 14 predicted proteins | sample OricomgcompostMG_FD_108783 | JGI IMG/M metagenome (GOLD analysis project Ga0164242, IMG submission 108783) | Miracle-Growth compost microbial communities from Emeryville, California, USA - Original compost - Miracle growth compost (MG) ... | reverse complement strand
GGCGGAGCATCGCTGTGGGACGTGGAGTTCCGCGGTGAGGTGACCGCCACCATGGTGTACGACGGCCAACCGGTGCTCGACCACTTCAAGAGCGTCGATGAGAACACCCTGATGGGCGTCATGGACGGCAAACGCCAGCGCGCCACCGGTAGCTACTACTACTTCATCCTCGAACGCGACCGGTGAAAATCACCGCCGCACTGAGCGGCTCGGCGCAGTCGCCGTTCACGCTCGAAGAGGTGGACCTGGACGCCCCGCGCGCCGACGAGATCCTGGTCCGCATCCACGCGACCGGGGTCTGCCACACCGACCTGACCTTCAAGGCACAGTCCCGGGGGCCCGCGGTCTTCGGCCATGAAGGCGCCGGGGTGGTCGAGCAGGTCGGTGCCGAGGTGTCCGGTATCCGGCCGGGTGACCACGTGGTGCTCAGCTACCGCAGCTGCGGCGGATGCCGGAAATGCCTGGCGGGAGAGCCCGCCTACTGCTCGCGCATGGTCAAGTTGAACATGTCCGGCGGTCGCGCCGACGGCTCACCGACGTTGTCGCAGAACGACACCCGCCTCTTCGGTGGCTTTTTCGGTCAGTCCAGCTTCGCGCGCTATGCGCTGGTGGCTGCCGACAACGCGGTGGTGGTCGACCCGTCGGTGGATCTGGCTGTGGCCGCACCCCTGGGCTGCGGGTTTCAGACCGGGGCCGGTGCGGTACTCAATGTGCTGACACCGCAAACAGATTCGCAGTTCGTGGTGTTCGGCGCCGGCGGCGTCGGCCTGGCCGCCGTGATGGCGGCGGCCTCCGCCGGGGTCGGCTCGATCATCGCGGTCGACCCGGTGGCCGCGCGCCGCACCAAGGCCGCCGAACTCGGTGCCACCCGCACCATCGATCCGACTGCCGAAGACGTCGCGGCGGCGGTCCGCGGCACCACCCACGCGCTGGACACCACCGCGAACACTGAGGTGATCGACACCGCGATCGGCGCTCTGCGGCCGCGCGGCACACTGGTCCTGGTGGGCCTGGGTGCCGGCCGCGGCACCATCGATCTTGACGATGTGATGCTGGGCGGCAAGGTGATTTGTGGCTGCATCGAAGGTGATGCGGACCCGCACACCTTCATCCCGCAGTTGCTCGATCTACATCGGCAAGGTCGGTTCCCGATGGAATCGCTGGTCCGCACCTACCCGGCACCGGACATCAACCAAGCCGTGGCGGACTCGCGCTCCGGCGCCACCATCAAACCGGTGTTGCTCTGGTGATGGCGATGCGCGCAGCGGGCCACGCCACCCGGGAACGGATCATGACCGCGGCCAAGGCCGAGTTCACCGAACACGGGCTGGCGGGTGCGCGGCTCAACCGCATCGCCGTCAACGCCAATGCCAGCAAGGAGCGGCTGTACAGCTACTTCGCCGGCAAACAGCAGCTGTTCGAAGCGGTTGTGGCGCAATGGATCAAAGATGCGCCCTACCAGAAGCCCTTCTCTCCGCACGATGTGCCGGGCTACGTGGTCGGGCTGTTCGACAACATCATCGCCGATCCGGCCGGCGCGCGGCTGCAACGCTGGATCGAACTGGAGGCTCCCGACGGGATGTTCACCGATCATCTGGTGCGGCGGGTCTTCCGGGCCAAACTCGACCTGATCGCCCAAGGGCAGCACGACGGGCTGATCGATGCGAGCTGGCGTCCGATGGATCTGCTGGTGCTGCTCGACGAGGCCGCGTACTCCCTTGCCCTGGGCGGATTCGGGATCAGCCGGATCATGGGCGAGCCGATGTCTGCGGACACCATTGCCGATCGACGCGCCGCGGCCGCCGAAGCGGCGCGCCGCCTGATCAGCCGTTAGCGCACCGCTCAGGTGGTCGGCGGCAGGTCCGCCGGCGCCGGGGCGGCCGCGGCCGGTGCGGCTGGGCCCGGTAGTGCCGGCGCGGCGGGCTGCAGATGCTGTGCTGCGGCAACCGAGTTCGTCGAACCGGCGGCCGGTGAGATCGCCGCGGGCGGAGCCGGAGCGGTCGGCGACGGTGCCAGGGCATCGGCGGCCCAACCGGCTTGCAGCTGACCGACGGCGAAGGTGACGCCCTGGTTCACCAAGCCGTTGTCGACGTAGCTGTTGTGCGCGTCGAAGCTCGATCCGTGTGGGTCGCAAACCACGTCATCGTCGGCGCACAGTTGTTTGGTCTTGGCCTGATAGAGCGGACCGATGGTGATCGGCGGGTCGTTGATCGCGCGCATGAAGCGCGGCGACGGGGTTCCATAGAGCACGACGGCCGATACATGTTCGGCGATGTCCGGTGGCATCGGTGCGGGCACTTCGGTGGCGGCCACGCCGTCGGGTATCGAACCGGCTGTCACGAAACCCATCACCGCGGCGCCCTGGGAGAAGCCGCCCAGCACCATTTTGGTCTTGGGGCAACTGATCGCGGTCGCGGTGATGTGGTTGCGGGCGTCGCGAATACCATCGACCGCGGTGGGGAAGTCGGTGGTGGCCGGGTAGTCGACCGAGTACACGTCGAGGGATTTCGGGGCGAGCTGGGCGCGCAGCGTATTGACGAACGCATCTCCGACGAACCCGTTACCGGGGGCCTCGGTGGTGCCGCGGGCAAATAAGGCGAGGGCATCTGGGCAGTCCGCAGCGTGCGCCGTCGGCAACAGGGGAGCCTGCAACATCGCCGGCGCGAACGCCCATGTTGCTGCTGCCGCAGCGCCGATCAGACTGCTGATTCGGCGTGGCTTCACCAACTCATGCTGACACACCCCGGCCGGTTGTGCTCGGTTGTCGAGGATTCGGCGTGGCGCCCAGCAAATGTCGGATGGGGCCGTCTGTCGGTGCCGAGATCGACGAAATGGCCGGTTTCCCTCGGCTTTTGCGACCGATTTGTCCGTTTTGGCGAAGTCAGCGCGCAATCATGACGGCGAAGACGGTGAAACTGACCACAACGATGGTGGCCCGTAACACCTTCGGCGGCAACAGCCTTCCGGCCCGGGCTCCTAACTGGCCGCCGATGGTCGACCCGAGGGCCAACACCAGGGCGGGTATCCAGGCCACGTGTCCGATGGCCATGAAGATGATCGCCGCCACCCCATTGGCCACCCCGGTGCAGATGTTCTTGACCGCGTTGAGCCGCTGAAGGCCGTCGCGCAGGAACAGACCCATCAGCGCCAACATGATGATCCCTTGGGCTGCACCGAAATAGCCGCCGTAGATCGCACAGCCGAAGACTCCGACAAACAGTGGTAGTCGATTGGCTGCGCCGGAAGCACTGCGTTGGTCCAGCCTTCGGCGCAGCCATGGCTGGATCAACACCAGCACCCCGGCCAACAACACCAGCCAGGGCACCACCGCGGTGAACGATCCCGGTGGCAGGGCCAGCAGCAGCGCCGCGCCGACGATCGAGCCCAGCAACGTGGTCAGGCCCAGGTTCACGGCCCGCGAACGCTGGCCCGCCAACTCATGTCGGTACCCGTATGCGCCGCTGAAGTTGCCGGGCGCCAGGCCGACGGTGTTGGTCATGTTGGCCACCAGCGGTGAGTAGCCGACCGTCATCAGCACCGGGAAGGTCAGCAGGCTGCCCGAACCGACCACTGTGTTGATGGTGCCGGCGACGATACCGGCCAGGAATACCGCGACGGCGGCCCAGGGACTCAACCAGCGGCCCGGAAGTAGTGCTGGATGTCGGCGACGGTCAGCAACTCCACCCCGATCAGTTTCAGGTCATCGAGGCGCTCACCGGTGACCTGCGAAGTGGCATCGGTGACCAGGGCGGCCCGGTAGTCGCGTTCGGAGGCATCGAAGAGGGTGGCCCGCGGACAGTTGGGCAGATTGCATCCGGCCACTACGACGGTGTTCACCCCGGCTTCGCGCAGGTGCGCATCGAGTTCGGTGCGGAAGAACGCCGACCACCGCGGCTTGAACAGCACCACTTCCCCGGGCGCGACGTGCTGGATCCCGCCGGCCAGCAGTGAGTCGTAATCGAGTGGGTGGCTCAGCAGCGTCGTCGGTATCGCGGCACCGTCGGTGTGTGGTGCGGCGATCTGCCGTCCGGACTCGATGGCCGCGCGCCGCGGCGGATCGACGTCGCTGCCGCCGGGGATGTACAGCCGCACCACGTGCACCACCGGCCGGTGCGCGGCGCGGAACACCGTGGCCAGATCGGCCATGGTGTCGACCAGTGCGGCGGTGCCGGGTACCGCCGCGGCGCCGGAGATGAAGTCGTTCTGGACATCGACGAGCACCAGGGCGCTGCGAGCCAGGTCGGGTGCGGTGTAGTCGTGGTCGACGGACACGCCCTCGATCTTCTCAGACCCGGCAAGTGATGTGCGTCAACCCCTGACGCCGCGACACGCACAATACTAAGCAGGTGCTCAGCATTTGAGTTCGCCCATTGAAGAGGGTGCGCCGGTGACGACCACGAGAGGTATGCGATGACGCTGCAGTCAGTGCTGGAGGACATCCAGAAACGTCCCGGTACGGGCGATGTCATTCCGATCATCGACCCGGTCAGCGAGGAGCAGATCGGCGAGTTCATCGACTTCGGCCCGGAGATCGTCAACGAGGCCGTGGCCACCGCCAAGTCCTGCGCCGAGTTCTTCCGGTATTACGCGGGCTGGTGTTCGAAGATCAAGATCAACGGCACCGCGTACGACATCCGCACCACTGGCATCGCCACCGACTCGTACGTCGACCAGCACGGCTACACGCCGCGCGAGCCCTATGGCGTCGTCGGCCTGATCTTCCCGTGAAACGAACCGATCTTCAACGCCTGTGCCAAGATCGCCCCGGGCTGGACGGTGTTCACCGTCGATCTGGTGGGCAAGGCTGCCGGCGAATATGGACGGCCGTTCCAGGGCCTGCCGCCGGTGTTCGAAGGCATGCTGCGCACCAAGTACTTCACTGCCATCTTGTGAATTGCACTGATAGCTAAGGCACGCGAGGTTTGGTGCCCGGCACCTGCACCGGCCGACTCTGCGGGACGGCCGGCACGACAGGCGGGGGCAACAGATCGGTGACGTTGGCGCGCAACACCTCTGCATCGACATCCGGAAACCGCACCGGTTCACCGATGGGCGCCTCCAGGCGCAGGGCCGAGCGCAGGTCACCGAATGTGCGACGCCGCCAGGCCGAGATGTTCGGCTCGCGTACCCCGGTGAACCACTCCAGGAACTGCAGGATCGAGGTGTGGTCGAACGTCTCGGAGGCCACCCAGCCGCCGATTGTCCACGGGGACACGATGATGCACGGCACTCGGTACCCGCCGCCAATCGGTTGACCGTGCACGAATTCGTTCGCGGTACCGGCCCTGGGCAACGGCGGGATCACGTGGTCGAATAGACCATCGTTCTCGTCGTAGTTCAGGATGAACACCGTCTTGGCCCACAGATCCGGGTTGGCCGCCACTGCATTGATCCGATTCGCGATGAACCTGGCCCCGTCGGCCGGCCGGAAATCGGGATGTTCGCACGCCGCGGCGTCGGGCATGATCCACGACACCGCCGGTAGCCGGCCGGCTCGTGCGTCGGCCTCGAACGAGCCGATGGGGGATAGGGCAATTCCCTTGCGGTACAACGCCGAATCCTTCGGTGCCTGCTGATATTGGGTGAACTGCTCTAGCACGTTCAGCCCGTAGTCGTCGATCTCGTTGTAGACCTTCCAACTGACCCCGGCGGCCTCCAACCGTTCGGGGTAAGTGGTCCAGGAGTAGCCGCCGTCGCGCGTCACATTGCTGATCAGTGGGCCGCCGTGGGCACCCGCCGGATCGATGGTCCCGGTCATCCACATCATCCGGTTCGGCCAGGTGGGGCCGAGCACCGAACAGTGGTAGGCATCGCAGATGGTGAACGCGTCGGCCAGCGCGAAGTGGAACGGGATGTCCTCGCGCTGGTAGTACCCCATGACGAACGGCCCATTGGCACCGTCGGCCGCCCGGTGCGCCGGCAGCCAGTTGTCCATCCGGCCGCCGTTCAGCGCGGCATGCTGCACCGACCAGGCATGCGAGGTCGACGGGATCTTCTGCACACTGTTGCGCGAGGTGTCCAGATGAAACGGCAGGGTGTAGCCGTCCGGATTCTGCGGATCGGGCTGGGCGAACACCGACCCGCCACCGGGCAGCCGCGCCGCGGTCGGGTCGCCGAACCCGCGTACCCCGCTCATGGTGCCGAAGTAGTGGTCGAACGAGCGGTTCTCCTGCATCAACAGCACGACGTGCTCGATCGGCTGGGGTGTCACCGGTTCGGCCAGCGCCCGCTGGATGTGTGCCGGCATTGCGGCCAACGCCGCCGCCAGCGCAGAACCGCCGAGGAAGCGCCGCCGCGTCATGGCGGCGTCGAGTGATCGACTCAATGCGGTCTCCTTTGCGGTCACCGGAGCAAACTGATCCAATCACACCCATGGGAGATGGCACCGCCGCGCGACGCGATCGACTGGCCGAGGTCGGCGTGCGGGCCATGCTGCGACGCATGGGGCTGCCAGGTCCCGCGATCGGATTCCGGGTCCAGCGGGCGTTACCGGTGCCGATGCGTGACGGGATCGACCTGCTGGCTGATCACTACGTGCCCGACACTGCCACGCCGGCCGGCACCCTGTTACTGCGCACTCCCTACGGCCGGGACGGTCTGCCGGCCCGGGTGATCGTCGGAGTCTATGCAGCACAGGGCTATCACGTCGTATTGCAGAGCACCCGTGGCACATTCGGGTCCGGCGGAGTTTTCGAGCCCGGACGCAACGAGGTCGAAGACGGCGCGGATACCGTGGCCTGGCTGCGCGAGCAGCGCTGGTTCACCGGCGAATTCGCCACCGCCGGCGCATCGTACCTGGGCTACACCCAGTTGGCGCTGCTGGTCGATCAGCCCGCCGAGCTGACCACGTCGGTGATCACCATGGCGCCGCACGATCTGGGCCAATCCATCTGGGGGACAGGGGCTTTGCAACTCGGTGATTTCCTGGGCTGGAGCTACCAGGTGGGCGTGCAACACGATCGGGGGTGGATCCGGCAGATCCTGCAGGGCGGTGCCGTGCACAAAGCCGTGCAACCCGCGCTGCAGGAACTGCCGGTCGTGCGCGCCGCCGACGATCTGCTGGCCGAGCGCACGCCGTGGTCGGCAAAGTGGCTGCGCCATGACGACCTGGACGCGCCGTTCTGGGCCGACCTGCGCGTCGATCACGCCCTCGAGTATGTACGGGGCCCGCTGCTGCTGGTCACCGGGTGGCAGGACGCGTTCCTGGACCAGACGCTGCAGCAGTACCGACGCCTGCGTGAGCGTGGCGTCGACGTGGCGCTGACCGTGGGTCCGTGGCCGCACGGCCAGGGCGGCACCGAAACCATGCGGGAATCGGTGCTGTGGCTCAACGGCACCCGCCAGATCGGCCCGAGGGTGCGGATCTGCACCCTCGACGGCGACTGGCACGAATTCGACCACTGGCCCCCGCCGGCCGCCGACCGGGTGCTGTACCTGCGACCCGACGGGGCACTGGCAGACCACGCGCCCACCGAGGGCCGACCGTCGACCTTCATGTACGACCCCGTCGATCCGACGCCGAGTATCGGTGGGCGCCTGCTGATTTCGAAGAAGTCGGGTTACGTCGACGACTCCGAGCTGGCGCATCGCTCGGACGTGCTGTCCTTCACCGGACCCGTGCTGACCGACGACCTGGAGGTGATGGGTACCCCGGCCGTGCAGCTGTCCCACCACACCGACAACCCGCACGCCGACGTCTACGTCCGGATCAGCGACGTGGACCCGGCCGGGCGCTCCCGCAACATCACTGACGGGTTCGTGCACCTGTCCGAGTCCACTGACGGCCGACTGCGCATCGAACTCGACCCGACCGCGCACACGTTCCGGGCGGGACACCGGATCCGGCTGCTGGTCGCCGGCGGTTGCTATCCGCGGTTCGCCCGCAACTTCGGCACCGGTGAACCACTGGGCACCGCCACCCGCATGGTGCCGGTCACGCACACCATCGCGCACGGCGACGGTGGTCGGTCGCAGCTGATCCTGCCGGTCACCGCAGGGTAAACCTGCTCTGACTGCCAGCGCACGCTGACCGGATCTGACTTTCAGCGCACGCTGACGACCACTTTCCCTGCCGCCGAACGGTTTTCCAGCGACCCGATCGCGTCGCCGGCGCGTTCCAGCGGGAATACCACCGGCTGCGGAGCGGTGATCGCACCCGAGGCCAGCAGCGGCGCCAACTCGGCCCACTGCTCGGCCAGGTAACCGGGATGGCCGCCGGCCCACGCACCCCAACCGACGCCGATCGCATCGATGTTGTTCAGCAGCAACCGGTTGACCTTCACGGTGGGGATCTCACCGCCGGTGAAGCCGACCACCAGGAGGCGCCCGCCCGCCTTCAACGACCGCAGCGAATCGGTGAACCGGTCACCGCCCACCGGATCGAGCACCATGTCCACGCCGCGTCCACCGGTCAGTTCCGCTACCGCATCCTTGAAACCGTCGGCCATCACCACATCCGAAGCTCCTGCGGCCCGGGCAATTTCGGCCTTCTCCGGCGAACTGACCACCGCGATGGTGCGCGCCGCACCGAACGCCGGTGCCAGCCGCAGCGTCGAGGTGCCGATGCCACCGGCGGCGCCGTGCACCAGCACCGTCTCACCGGGCGCCAGCCGGCCCCGGGTGCGCAGCGCGCAGTGCACCGTCAGATCGTTGAACAACAGGCCTGCACCCGCCTTGAACGAGACATTGTCGGGCAGCTTGAACACCTGATCTGCCGGCACCGCAACGACTTCGGCCATCGCACCGCACAACATGGTCAGGGCCGCAACACGATCGCCGGCCGCGACGTGGGCGCCGGCCGGGGCGCTGCGCACCACCCCGGCCAGTTCGGCGCCCGGCACGTACGGCAGCGGTGGCTTGTGCTGATACAGCCCGCGGGACTGCAGGGCATCGGGAAAGGCCACCCCGGCCGCATGCACCTCGATCACCACGGCGCCGGTGCCATCGGGTTCATCGATCTCGGTGACCTCGGCCGCGGACGGGCCGTCCAGCCGGGCGATCTGTATGGCGCGCATGGCGTCCTCTTCTCATCGGGCGATCGACCCATCTAACAACGCAGTCGTCGCGCGCCGGTCGACACCATCGGGCAACCCGGCGGGCGATCAAACCGGTACCGGCGGTACGGGTAAGGTGCGAGTTCTGGCAACGTCGCCAGGCGTCGAACGGAGCACCATGACCGTCTTCAACGAATCCGCACGGATGCGGCCCGGGCGCCCGGCCGCGGTTCGGCCCAGGCAGGTGCTCGATGTCACCTCGGTCGATGGCACCCGGCTGTACGCCGAGGTCTTCGGCCCCGAAGACGGCCGGCCGATCGTGCTGGCGCACGGCATCACCTGCGCGATCGGGATCTGGGGCAACCAGATCGCCGAGCTGTCCAAGGATCATCGGGTCATCGCGTACGACCATCGGGGTCACGGCCGCAGCCAGGCTCCGCGTGGTCGCGCCAAGTACAACTTGGACTTTCTGGCCGCCGACCTCGATGCGGTGCTGGATGCGACGCTGCGGCCTGGCGAACGTGCCGTCATCGCCGGCCACTCGATGGGCGGTATCGCGATCACCTCATGGGCGCAGCGCTATCCGGGGCGGGTCGCCGAACGCGCTGCCGCGGTGGCCTTGGTCAACACCACCACCGGTGACTTGCTGCGACTGGTGCAGTTCCTGCCCGCGCCGCCGCGGCTGGAGACCTCTCGTGAGCGGGCCGCGGGCCGGCTGCTCAAGACCTTCGGCGGAGCCCCGCTGGTGCCGGGTTCACGTGGGCCCGGCCGGCGTTTCGTGGCCACCATCGCGGTCGGGCACGACGCCGATCCGGTCGTCGCCGACTATGTGTTCGAGCTGTTCGAGGGCACCCCGGCGGCCGGGCGTAGCGGCTGGACCAATGCGCTGGTCAACGGTCTGGGACCGCAGCACATTGGGCTGGACAATCTGACCGTTCCGACGTTGGTGATCGGCAGCGTCAAGGACCGGCTGCTACCGATCGCGGCCTCTCGCCGGATCGCGGCGAACCTGCCCAATCTGTGGTCGTTCGTCGAGCTGGGCGGCGGGCACTGCGCCATCATCGAGCGCCCCGACGAGGTGAACCAGCAGCTCCGGGCGTTGCTGGCCGCAGTGTCCTGACTTCGCTGTCCCGCGGCGCCGCGGTGTTCTAGGGTAGGTATCGGTACCGGTGGTACCGCCGTGAACCAAGGGAGTTTCTAGATGGACGGGCAGCCCGAATTCTTCGACGTGCTGATCATCGGTGCCGGTATCTCCGGGATCGGCGCCGCCTACCGGATCCATCAGCGCAACCCGCAACTGACCTACACCGTGTTGGAGCGTCGCGAGCGCATCGGCGGCACCTGGGACCTGTTCCGCTACCCGGGCATTCGTTCCGACAGCGACATCTTCACCCTGAGCTTCCCGTACCAGCCGTGGACCCGGCCGGAGAACATCGCCGACGGCGAGCACATCCGTGAGTACCTGACCACCGCGGCGCAGCAATTGGGCATCGACAAGCACATGCAGTTCAACACCCATGTGCAGTCGGCCAATTGGGATTCGGCCACCGACACCTGGACGGTGCACACCGTGCAAGAAGGGGTGGCCAAGGCCTACCGCGGCCGGTTCCTGTTCTGCGGCACCGGCTATTACAACTACGACGAGGGCTACACGCCCGATTTCCCGGGCATCGAGAACTTCACCGGCCAGGTGGTGCACCCGCAGTTCTGGCCGGAGTCACTGGATTACGCCGGCAAGAAGGTGGTGGTGATCGGCAGCGGCGCCACCGCAATCAGTTTGGTGCCCGCCCTGGCGCAGACCGCCGCCAAGGTCACCATGCTGCAGCGCTCACCGACCTACCTGATGTCCCAGTGGCGGATCGATCCTATGGTCGAAGCGATCCGGAAAGTGTTGCCGGCCAAGCTGGCTCATCGTCTGGTGTGGTTCCGTAACGCCCTGTTCGCGGTGCTCAGCTACAACCTGCTGCGTAAGTTCCCCAAGGGCGGTCGGAAGTTGATCCGCAGCCGGGCAGCGGCCGCACTGCCCCCGGGCTATCCGGTGGACGTGCACTTCAATCCCCGCTACGACCCGTGGGATCAACGGCTGTGCGCGGTGCTGGACCGTGACATCTTCAACGTCATCAGTTCGGGCGCGGCCGAGGTCGTCACCGACCACATCGACCACTTCGATGCCACCGGCATCGTGCTGAAATCCGGTGGGCGCGTTGATGCCGACATCGTGGTGACCGCGACGGGGCTGCAGCTGCAGGCCCTCGGCGGTATCGAGCTGAGTCTGGACGGCGTGGGGTTCAAGGCCTCGGATCGCTTTGTCTACAAGGAGTTCCTGCTCGACGACGTGCCGAACATGGCCTGGTGCCTGGGCTACACCAATGCCTCCTGGACCCTGCGTGCGGACATGACGGCCCGGGCGGTGGCGAAGTTGTTGGCGTACATGGACACCCACGGCTACACCCATGCCTACCCGCACCTGGGCGATGTGCCGATGGACGAGAAGAAGACCTTCGACCTGGACGCCGGATACATCAACCGGAATCCGCACGCACTGCCCAAATCCGGTACCCACCGGCCTTGGCATGTCCGGCACAACTATGTGCTCGACGTCATCGATCACCGCTTCGACCGGATCGAGGAGTCGATGGTGTTTGGCCGGGTGCCCGTACGCGCCACTCATCGGTTCAGAGACACCGGAATCGACACTTTGCCCTCGGCCCGAGCCGACAACTCGGCATAAAACAACCGACCACGTGGCCTACATCTCGATCGTCATCGATATGGGTAGATCACGCGAGACGGCCGGTGAACGTATGGGCAGCGGCCATGGAACTGGAGCATCTGCTCCTGTAGGCCGCCACTTTGGGCAGTTAGCGGGCAGTAACGTTTCGAGTTTGATGCGAGTATCGGTCCCTCGTCGAAGATGCTCTCATCGCCGCCGAGGCGCTGCGGGGTTCACCGGCGGGTGCTGTGTTTCGCTCAGATCACGGAAGCCCAATACACCTCAAAGGATTTCGCGACACTCTGCGCAGATCTAAGCATCGTCCAGTCTATGGGTGGGGTGGGGTCAAGCGCCGATAACGTGTTCGCTGAATCGTTCAACGCCTGCCTTAAACGCGAGATCCTGCAGGACCGCAGCCAGTGGCCCGACGCTGCTACCTGTCGCCGCGAAGTGTTCCGGTGGCTGGTCCGATACAAGCTGAAACGGAGGCATTCCCGCTGCCGCTATTCCAGCCCGGCCAGCTACGAAGACACCCACGCATTCGCTACGCTGCCAGAAGCTGCTTAACCCAAATCCCGTGTCCACCATCCGGGGTCAAGGCCCGTCCTCCCCGCCCACAGGTCTTGTCATTGCTCGGCATAGTTGACTAGGGATCGAATTCGATTCCGATATGTCCTGCTCGACAAACAGTGAACAGAGTGACATCGGCTGGCCGTCAACGATGAGAGCGAGGTCGGTCACCGCTGGCCGACAATCGGGTGTTCGGGCGGGCTGCGACTGGGGCAGGCGGAGCCCGCTGTCGAATCCGACCGCCCGATACAACGAATCTGACGATGGCAAGGGCATCAGATAACCCTTCCTATGGCTCAAATCACAGGCTTTCGGCGTTCGCCTTCAACGGTCTAGACCGACTGAACTACAAACCAGTTTCACCCGGCATCCAACATGCGTGGGCGAGTGGCAATAACCGGAAACCCACCGGCAGCACGCGATCGGACCCGTCGCCGCCGGATCTACTCGTCCACACGACCAACGAAAAGGGACGGACCTCATGAACAGCTTCGCTGCAACCGATCTTCTCGCCAGCTCAACCGCACTGACCAACATCGGTTGGATCGGCTACATCGTGATTGGCGCCATCGCCGGTGTCATAGCAAGCAAAGTTGTTAACCGCACAGGGCAGCGGCTTGTGCTCGACACGGCAGTAGGGGTCATTGGAGGACTGCTCGGCGGCTTCTTGTTCAGCTGCGTGGTTGACACCACGACCGCCAGCTGGTGGTTCACTCTGTTCACCGCAACGGTGGGATCGATCCTTCTACTCGGACTTGTCGCACAGATCCGGCGCCTCTGACGTCCGCATCAGCCGCCCCCGATCGCTATGACAACGCTCTGGATCACACGAATCGCCAGCACCGCCGCCGTACTGGGCGCACTGGCCTCATTGACGACACCGCTGGCTTTGCAAGAGGTCGACCGGACAGGTAGACCGATTCCCTGCGGCACTGCGCTGGGTGCCTCCCACACCCACAGTCTCGCCGCCCACGAGGACGACATCAATCGCCAGCTTCACGACTCCCTCGGACCGCCCTACCAGATTTCCGACTATGTGCACCAATGCGATGCGCTGGTCTGGGCCAAACGAACCCGCGCCGGATGGGTTGGTGTCGCGGGCGGCATCTTGATGATGACCACCTTCCTCGGACAATTTGGCGCCTTAGCCGCCACCGCCCTGCCGTATCGAAAGATCCCGCGGATCCAAACGCCATAACGCCCGCCAGGTTAGATTCAGGGACCTCTTGTGACTATCAACGGTAATGAGCAGAAAGATCACTGAGATGAAGCGTGACGTCAGCGCTGTACTCGACGTAGGTATCAACGCACCGACAACATTGGAGTTCCAGATCGCCGTTGCTGCAACCGGAGCCCAGGTAACTGAGGCATTGTCCTTTCAACTCGATGGTGAACCGATTCATGCCATCGAACTGTTGGGTGAGCACGGCAATCGCATTCACAAGTTCGATGCCCGACAAGGCAACCTCATAGTCCACTACGAGGCGACGATCATCGGACGGACCGATCCGGCTATCGTCCGCGATGTCGACCTATCGACTTACCTGCGTCCCAGTCGCTACGCAGAAGCCGACAAGTTCTTTGGTTTTGCCGCAGCCGAATTCGGCGAGTACAGCGATCCGGCAACTCTCTTGGAGAAGATTTCGTCGTGGGTCGGCACCCGGCTCAGTTACGTGCCTGGGTCCAGCGATCCGATCGACGGTGCGGTGGAAACGCTTCTTGCCGGAACGGGTGTGTGCCGCGACTATGCTCACCTCGTGATAGCTCTCTTACGGGCCGTCAAGGTGCCTGCTCGTCTCGCGGCGGTCTACGCGCCGGGGTGCGTGCCGATGGATTTTCATGCTGTCGCAGAGGCATTCATCGACGACCAATGGCGCGTCGTGGACGCCACGTGTCTGGCCCCGCGGCAGGCGATGGTGCGCATCGCTACCGGCCGTGACGCAGCTGACACCGCATTTCTTGATAACCACGGCGGTGCTATCACTCTCAACAGCACGGCTATCAACGCCGTCATAGACGGCGCACTGCCTGAAGACTCTCTGAATCAGCTGGTCTCGCTCCGATGAGCGCAAGCACGCACTGATTTGGTTCATGGTGAACCGGTCGATGGTTTAGACAATTGGTGGGGACTATCCGAAGCTCCAACCTTCGGACCGATCGCCTGGCGGACGGCATACACCGACGGATGCTCGCCAAAATTGCTGAGCACCATCCTCGCCGCCGGGTAATGAGACTCGACGGGAATGGTGCTTGACGTTGACTGTGCCGGGCCCGGCGCGCACCCCTTGGCGCATCCCTAATTGAGAGTTAGACCTAGTGGTCCGTCTCATTGATGGTTAACTACTTGTTGGAGTTTGGTGCGTGCGCGTTGGACTTTGGCGAGGATGGATTCGGCGGTGGCCGTCCAGACGTAGGGCTTGGGGTCGGCGTTGTGGG
>Ga0164242_10005052_pt1 | contig 14712 bp, 10 predicted proteins | sample OricomgcompostMG_FD_108783 | JGI IMG/M metagenome (GOLD analysis project Ga0164242, IMG submission 108783) | Miracle-Growth compost microbial communities from Emeryville, California, USA - Original compost - Miracle growth compost (MG) ... | reverse complement strand
GCTGGTCGGGGTGCATGTGAGCCCGACGGTTATCTTTGATGGCGTCGTAGCGAATGAGATTAGTAGCAGCTGGACTGATGATCAGTGGATTGAGTGGTTGAACAAGAATATTACTTAGGGAGACGGAGAGAGATCCTCTGGGATAATTCGTATAGAATTGAGACTGAATAGCTATTTCTGACCTGAGTATCTGCCGCTGTGGATTATAATTCGAGGCTTCTCTACAACAACAAAGACTGTCTACCATAGCTACATGTAGACCTATCATACCTTCTAACGCCCTGGTAGTGTAAATATTGGTTCGGAGGTGCAAGAAGTGGTAGGAATGAAGGTTGTCCGCCGTTGTTAGTCCCTGGCTGTCAGTGCGAGTCACGTGCTCCTCTTTTGGGAGCAGAGAGCGACATCCCACCTGCCTTTGACCAAAAGCTCTCAGCCTTGCAAGCACCACACAATTCTTCCTCGACCCCCTACCAGAGCTCAACAACCCAAGCCAAACCCTCCCGAACTTCACCACATACACCCGCAACCATGGCCGACGTCGAAATGGAAATAGACGAACCCGGCTCACCACCCCCCACCAGTGCCAAGGTGGCCGACATGCAGACCAACGCGAAAGCCACGGCCGTGCGATCCATTGAGGGCTGGATCATCATGGTGACCAATGTGCACGAGGAGGCTGCCGAGGAGGACATTCACGACATGTTCTCTGATTATGGCGAGATCAAGAACCTTCATCTCAACCTGGACCGTCGGAGTGGTTACGTGAAGGTCAGCATTCGCTCCTCTCTACTTCGTTTTGCCCCTTCCCAAATACTGGCCCCTGTCCCCCATTTACTGTAACGAATCACTTTTGGCTAACCGCCCTGAATCCCCCACGCGCAGGGCTACGTCCTTATTGAGTATTCGACCCTGCAAGAGGCCAGGGCCGCGATCGACGGCGCCAACGGAACGAAGCTGCTGGACCAGACGATATCGGTCGACTTCGCCTTCGTGCGGCCCCCTCCAGGAAAGGGTGGCCGGGGTGGCGGCAGGGGTGCGCCGCGCCGCGCCCGTAGCCGCAGCAGGAGTCCCGGAGCCGAGAAGGAGGATGAGATTCAGTGAGGAAAAAGGAGTCTATATCCACTTGACGGTGGGGGGAGGGCTATGACATTCTAGGGAGGATGGCAAGGGGGGGGCCGTGTTGGAGTATTACCGCCCGTGTTGGAGTATTACCGAGGAAGAAGGAATTAGGTGGCACTACGGGCCCCTAGGCAGATTTGAGTGAGGCTTTTATCTTGGTCTTGGAGACAGAGAGAGGCCGTCATACAAAATACGCCGATGTGTTGGCTAGAAACGCCGAAGACACGTCGGCACCGTTTTACCTGACTCAAGAGGTGAGAAACCCCTCCCCGTATTAGTGGTACTTTGATCGTGCGAGCTAACGGTCTGGGTGATATAGATTGACTTTGATCACTGATGCGGTAACTTTTGTTACCTGGAATGTGATGTCGTCAAGTTTCGTCTCCCACAGAGATGAACATGGACACACCCGACCGCCGTCCTCTGCATTGGCGTGAGCTGTTTGCCTGCATGCTACCTCTCCTTGCGAAGAGGGAGTAATGGCATTCAGGTATCACCATTGCTAGCCTACACTGGCTATTGATTGTACCGTATCTCCACGTATGTATGATCTGTTAGACGGTAGGGCAAAAAAAAGATGAAGAGGGGCAAACGCTTTCCAATCTCAATGCTGTTCCTAAATGAAGGGATATCTTGATATATGGCAGAATAAACCCAGAAATTGCTAATCCAACAAAGCTCGTCTATCCTCAGTTATTCCCTGAAAAAGCGTTTATCCTGTCCTCCACGGCTTGTTCCTAATGTCCATCTATATCCTAACCCCCTATCACACTCACAAGGAAGCCATGAATCCTCCTACCCAGTCGCCACAGCGACATCAGCCGGGGCATCCTGTAGCGGAGCCGGTCTCCCCTTGCCTCCCGAAAGGGACAGCCCCCTCTTCAAACTAAACCACCGCTTGATCCCCTGCGGCTCCTGCGTCGCCTGCGGTCGCACCGCCGACTGGTCATCATCGTCGTCCTCGTACCACAGCCTCGGCACCAGCAGCCGGTACGGCACCGTGATGCCTGTCGGGTCCCGCTGGTTGACCTCGACGTTCAGGCACACCTCCAGCCCTCCCTCCGGGTTGACTTCGAGGTCGCGCCCCCGCTTCAGCTGCTTCACCGACAGGCCCGTCGGCGCCCGATACAGCGGCCGCGGAATGAATTCTTCGCCCCGGGCCCCGGCAGCAGCGTCCTGCGACGGCCGGCGCTCCGCCGCGCCGAGCGTCTGCGCGCGTTTCGGGACGCGCACCGAGAAGTAACTCTCGTCGCCCTCCTCGTACTCGTCGTGACCGCCGGGGGAGCCGGCCCCTCCGCGCAGGCCTATCTTCGGCGGTCTAGGCGGCGGTGGGGTTAGATCGTCCTCGTCGTAGTCGTCTTCGTCGTCGTCGGTGTCGCCCCAATGCCCGTTTATGCCGCCGTCGTCGGGGGAGCGGGGCCCGCCGGAGCTGTTCGTGCGGCGGAAGAGGCCGCCTAGCCGGCCCTCGCCGCGGCCCAGCGAGAGGGTGCGGGTGAGGATGCCGGGCGAGGGTTGCTTTTGCCCCTGGTGCAGATCCTCGTTGGTGCGGTGCGAGCGGGAGAAGGAGCGGAATATGCCGGCCCCGGAGAGCGGAGGCCGGGAGCTGTCGGGCTGGGCGCCGCCGCCGTCGGCGACGCGGACGGACGGGGTGCGGCGGGAGGATTTGGAAAGGCGGCGAAGTAGCCCTCGGGGGCCGGAGAGGCTCCCGCCCGGCGGGCTGCCTAGTGGGCTGTCGTCGAACTCGGAGGGTGGCGGGCTCGGTGGTGGGGTGTTCCCCGGGGTGTACTCGCGGATGGAGCACCAGTTGCGGTGCGGGAGGAGGCGCTTGTTGTTGCGGTTCTTGCCGTCGACGCCGTGCGCGAACATGGGGATCATGTCTTCGTCGGTCTCCTTGTCGAAGTGGTGGACCTTGTTGCGCTTGTTGAGGATGTCTGCCATGAGGTCTGGCGGCGGGGTGTTGGCTATTGCCGAGGAGATGACGTTGGGCATGTAGCGGAAGTCTTTGTGCTTGGCTAGGCCTAGCTTGGGGTTGGAGTAGAACTGGCCGACTGCTGCGAGGTGGACATCACCGCTGTTACGACGTGGGTTAGCAACCATGCTATAGGAGTTTGGCGCGGCAGTTAGAAAAAGGAGTGTCATACCTGAGGATGGTGACCCGGACGGACTGGTCTGCGGCCAAGTCCTGTAGATCCTCGATCACGATTCGGCGTTCGTGCTTGTGGCATTTTGCCGTCCAGTGATCGTCTAGGTCATCGAGGACCTCGACGCCACCGTCAAACTTATTGAGGAAGTTACCCAACATGCCGACCTTGCCCAAGGCTTTGATGGGGTCCATAAGACGTGATGTCAAGCTTAGGATAACGAATTAGTACAGGTCTTGAATCTTGTTCGGGGTAAATCACACTTACATGTTTTCCAGCCATACCAACCTAGGGTATGCAATGGGTACTCCGAGGAGGACGAGCAGGTGTTGAGGCTTCCCCTTTTCCATCTCATCATAACAGCGATCCATGATCTTTTTCCAGGTGTCTTCCCTGAGAACCTCGTTTCTCGTCCTCTCGGTCCGTGCGTCCACAGCGAGCAGGGCGACGCCTGAGCCCAACGACATGAAAAGGGAGCGGCTCAGCTCGTTGATGTACGGCCCCGGACGAGAGCCGAGAATCCAGCTGGGCTCACTTTCTTCGGTCTCGCCCATGACACTCTGGTGCTGGAATAGCATGTAATACTTGAACGCTATATTACCCAAGCCCGAGAATACCGGCGAGTTCATAAAGTGATGGGGGTAAGACCCGAAGCCGTCGATGATGTCGTGGTCGTCGTACATGTTGACCATGGGGATCTGGGAATTTGCCATGCCGAAGAGGCCCTGGGAGAACCACATCGAGTACCGGTCGAGGTAGAACGTCTCCAGCTCATCCTGCATCTCCGGGGTGAGCGGTGCGTTGTGCTTCTGCAGCGGATTCTTGATCGTCAACCAATCCTTGAAGATCTCGGTCTGGCGCGTCACAGCATCGTTGTACACCTGGTCGCCGCCGCCAATCATGACGTGGAACGGGCTGCTCTGATGAGCGTTGAGCACATCGCGCCACATCGGATCCGGCCCGCTAAACTCGTCGGGCGTGGCGCCGAGGCTGAAGCCGTTGCAGCTGTGGAACATGATGTTCATGCCCGTGCCTTTGGCGGGGACCCAGAACCCGGTGGCGGGGCCCCTGTTGATCCGGTACGCGATGCGCTGCTGCTTCGGCCGGAGCTCGACCTCGATGTTGAACCTCCAGAAGGTGCAACCCCGCTCGGCATGCAGCCTGAAGCCTCTGATGTTCTTGTGCTTCCCGAGCTTCTCGCCGTCGGCCTCGTCGACGCGCTTTATGCGCGCAGCGAAGGAGCCGGGCGGGTCCGTCACGCCCTTGGCGAGTGGCGTGTCGGGCGGGCTGCGCGTCTTCTCGAACAGGCCGCTGTCCGTCTCATCTCTCGAGAGGTCCGTCGCCTCCTCGAGGTGGTCGACCGGGCGGACGTAGAGGGTCTCGCCCTTCCGGCCGAGCTTGGGATGTCCCGCAATGGGGTCGACGTGCTCGGGTGCCAGCGCCTCCTCGTCGCCGATTTCCGTGGGCGGGGGCGGGAGGAGCTCGATCGGTTGGGCGAATAGTCGGAGTGTTGGCGCGATGTCGTAGGTGGAGGCGGCGTCTTGGGTCACGATCATCACTGATCCTCTCCATATCTCCCTGTCGGAAACACCCCCGTTCTGGGGTGAACGCGCACGCTCCTTGCGGATGCCGCAGAATCGTAATAGCGGACCGCACTTTAGGTAGAGTGGCGGTCTGAATTTAGTAGGGCCTACAGACCTAGTTAGTAAAGGGGCTCAAGCTATGCAAAGAGTCAAGGCAGGTAGGAGTCTCTCCCACACGGATTGATGGAGGCTTAAACTCGTAGTTCTGAAAAAGGGCGTACCATTTGCATCGTCGTACTCGCCGACAAAGGCTTCGGCATTTCTCGGCCGACTTGATATACTTCCCCGTCTCGATGATGTCGACGGCCGCCGCTCCCACCAGGCGCTATCCCTCTCTACCGGATTCGGTGGCTCATCGTCAAGCTCCAGCAGCGCACCCGATAGCGTGCCGGTCGTTGCGTTTTTCCATTCGTCCAAGTATGTCGGTGGTTGGTAGATGCCCTGGCCAGGCTTTAGGTTTTCCCTACCGCGATACACCAAGTCCGATACGTGGCGATGCTCACCATCGTCACTATCGCTATCACTCCTCGTTTCTCGCCTGGCCTGGTGATGGTGACCCGCAGTAGCAGCAGCAACAGCAGTCGCGCCCGCAGCTCCCGCAGCGCCTACAGCGAGGGCGGCGGCTGGGGCACCGAATCCCTGGTTAGGGGCAGTCTGGGCGCGTTGCGGTGGAGATATTCCCAATAACCGCTCAGCCTTGCTCTGGTTCTGCGGCGGAGTCCTTCCTAGTAACCGGTCGGCCTTGCTCTGGCTGGGCGATTTGGTGAGCTGCGCAACCGCCGCTGACGGGCCGACTTCCACTCCGGGAATCGGGGGTCTGTTCCCGGTTGTCGAAGCGAGCTGGGGTTGGTCTGGAGCCCCGGTGCGGAGTGGCGCTCCACCAACGGCCGGAGCTCCTGCGGCGCTTGCGCCCCTTGCGCCGGTTATATACTTCTCCGCCTCCATCTTCTTGTTTAGCCAAGGGTCCTTCGGGGATGTTTTCTGCAATTTATTGCTTCCGCTTCTCGTCAGAGAAAACCCGCTTGCCGGGGTTACGGGCGAAGCGGCGGCGGGCGAGTCGCCTTCCAGACTACTCGGTAGCTTGACATCGTTCTTTGCGGCTCGTTCGCGGAAGCTAAGATTACGCTGGGGGATCCCCGAGGCCAGGTTAATTGACGGTCTCGGTATTCGGGATTCAGGTACTTGAGCCTGGGGGCTAGACTTGGTGGCGTTTGGGGTATGTTTGCTTCCGTCGTCCCCTGGAATGTATGGGACCCGCGCTTTCTGCGCCGCGGGGGTCACCGGCGTAGACGACGCCGCACCGCTCGTTGCGCGCGATCTCTGACCTTGGGCAACGGCGGCACTCGGGCTCCCGTCACTAAATCGCACCTGTTGCGGGGGCGGGCCCTTGTCGGCCTGCGGCGCGGCGGCGGCGCGTTCTTGGGCGGCGGCGGCGGCGGCCCTCTCGCGGGCGGCCTGCTCGGCGGCCTCGACTCGGGCGCGCTTCTCTTCCTTGGTTATGCTGTCGAGTGTCAGCTCAAGCCTCTGCAACGGCGAGCGGTCGTTTGTGAACTTTCTGCGGCCCGGCTGGTCTCCCAGCGGGAATCTCCTCTGTTGGCGCGGAGGCTCGCCACCGCTCAGGCGACGCCCATTGGCGGCATCCCGTGCCGTCGCGCTTCGGGCCGCGGTGGGACTGCTCCCGTCGGCGGGAGGTGCAGCAGCAGTAGCTGGTGGGCCCGCGCCCGCATCGAAATTATTTCGAGGCTGCCCCGGATTGGGGGCAGAGCTTTGCCGGTTGGCGCTCGGGAGGTATTCGGGGTCCATCGTCGAGAGGGTCAGAGGCCCGTCTGATCTCCTGGCTGTACGGGGTGGGCCTCCGGTTGGCGGATAGGCAAGAGGCGGACCACCACCGTTCCCATAAGGATGCCTATAGCTCGACGGGGGAGCTCTGGGCACCTCTGGAGCAGCGGGAAGAGCAGCGTCGGCGTATTCGTAGTCCTGCTCCTGGCTGTGGCTCCGTCGGCGTCGGCGGTTCTCGTACAACTCGGGAGGGTATTGGTCTGCGCCGTACGGCAGCGAGGGTGGTCGGGGAGCCAGGCCCTGGCCCTGGAAGCTCGAACGGGTCGGCGACGCAAATGGGCTCAGAGTAGACTCGGTGGGCGCATCGGTATATGTAGTCTGGACGGAGATTCGGTTTTGTCTCTGCTGGGCAGCAGCGCCGTCCAATGACTGGCGGCGGTCAGGTGTCGTCGAGCCGAGATCGTCGGACAGGCGACGAGCTTTGGTCGTCGCAGCTGACTTGGGGTTGGGGAGCTGACCCCAGTATGGAGCAGCTGGCATGGCGAACCGAAGGTGGGGGGGGGAGGGGGAGGGCGACGTGGGCGATTGGGCTCGGCTTTTTGTATGTGCGTGAGATATGTATGTATGTACAGGTGTTCGCAGCCCAGTTGAGACTTTTGCTTGACCTAGACGAGCCTATATCGCTGGGGTTTTATGTTTGGCCATTTGTGGAAGGCCTATGCACGTTTCCATAACAGGGCAGCCAATGTTGTCCAAACACATGCGCCTCCGACTGGAGAGGGACGAGCATGGGGGTATTCAATTAATCGAGGGAGACCAGGTACAGATTATAACAGTACGACGAGAGAAGATGGGAAAAACGGGCGAGGTTGTACGACGACAGGGACGACACGGACGACGACACGGACGGCAATTCGGGCTGGTGTGCTCCGTTGTGTTGCTCTTCCAGAACATTTCTTTTTCTTCTCCAATTGTTCACTGCCATCTTCACAGTATTCTCCTTCCGTTTGGTTGCATTGACAATACCGACAGGGATCATCAAACCCAGCAAGCCAAAAAAAAAAAGGCGAGGCGGGAAGTGGTGCTTGGTTCAAGGACATGGGGGCCAAGAAAAAAAGGGCAAGGCTGGGGAATCAAAACCTCCGAGTATGCAGACAGATTAGGGACCTTACTCATGAGCATGTACTTCGCCGGGTTGCGATAATGTGCAACAGGTCTTTGCAATGAGCGCCGAGGTGGTGCGATTTGGTATGTATATCAACTCCCGACACTACTTTGTAACATAGCCGTTTCTTTCGGTCGATTGTAGCCGGGCCTGTCGAATTGGGCCTGTATAGGAGGAGGATAAGCGCCTGAGTGCACTGTACCTCAGGTGATAAGTTGCCGCGGGCCTGCGGCTGATGACAGCTGGTAGCAGCTGATTACGTAACAGCCTCTTCTGGATAGCCGATCCACTCTGTCTGATTGCAGTAGCGTTGCCGGCCCGCCATTGTTGGCCTTCCCTTCAATATATGCCGCAGCCCTATGTGGCAAGAGAGATCGACTCGCTATAAACACACACACCACCACGACCACTAAATTCTGGCATCATCGTCAACCTTCCCGCTACACCACGCTACGCACAACTACTACGGAGTACACCTTATTGAGATCGGTCTCAAGATGGCCAATTGGGGCGAACACATAACCGATGTCCATGTTACAGCCCAAAGGTGCAAGAAGCCGTGAGACTTGAAATGGCGGTGGCCGTGGGGAGAGAACGGGCGAAGCATGCTTCGATTCCTTCAAAGGCCTTGGCTGCCAAGCCAGAGTGCGACTCTCGCGTGTGCCAAGCCAGCGTGCGACTCTCGTGTGTGCCAAGCCAGAGTGCGACTCTCGCGTGTGCCAAGCCAGAATGCGACTCTCGCGTGTGTGTGTGTCTCGGGGGCAACAACAGCAACAGCAGTAGCAACATCATCGCATTGTCGACGATGTGCAGGCATTCGTGCAAGGCACCATCCGTCCCTCTCTGGCTGCCTACCTAGGTACCTAGGTGGGTATGCATGCAAACGCTCACACGAGCATAAGGTACGCATACGCATAAGCTGTAGAACATGAGCAGGAGTAGGAGTAGAGCATGGGCAGAACGAACGAGACCATGCGTAGAAAAGAGCATGCGCAAAATCGGAGCATGCGCTGCCGCAACAACGGGAAGGGGCCGCGTGGTCTCCAGATCTGTAGAGTCTGGGCAGAGAGCCGAATGGTTGAATCGAAAAACTTGGAGAGCAGGATTAGAGAGGAGGATCAGAGAGTAGCATTGGTACGCAGCAGAATGCAGGCTTGGAGAACAGGTTTAGAGATGCAGCATGCTCCTTCGCAAACCTTCAATGTCTGGGCGAAACCGATCGTCGATGAATCTAGAAGGAATCGACAGCGCAGTCTTTAGCCTGTTCCCAAGTCCCGACTCTGATGGTCATTGATCAACCTGAACATGTTCATCTGGATCCGATCATCAGGGTTAACTGTTACAGACGGGAAGCACGGAGGGTGCCGAGACTTTTGAAGCCAAGACTTTGAAGCACGGCTGACGCAGAGACCAACAGCTAAGTCGTCGAAGCAGGAATTCATACTGTGGCGGTGTGTGTACGGATACTCCGTGGCATGTAGTAGAAAATAAAAAAAATGGGGGAAGGGATCGGGAAGCACTGCCTACCTAGGTACCAGTCGGTGGTTTGCCACTGTCTCGGGAGGACTTTCAACGAACATTCCTGGCGTGGTGCGGTGACTACTCCAAAGTACTGCACTGTACCAACTAACAGCGTTTATACTACCGAGTCAACGAGTCAGGGAACTTTTAGAGGACCTTTTGGTCCTTTGCACTGCACTTTCTGCTTACGTGACCAACGCTACAGTGCATTTTAACAGGTATAGTCAGCCTGTACAGAAAGTATAGGCGAGTCCGCCCTTCGCCCCCCCTGTCCACGTGTGCAAATCTGCCCTCTCATTCCCGGACCCAGTGCCTGCATGCATTGCCACCCCAGCTATTTCTGTCGCAGGCACGGGGGGTGGGAGGACACATCATCGCTGGTGTGCACTGTCAACCATCAACCATCAACCGTGTGGTATATCCGGGAACGGGAAGTGCCAAACAGTTCTCGAAACACATCTCCATTCGCGCTTCTTCTTTTCGTCTTGTCTAGGCCCTCGACAGCCGTTTTGGAAAGGACGCGCACTGTCCCGCCCTTGCTTGCTCCCTTGTTGGTTCCATCGAGCGAACGTCCTCTTACATAGTAGTGCCCCATAACGGCGCTTCCCCATTTGATCATTTGGGCTTCGAACTTCGGATTGCTACAACCCTCTTTCAAAGCCTCTTCAACCCCCCTTCTTTGAGTATCTCCACATCTTTCCATCCGCGTACTCTCAACACCACCGGACTCGAGGAATCGAATTAATCCCATTCAATCGAATAAACCCTAATTCCCCAACAACCAACCGGCATTCCATTTGGCCACATGCTTCGAGGCGATAGAGCTGGCTTGAATTAGCACATCCTCGACTCTCCCTTCCCTTCCTCCTCCTCCTCCTCCTCCTCCTCCTTTTCCCTACGCGCCGAGGGGTCTCCTCCCCTTGCCCTCGCCGCCTATCACCATGAAGGTTACGTCGATTGCCGTCCTCCTCGGCCTGGCCGCCTTCTCCACCGCCGCCGAAGTTCTCCCGCGAGACTTCGAATCTAATGACTACTATGTCCTTCACCTCGACTCACAATCGCAGCCTGCCGAGGTTGCCCGAAGCCTGGGTCTGTCGCACGAGGGCCCCCTGGGCGAGCTACAAGACCACCATGTCTTCGTCGCGAGGAAAACTGAACATGACGTCGTCAAGAGAGGACTTGCCGAGAGGAAACGGCGGAAGAGGTCATTGGGCGATCGAGACGTGCTGGACGGCGTCAAGTTCTCCCAAAAACAGCAGCTCCGCAAACCGTGGGAAAAGAGGGTGCCACCTCCGGCCCCGGCAGGTCCGGTGAACATGGCATCTCGCCAACAGGCCCCGGTGGAATCGGCTGTCACGAGGCAGCAGAGTGTCATGCAGTCCCTGGACATCCACGATCCCATCTTCACACAGCAATGGCATCTCTTCAACCCGGTGCAGGTCGGCCACGACGTCAATGTCACCGATGTATGGCTACAGGGAATCACGGGAAAGAACGCAACCGTCGCCATCGTCGACGACGGCCTGGACATGTACAGCGACGACCTCAAGGACAACTACTACGCCGAGGGCTCGTACGACTTCAACGACAAGACCAACGAGCCCAAGCCGCGCCTGTCCGATGACCGCCACGGCACCCGCTGCGCCGGCGAGGTCTCCGCCGTGAGGAATAACGTCTGCGGTGTCGGCGTTGCTTACGACTCCAAGATCGCCGGTCTACGCATTCTTTCCAAGTTGATCTCGGATGCCGACGAAGCCGTCGCTATGAACTACGACTTCCAGCATAACCAGATCTACTCTTGCTCGTGGGGCCCGCCCGACGACGGACGCAGCATGGACGCACCCGGAATCCTCATCCGCCGTGCTATGCTGAACGCTGTGCAGAAAGGCCGTGGAGGAAAGGGCTCCATTTACGTGTTCGCTAGCGGAAACGGAGCCCTCAACGAGGACAACTGCAACTTTGACGGATATACCAACAGTATCTACAGTATCACCGTTGGGGCAATCGACCGCGCGGGCGGCCACCCCTACTATTCTGAGAAGTGTTCCGCGGGCTTGGTTGTCACCTACTCGAGCGGCGCCGGGGACGCAATCGTACGTACCACCAACCTCTCCCTAACCACTAGCTAGATGCGGCGAATACTCGAGTTTCTAACTCTAGATAACTTCTTACTGACTTCTCGCGCAGCACACCACTGACGTCGGCCAAAACGCTTGTGCTAGCGGCCACGGCGGCACTTCTGCTGCCGCCCCTCTTGCTGCGGGCATCTTCGCCCTCGTGCTCCAGGTCCGCCCGGATCTGTCGTGGCGAGATATGCAGTATCTTGCTATGGACACCGCTGTCCCCGTCAACCTCGACACTGGTGATTGGCAGGACACCACCATCGGCAAGAAGTTCAGTCACACCTTCGGCTACGGCAAGATCGATAGCTACGGCATTGTCGAGGCTGCCAAGACCTGGACGAACGTCAAGCCGCAGGCCTGGTTCTTCTCCCCGTGGATTCATGTCAACAAGGCCATCCCCCAAGGCGACAAGGGCTTGTCTGTGAGCTTCGATGTCACCCCCGACATGATCGAGGGCGCCAACCTGGAGCGCCTTGAGCATGTCACCGTCAGCATGAACGTTGATCATACTCTCAGGGGCGATCTTAGTGTTGATCTGGTCAGCCCCAACAAGGTCGTGAGCCACCTGTCCGTCACACGCAAGTTGGATGACAACAACGAGGGATACGTCGACTGGACGTTCATGAGTGTTGTTCACTGGTAAGCTATTTCCCTCTTATACGGCCTCTCGCATACGTATATAATGCTAATACAACAAATTATTTAGGGGCGAGTCTGGTCTCGGAACGTGGACTATCATTGTCAAAGACACCGTGGTCAATGAACACACGGGCACCTTTGTCGATTGGCACCTCAAACTCTGGGGTGAGAGCAAGGATGCGTCGAAGGCCAAGGTTTTACCATTGCCCACTGAAGAGGATGATGACGACCACGATGTCATCTCCACAACCACACTGCCGGCCTCAACCATGACCCTTCCGCCGACACCATCGGGCACCCAAGCTGATGTCGAAACTACCGACCAACCCGACCGGCCGGTCAACGCCAAGCCCACCGACACTCCAACCCCGGAGCCCGAAGCGGCAGAAGCCTCGGCCAACGGCACCACATGGCTGCCCTCCTTCCTCCCGACCTTTGGCGTCTCCGCCAGCACGCAGGCCTGGATCTACGGCTCCATAGTCCTCATCGTCGTCTTCTGCTGCGCCCTCGGCGTCTACCTCTGGATGGCCCGCCGCAAGCGCCTCAGGAACGGCACCCGCGACGACTACGAGTTCGAGCTCCTCGACGAGGCCGAGGCCGAGGGCCTCAACGGCGGCGGCGAGAAGGTCGGCGCCTTCGCGGGCGGCAATAAGAAGGCCCGCAGGACGAGGGGCGGCGAGCTGTACGACGCGTTCGCGGGCGGCAGCGACGACGAGGACGACGACGGCGATGCGGAGCAGTATCATGATCGCTCCGATGATGGCACGCAGCAGCAGATGAGCGAGAAGCGCGGTCTGCATGATGATGATGGGGATAGCGAGGAGGAGCAGCATCATGTCATTGGTGACGACGACGATGACGAGGATGAGGATGAGGATGACCGGAGGCCGTTACAGGGTGGCGGCAGGTAGTGTATGTGTGAGATCGAGAGAGCGTGTGCGTCCTTTGCGTAAAAGGAGGAATGGCGGCTATCGAGCATGGTTTCTTAGAGCGTTTTCTGTATAGACGTATATACCTACAGGGTAAGGGAAAGCGCAGCGCTTCCGCCCAAATCGGTTCTATATAGGTATTGGGGGTGTCCGGCTACAAATGGGAGTTTTTTTTTTGGTTTTTGTCCGCATCTATCATCTATCGTCTGTCCATGTTTATGGGATTTTTGGTGTAAAAGGTTCGGTTTTTGTATTTCGTCGCCCGCTGCGAGTCCCCCCTTCGGAGAGAAAGTAAAACCTATTTGAATGCACGTTTACACGCGTTCCCATTGAACGAAACAGAAAAACTTGCCCCTTCTACGGATCCGTACAAGAGAACAAAGAATAGGAGGAATCAAAAACGCCCAGCGCCCTCAACCGCGCCCCCTCCCCCCTGATTCTAATCCCCCAAGACCAACACTTCCCAACCCAACACTCACTCACTCCCCTCCCTCAACCTCCAATTCAAGCAGGTAACACAACGCCCTCCTTCTCCATCTGCTTAACATACCCCTCCCACACATCAATAACGCCATCATAGAACTCGACATGCGCATCCGCCAGCCCCGCGAACTGGCGCCTGAACTCGAGCCTCTTGACGCGCTCAAAGGTGTCGACCTCCTGCACGACCATGTCGTCAAAGTCCTCGGCCTCGGTGCGCGCGCTCTCCACCGCCCCCGTGAGCTCGTCGACCCGCAGCTCCAGCTTGCGCTGCCTGTCGCGCCGGCTCTGCTCGTGGTCCACGCCCCGCACGTCCTCGAGCTTGGAGCGGATGAACCCGCCGGCGCCGCCCAGGGCCCCGGACCCGCCGCCGTAGTAACCCCCGTACCCGTGGCCCGACGCGAGCACGTCGCGGTCCGCCGTGCTCTTGTTGAGGTACTCGGTCAGCTGCTCAAAGTCGAGCTGCTTCTGCTCGCGGGCCTTGAGCAGCGTCTTAAGCGCGCCGCTGTAGGCCGTCATGTCGCGTAGGCTGCCGATGTAGTCGCCGTCCGTGTGGTCCTTGAGCCGCTTGAGGCCCGTGGCCGTGTCCTCGACGCTGGCGGCGAAGGCGTGCGTCGGGGCCTCGACGCCCGGCTCGAGGATGATCAGCCGCTGGAATTGCTCGGCGAGATCGCGCATGTCGGCCTCGAGGTCCGTCTCGCGCCGCGCGACGCGCACCATGACCTTCTCCACGTTGGACAGGTCCTCGTCCAGCTTGTCCGACCGCTCCTTGACCTCGATGAACCGCCTGTCTGGCTTATGGACCTTGGTGAAGGCGTTGATGAAGCTGTCGGCAAACGTGTCAAATACCCCTCCGCTACCGCCACCGCCTCCCGCTGCACCGCCACCGCCGATGCTGCCACCAGCAACCTCCATCGGCCCGCCACCGGGCCCGACACCCAGCCCGCGGGCCGACCGCGAACGCATCGTAGCATTCCAGTCGGGCGACTCGAGGAATGTGTGCAGGATCGGGGCGCGCCGGAGGACCGGGTGGAGTGACAGCCGGGTCAGGAACCGCTGTAACGAGTGGCCCCGCCGCATCGTGAAGTCCGTCCCGAACCGGTCCCCCCTCACGTACTCCATGCGCTGCTTGTCCGGTAACGGCGGAACGGCGGCTGCTTGGTAGTCTTTGGAGAGGGTCTTGTAGAGGAACACAAAGTCGGTGAAGCGGCGGCGTACAGTAACGGTGGGCTT
>Ga0164242_10005051_pt1 | contig 14713 bp, 9 predicted proteins | sample OricomgcompostMG_FD_108783 | JGI IMG/M metagenome (GOLD analysis project Ga0164242, IMG submission 108783) | Miracle-Growth compost microbial communities from Emeryville, California, USA - Original compost - Miracle growth compost (MG) ... | reverse complement strand
GCCGGCAGGGCCGGGACAGAGGTGATCCGCGAACGCATCGTTCCCGAACTGGTGATCCGCGCCTCTGTGACACGCTGAAACCTAAGGGTCTGACGTTAGGCCGTGCGTTTGCGCTCACCTTTCTCCTGTATGGGAACCTGCTGTGCCGCTCCCGGGATCGGTGGATTCGGTAAGGTCGCAGCCGCATTCCTCGCGATTGACAGCATTTTATCCGTTGCGGGCAAAGCCGGCGGCTTGGCCTTGGGCTGGTCGAATCGGAATACAGATGTGAGATCGCCAAACGTCTTGCGTCGCCAATCAGTGACATTTGGCTCGTGAACGCCGGTGAAGCGTTCGAGGAATTGCAGGATCGACGTATGATCGAACGGCTCGCTGCAAACCCAGCCGCCGACCGTCCACGGCGAGACGATGATGCAAGGCACGCGGAAGCCGCCCCCGATCGGCACGCCGCCGACGAACTCGTGCGGCGTGCCGGGAGGCGGCACGGGTGGGGCGACATGATCGAACAGGCCGTCATTCTCGTCATAATTGAGGATGAAGACGGTCTTGGCCCAGACATCCGGATTGGCGGCCAGCTCGTTGAGCCGGCGGGCGATGAAATTGGCCCCCGCGGCGGGCATGTGATCGGGATGCTCGTTTTCTTGCGCCGACGGGAATAGCCAGGAAACGGCCGGCAGGCGATCGTGGCGGACATCGTGGGCGAACCGGCCTTCGTCAGAATCGGGCATCCCGCGCCGCGCCAAACGCGAATGTGCCGGGGCGTTCCTATATTGCGCGAAATATTTGAACATGTTGTGGGGGCGCTTGCCGCTCTCGCCATATTGATAGACGCGCCAGTCCACCCCGGCATCTTCAAGGCGCTCGGCATAGGTTTTCCAGCGAAATCCGCCGGGGGGCATGATGTTGCTGGTGACCGGCCCGCCGCCGGTCGCGTCGGGATCGATCATTCCGGTCATATAATAGAGTCGGTTCGGCCAGGTCGGCCCGATAACCGACGAATGATAGGCGTCGCAGATCGTGAAGGCCTCGGCCAGCGCGTAATGGAACGGAATATCCTCACGCTTGAAATAGCCCATCGTGTAGGGACCAAGCGGGCCATCGGCGATGCGATGGGCCGGCACCCATTGATCCATCCTGCCCCCGTTCCACGCCCTGTGCTGGACTGACCAGGCATGACTGGTCGAGGGCAGCCGCTGGGCATTGGTCGCGAAGGTGTCGAGATGGAAGGGCAGCAGATAGCCGTCCGGATTGTCCGGGTCGGGCTGGTGGAACACGTTCCTGCCGGTGGAAAGCATGAGCGGATCTGGATCGCCAAAGCCACGGACACCCGAAAGCGTGCCGAAATAATGGTCGAACGACCGGTTTTCCTGCATAAGCAGCACGACGTGCTTGATATCCTTCAATGTGCCGACGCGTCGGGGCGGTTGAGCCATCAGCTTCTGCACGTTGGGCGGCATAAGCATCGAGGCGGCCGCAAGCGACGTTAGTTGCGCCGTGTTGGTGAGCAGGCGGCGACGCGTGAAAAGAGGGGTGTCCGACAAGGCTTGGTTCCTAGCTTATCAGTTATATTCGATCTTTCCGCTCAGAATGTCGCGCGGACGCCTAGCGTGAAAGTACGGCCGTTCTGAACATAGATGGCGCTGTAGTTGGGAAGACCCGCAGCAGCGGTGCTCGGATAAGCATTGCCCGGAATGATGACGTTATAGGGCTGTCCGAGAACATTGTTGGCGGTGAAATAGGTCTGCCAGTGCCTGGAGAACTTGTAGGTTCCCGAGATGGTCAGGTTGGTGCGCGCCTCAAACCAGGTGGGCGTATCCGAACGATATTTGTCGTCATTCCACAAAAGGTTCATGTGGAGCTTCACCGGCCCCTTTTCATACATCACGCCAACCGATCCGATATTGTTCCCCACGCGAGGGATCGGATGGTTCGGCTCGTTGTGCATGAAGTTGGCGCGGATCGACAGGCCATCGAACGGCGATGGCAGCCAGGTGAAACTGTGCAGGAAGGAAGCCTCGATCCCCTTGATGGTCGTCAGGCTCTCCTGGACGTAGGTCGCGAAGGTATAGCCCGCATAGGTTGGGTCCGTCGCATAGGGGGCAAGCGCTGGAATCTTCGCCGCTTCGTCGGCTGAATATTCCTTCTCGACAGCCAGGCCCTTGATACGATTGTAATAAAATCCGACATTCAGCATCCCCACGCCCTTCAGATAGCGCGAAAGGCGGACCGAGTAATTATCAGAAAACGCCGGGGTCAGGCCGGGATTGGGAACCGTCAGGATCGGGCCGCCGATAGCGCTGCCGTTCAGATCCTCGCTGGGCGAGCTGCCGGCGGCGTCCACGCCGGGCCGCAGGATCGTGCGGCTGTAGCCGGCCTGCAGATCGGTGCTTCGGCCAAAAGTGTATTTGGCCGAAGCGCTGGGGAACAGCGTGAAGTAATGTCCCTTGACGCGAGAAACGCCGCTGGAGAACTGGTAGTCGACGCACGGGGTCGTGGTGGCGATCCCGGTCGACGCCGTGACGATACAGGCAGCCGCCGCGCCAGCAGGCGTATAGGCTTGGACCTGGGCAGTCGGAAGCGACTGGTAGACAAACGCCGTATTGTGGGTCCATTCCCCCCGAAGCCCGGCCCTGAGCTCCATCTTCGGTGTCGGGTTGGCCGTCACCATGCCATAGAGCGCCTTGATATTTTCCTCGAACCTGGTGGTCCCCGTATAATTCGCGGCCGCATATTGGGCTGCGGTTGTCGCGTCGGTCCAGTCACCGGGATTTTGACGGTACATATCCCACAATTTGGCGAGGTCCACTCCTGGAATGTAGAGCGAGCCGGAGCTTGATCTGATGGAGAAATTGCTCTTGTTGGTAATGCCGCTGATGTAAGGGTTGATTATCTCGGACAAGAACTCGTCATTGCTCAGAGGTCCGGTATAATTATATGACTGGCCCGCGGCATCGTTGCCGAATTTATACATCGTATCGGTGAACTTGAAACCAGCCTTGAAGCTGATTGGCACTGCTCCGAACTGGGTGTCGTAACGGGCGTTCGTCGCACCCGATTTCTCCGTGATCTTGCCGAAGGCGCCGTTGGACAGCTTGATTGAAGGCGTGCCGGAAATGGCCCAGGATGTGGGGTCGGACCAATCCGGCCCGCTCACCTGGTTGATCGCCCAATCGGTATAGGCAAGGTCAGAGCTGCGCTTCACTGCCTGGAAGTTGCCCGTGGACGTGATCGTCGGGCCAGAATAGACTTGGTCGTTCCCGCTGTGCCCGGGATTGTAATATGAATTGCTGTCCGAATAGGCAAAATATCCGTCGACGTGCCAATTGCCTTTATTCCATTCGAAGCTCGGGGCGAGAATGTTGCCATTGTTGATTTTGTAATAATCGGTTGCAGCGGAGCTTATCGTGTTCGTCGTTGCCGATTCCTTGGTTATGAAGCCGGAAAGCGCATCGCTGGCCGTCGCTGGCTGACCGTCGAGATTGAGCAGGCCGTTCGCGCCCTTGCTGGTATCGGCCGTGACGATCGCCAGTTGGTTATGCAGGCGAATGTCGCCGCGATAGGCCATGCCGAAAAGCGAGAAGCTCAGATTGTTGGTAGCCTTGAAGTCCAGCCCCAATGAGGCAGTGCGGCGGGTCGTCTGCCGCGCGCCTGTCTGCGCCTCCATTTTATAGAATTCCATGGGATAAGGCGCCGCCGCCGACTGCGTATATTGCCGATCCATGGTGATCTGCTCACGCTCGACATATTGATCGTTATACGCCAGCGAGAACATGACGCCGAGGCGGCGATTAAAAAAACTGTTGGAATAATAGAGCGATGCGTTGGGCAGGAAGCGCTTGTTGCCCCAGCCGCCCGGCGAATCCGGGCCGGTATGCTTGTAGCGATCCAGCATGTTTTCCTGGGTGAAGCCTTCGACCGATACCACGAACTTCGACTTCTTCTGGTCATAGGCATGTTTGGTGCGCAGATCGATGATGCCGGCGGGCGCGTCGGCGTTCTGATCGGCGCCGACGGTCTTGTAGGTCGTTATCGAGTCAATCGCTGACATCGAAAGCGACTCGTAGCTGAAAATGCGCGCGGCGGCGGCGGCGTTGGCATAGCCCGTGGGCGCCGCGGAATTGGCGGAAACGACATCCATGCCGTTGAGCTGCGTTCGGGTGAATTCCGCGGGCAAGCCCCGCAGATAAGCGTAAACGGCGGTGCCATTCGAGCCGTCGACATCGACGCCGGGCATGTATTTCAGGAATTCCGCGGGGTTGCCGCCCGCAATATCGCCATAGGCTGCCGTGGAGAGCACGTCGGCGATCTGCAATTCGTCCCGCTGCTCCATGAGTTCGCGCGCACCCGCCGCACGGACGCCATTGACGACGATTTCGCTGCCGGTTGCCGCCTGACCGTCACGGCCGCTTTGCTGAAGGCTGAAATCGAGCTTTGCCGGGTTGCCGGGCTGGATGATGACGTTCTGCGTCTCGGAGAGATAACCAACGAAGCTGATCGTCACTTTGGTGTCGCCGGCAGGTAGATCCTGAAAGCGATAGACGCCGCCGTCACCCGTTCTGCCGGTTTGGGTTTCTCCGTTGGCCATCGTCACGCTGACGATGGCATTCCGCAGATACTCTCCCGTGGCCGGGTCGATGACCTGGCCGGAAATGACCCCCATGCCAGTCGCGCGATCGGCGGAGGAAGCTACTCCCGACGCCGGAATCGATGACGCGTCTTGCGCAGATGCAGGTGCCGCCATCGCGACAAGCAGACATGCGGACGATGTCGCGATCAGCAACCTTGCCTTCGTATTCATATCACCCTCCCGTTTGTTCTTCAGTTTGTGGGCAAATCTCGGCGCTCACCGTCAAAGGGCACGCGCGGAGCCGATTCCTAAGAGAGACCCTTCCAGGCGATGCGATCGCGCGCGCGCGATCGCACTCGTGGCGAGCACGGGAGCAGCCCGCTTTCGGAGCTGAAGGGGGCAGGGCCCGACCGATCGCAATTCCCCCGTCATCGCTCCTCGCCCAGATTGTTCATTGACAATCACACCCTTCAAAGGCACCAAACTAATCCACTTAGTGGTTCATGATCCATATTATGGTCTATGAGGTTTCAATGTCAATCGGCCTTTGCTTCCCAGATTTCGCTCGAAAGCCCCACGCGGCTTCCATTTCGTTCCTGAAGGAAAAGGCTGCGCTATGCTGAAGCTCGCCTCAGTCACTGCGATCGAGATGCGATATCCGTTCACCAGGATTTATGGCGAAGGGAATGTTCCGCGCGAATTGCTGTCGCCGGCCAGTCACTTTCAGAAAATCAAGCGTACCGGGCAGACGGCGACATTGGTCGTCATCACCGACCAGGATGGCGTCAAAGGGTTCGGTGAATGCTTCGGCCTTCCCAGTCCAGGACCCGCCTGCCACATCGTCAATGAAGTGATAGCCCCCGCGCTGGCCGGCGCGGAAGTCGCCTCCCCCGAGGAGGCGCTGGTGGAGTTCTGCCGCTATTTCACCGCTCTCGGAAACAGCCGCGGGCCTGCGATGGAAGCATTGGCCGGCGTCGATATCGCGCTATGGGATCTGCTTTCGAAGCGTGCTGGAAAGCCGCTTGCTGCGATGCTCGGCGGCGACGTGCGCCCGGTGCCCGTTTATGCGAGCCCGGTGCCCTTCACGGCCTCGCCCGAGGATAGCGCTGCAAGGGCTTTGGCGTTCATAGACCAGGGTTACAAGGCGCTGAAGCTGAAGATCGGGCGCGGCGTCGGCGCAGATATCAGCCATATCCGCGCGATCCGCGAAGCAATTCCGCCCGAAGCGGCTCTGATGCTCGATGCTAATTGTGGCTATCAGCGCAATGAGGCGCTCGAGCTGATCGATCAGCTCGCGCCATACGACATCGCGTGGCTGGAAGAGCCGGTGGAGCCGGAAGATTTCGAAACCCTGCGCCTTCTCTGCGAGCGGGCGCCGTTTCCGATCGGTGGCGGCGAAAACGACTTCACGCAGCCCGCTTTTGAGCGTCTCGTCGACCTTGGCGTCGCATTCCTCCAGCCGAACGTTACGCGCATCGGCGTGAGCGGAATGCGCCGGTTGAGCGCGCTCGCCGCGCGTGTCGATGTCGACGTCGCGTTGCACGGTGTCGGGACAAGCATCGGTGTCGCCACCGCGCTTCATTGCTGCGCGGCACTCCCCAGATTGTCGCTGTTCGAGCGTAACCACCTGATCAATCCGATGCGCGACGATGTCGGCGTCGCGCTATCGGTCGACGGCAATGGCTGTATCTTGCCGCCCGCGGGCATTGGGCATGGCGGCACACCACACCCGGTGCCGAGCCGTGAAGTTCATGACGAGGCCATCCGGCATGCCTTGCATGAATCCGCAGGCTATCGAACGGGCGAGACGATCGAATGAACAGGTGGGCAAAATGTGCATTCCCGACGCGCGCGTCGGCCCATCCCGGTCTGCATTCTCTCCCCTGTCGGCCGACAGTCCGATGAGAAGCACGATGTTGCTCGATGCAGCGGACGCCGCGACACTGATCGGCGCGGCAACCGCCGCCGCGAACGAGCTTGGCGTGCCCCAGAACATCGCTGTGGTCGATGCGGCGGGGGTGTTGCTCGCCTTCCATCGCATGGACGGGGCCAAACCATTCACGGCGGCCTTCGCGATCACCAAGGCCGAGACGGCGGCGGGACTGCACGCGAGCACCGAACGGCTGGCGGCGGTCGCGTTGCCGGGAGAAAGAGGCTTCGGGCTGAACACGTTGCGCGGGGGCGGAGTCGCTGTCCTGGGCGGTGGAGTCCCGGTGATCGTCGAAGGCGCCCTGGTGGGGGCGGTAGGTGTCAGTTCAGGGACGGTGCCGCAGGATGTCGAGGTCGCGAACAAGGCGGTCGAGGCGCTTCTGACCGACACTGCTCATACGGCAAGGGCAGGGTGAGCCTGATGCGCGGGGCTGCGAGAGGCGACATATCGGCGCGGCGGTTCCTCCGATGCCAGGCAAGACCCGGCTGATGCCCTGCCTCGGCGCTGTTGATCCGCGTGCTCAGCGCCGTCGGTCGTCTGGTGTTATCCCTTGGCATTATCCATTCCGCAAAATCGCCCAGCCTCGCTTGAATATGGCCTCTCATCGTTTCGCTACGTATCGACACCTTCGCAAAGGACGAAGATTCCATGCCAGACAAACCAATGTTCGATTTCACTGGCCGAACGGCGATCGTCACCGGGGGCGGTAATGGCATCGGCAGCGCGATCGCGTGCGAATTCGGCGCATACGGCGCCAATGTGGTCGTCAATGATATCGTCGGAGAGCGTGCCGAACGCACCGCCGCCGAAATCGGCGAGAACGCGCTGGCGGCCCCCGGAGATGCCTCCTCTGCCGCCGATGTAGCAGCCGTCGTCGCGCAAGCGATCGGCCGGTTCGGCAAGATCGACATCCTGGTCAACAATGCCGGGATGGACCAGGCCATCTCCATCCTCGATCTGGAAGAGAAGGATTGGGACCGGTTGATCGCGGTCAATCTCAAGAGCGCCTTTCTGTTCTCCAAGGCGGTGCTTCCCGGCATGATCGAGCGGGGATACGGCCGCATCGTCTGCACCTCTTCGGTCGTCGCGCACCGCGGCGCGATGAACGGCGGCATTCATTACGGCACGACCAAGGGCGGCATGCTGGGTTTCGCCCGCACGTTGGCGCGGCAAATGGCGAAAACCGGCGTGACGGTAAATGCGATCGCCCCTGGCGTGGTCGATACCGATCTCATCCGCACGCATATGAAGCCCGAAGTCCGCGTTGAGGTCGAGCAGCAGATTCCGCTGGGGCGTCTTGCCGATCCAGATGAAATCGGCCGCGCGGCGGCCTTCCTGGCTTCCGAGGGCGCCGGCTACATCACCGGCGCGACGCTCGATGTGAACGGCGGCTTCTGGATCGGGTGATGATCGACATTGACTATATCATTGTCGGCGGTGGCAGCGCCGGATCGGTTCTGGCAAGCCGCCTGTCGGAGGATCCCCGCCGCAACATCCTGCTGATCGAAGCCGGGCGTGACCTCAGACCGGAGCGGGAGCCGCCCGAATTCCTCGACATGTATCCCGGCGTCGTGGCCTTCGACCCGGCAAACCATTGGTCGGACATCGGCAGCCGCCGCCTGCCGCTCACCGGCAACGACCCTTCGTCATGGCCCGAGCCCGGACGCTACGATCAGCCGAAGGTGGTCGGGGGCGGCTCGAGCATCAACGGCCAGGCTGCCAACCGTGGCACGCCCGACGACTATGACGAATGGGCGGCACTGGGAGCGGCGGGCTGGGACTGGGAGTCGGTTCTTCCCTATTTTCGCAAGCTGGAGCACGATCTCGATTTCGGCGGTCCGCTGCACGGGACGGACGGCCCCATCCCGATCCACCGTATCCCGCGGAACCAATGGCCGGAATTCACCTTGGCCGCCGAGCGCGCGTTGCTGGCGGAAGGGTTCCCGGCGATCGACGATCAGAACGGCTCCTTCCATGACGGCGTGTTCCCGCTCACCTTGTCCAATGACGGTCAGCACCGCGTTTCCACAGCGCGAGGCTATCTCGGCGAGAACGTCCGCCGCCGGTCGAATCTGGAGATCATGCCCGACACCGAGGTGATCAAGCTGGTTCGCCGGGATCGCGCCGTGGTGGGGGTGGAGATCGCCGCAGGGGCGGGCTCCCGGCAGATCCTGGCACGGGAAACAATAGTCTGCGCCGGCGCGCTCCATTCGCCGGCCATGCTGATGCGGGCGGGAATCGGCGCCGCGCCCCGTCTCCACGCCTTGGGAATCGACATTCTCGCGGACCTTCCCGGAGTGGGGCAGAACCTTCAGGAGCATCCCGGCGTATCGCTGTCGGCATTCATCCGGCCGCACGCCCGCCTGGGCAACAAGACACGGCGGCACAGTCATATCGGTCTCCGATATTCATCGCGGACGCAAGGATGCGGCCCGGGCGACATGTTCGCCATGGCCGCCACCAAATCGGCGTGGCATCCGCTCGGCGAGCGGATCGGCACGCTTCTCTACTGGATCAACAAGCCTTTTTCGCGCGGCTTCGTCGATATCGAAAGCGCGGATGCCTCGACCGGCCCAACCGCCAATTTCAACTGGTTTTCCGATCATCGCGATCTCGAACGGCTGGTCGAATCGACCCTCCTGATGGCGAGGGTGATCGCCTCTCCCGAGCTGCTGCCGCATATCGTCACGCCTTCGCCGTCGAGCTATAGCGGATGGGCGAAGCTGCTCGGTCAGAAGCGCTTGTCGAATTATCTGATGACGGCGCCGGTCGCCGTCCTGCTCGATGCCCTGCCGGTGCTGCAGCCCGCATTCGTCAGGACGTTCATCGGCGGAGGCAAGGAACTCGGCGCTTTGCTGCACGACCGCGAGGCGCTCGAAGCTTTCGTCAAGGCAGGCGCGTTTGGCCAGTGGCATCCCTCGGGCACTTGCCGCATGGGGCGTGCTTCCGATCGCTATGCCGTCACGTCGCCCGACGATGGCCGAGTGCATGGCGTGGACGGCCTGCGCGTCGTCGATGCCTCCCTCATGCCCACGATTCCTCGTGCCAACCTGAACATTCCGGTCATCATGATTGCTGAGCGGATGGCTGATTCGATCCGGCGTGAGGACAGTCTGCGGAGTTAGCCACGACCAAAAGCGGCTCATCCCCTCGGAGCTCGCTTTTCCTTGCGCGCCGGAAGCCACGCTCTCGCCTAGCGGGCTATTCGCAAAACGGTGAGGCCGCATTTCTCTGGCGCTAAAATTGTAGGATTACGGAGCACCTTTAGTTAGATGAGCCGTCTATGAGCGATCCGGATGCAAGGCACACCAGTGGAGCGAATGCGGTTCGCCGGAGCCTTGCCGTCCTACGCGCGGTCGGGAAGGCCGGCGGGGACATCACCGTCGCCGAGCTGGCTGCCCAGCTCGATCTCAAGAAGCCGACGGTGCATCGGTTGGTTTCCGCGCTGGTCGAGGAGGAATTCCTTCGAGCCGACTCGGTGCCGCAACGCCTGCATCTCGGGCCGGTCTTTCTCGAATTGGCCCATTCGGTGTGGAACCAGTTCGACATCCGGGGTGCCGCGGCGCCCGAGCTCGACCGATTGTCGACGGCAACCGGATTCACCGCGCGCCTTTTGACGCGGAGCGGGGACCAGATGATTTGCGTCGAGGCGGCCCACCCCGGCGAGCGTATCCGGGCGCTGGACGTCGGTTCCATCGAACCGGTCGTCCATTCCGCCGCCGGTCGCGCTGTCCTCGCCTTCTCAAGCGACAGCCCAGTGGACGGCGATCTCGAATATACCCTGACCAAGAACCGCTATTACGCCATCGACAGCAGCGATGCGCATACCGGGTGGCGATCGGTGGCGGCGCCCGTATTCGACGAGCGCCGAGAGCCGATCGCGGCGATCGTGGTGACGGGCCCGACACATCGGCTCACCCTCGAGCAACTGCACGGATTCGCGCCTCAGGTTCTTGAAGCCGCCAGGAAGACATCACGCGCCGCTGGGGGCTATCCGTTCCCGATCTCTCCCGATGATCCCGGCGCAGGAGGGCGTGCCGCTGTCATCAGGCCAATCAGCCGCGTGGCCAACCTGATCGGCGATTCCCCGATATGGCATCCCGATTCAGGCGCGCTCTATTGGATTGATATCTTGGCGCCCGCGATCCTGCGCCTCGGATCGGACGGCGTGACGCAATCCTTTCCGATGCCGGACGTGATCGGCGCCCTGGTCGCTGATCTCGATGGCCGGTTCGTCGCCGCCTTTTCCAATGCGATCGCGCCGTTCGATCCACAGACCAATTCGCTTGGCGAACGCGTCAGGGTTGACGGCATTCACTTCGGCTATCGCTTCAACGATGGTGCGATCGATCGCGTCGGTCGCCTTTGGTTGGGGTGCACCGATCCGTCACGTGCCGGCGCGAACGGCCGCCTTCTGAACGTCCGGGCCGATGGCTCGATCGCGGCCGAGCTGTCCGGCCTCGGTCTGCCCAACGGCGTTGTCTGGTCGGCGTGCGGCAAGCGGGTTTACGTGATCGATTCGGCCATGCATCAGCTCCGCACCTATGATTATGACGAGAAGCGCGGGCAATTCGGCGATTTCGAGGTGCTTCATCAGTTTCCCGAGGGCGGACCACGGCCGGCCGGGCTGACCATGTCGTCCAGCGGGAGTCTCTGGACCGCCATCTGGGATGGATGGGAGCTTGTCGAACTCGACCAGAAGGGCGCAGTGCTCGATCGAATCTCCTTCCCCGCGCCTCGTCCCTCCGGGTTGCGCTTCGATGGTGACGGCCGAAACCTGATCGTGACCTCCGCATGCGTGCGGCTCACGCCCAGCCAGCTTCAGAAAGCGCCGCTTTCGGGCAGCGTCTTCGTCTGCGAATTGTGATGGTGCTGCGGGCATGCCGCAGTTGCCGTCGATGACGGGCAGGGAACCCTCGGGTGGCGTCAACGGGGGCAATAACATGCCATCGCCGCGTCGACGCCATCACGCTATATCGTCGCCAGCGCCTCGCCGAACGCGACGGTGAAGTCGCGGTTGCCGGCGAGTTCTCCGTAGATCGCGCGCATGACGGTCAGGGCCCGAGGACGGTGGAACGCCGAGATAGCTGCTTTCAGCAGGATGCGTTGATCGCCGGATAACTCTTCAATTCGATCGGAGCCCTGGGGTTGATGACATTATCGAAGTCCACGACCGCTCCCTGCTCGATCAAGGTCTCGCGCAGGTGCGCAAAGTTCATGTCCGACATGCTGTAACCGTGCTTCAGGCTCAGCGCGGCGGCGGTTCCCGCGCCCTGGCCCATCGCCATGCACGTAGCCATCACGCGAACCGAGCCAAATCCGGGGCCATCCGCGCTGAGGCAGCGGCCTGCGATGACGAGGTTGACGCTGCCCTGCGGCACGAGGCAGCGAAAGGGCACGTTATATTCCTGCCGCGGAATGACCAGCCCGTCCTGATCGTTGCTGTTGCTGGCGTGGATGTCGATCACATGCGCTCCCTTGGCGATCGTATCCGGGAACGCCTTGGGAACGAGAATATCGTCCTTCCGAAGCTGGTAGAGTCCGACGATATGGTAGGATTCGCGGACGCCGGCCTGGATGCCCGATTTCGCCAGCCAGCAATTCCGAAAAGCGGGAAATTCGCGGCGCAGGATGTCTATGATCAGATGCAGGTTTTCGCGAAGACTGCATTCGGTACGCGTGAACCACTCGGGGTCGCTTGCATCGGTCGCCTCGCGCAGCACGTTGATGCTGACCATGTTGTCGCGGAAGAACTTGTTGATCCAGGGGCCGCCAAAGATCGGAATCTCGCCCCTTTCGTTGAGCTCGATCAGCCTGCCGCGAATGGCGTCGGAAACGGGCAGCATCCCGTCCACCGCGTCCGCGAACAGGGGGCTGAGTGCATCGGTATCGACGCCGCCGAGCTGAAACCACAAGGTCGCCGGCTGCAGAACGTCGCCCTTGGTAGTGGGAAAGCCCGCTGCGCGGACGAGATCGGCGTCGCCCGTGCAGTCGATGAACACCTTGGCCTGGTAGGCGACGCGGCCTGCCTTGCTCTGTACGATGACATGAGTGACGCGGTCGCCCTCCATGACACAATCGGAAAACCAGGCATGGTATAGAAGCGTCACTCCGCTTTCGAGCAGAAGGCGCTGCGCGGCGAGCTTGAGGATCTCGTCATTGACCGGGAAATTTCCGCTCTCCAGCGAGATGTTCGCACCGCCGAGATAGGCAGCCTTTCGGAGAAGCTCGAAGGGGATTCCGCCGATATGCTGCTTGCCGAAATGGCGGAACTCGCTGATCGGCGTGACCAACGCGCTCGTCGCCATGCCGCCGACGAATCCATACCGTTCGATCAGTAACGTCCTGGCGCCATTGCGGGCCGCCGCCACGGCCGCGATCAGCCCCGCCGGTCCACCCCCACAAACGATGACATCGAAACTCGCGGCGACAGGAACCTGCCTTCCCGGTTCGGTGATCGACATGGTATCCGCGGGCATCACCGGCATTTTTCTTTCCCGTCCATCTCACTGGCGATCCTTATCGATAAATATCGATAATTATCTTGTTGTCACACCTTGCCGAAGTTCCTGTCTTTCTTTAAGATATTGAAATTATGTAGTTTAGATGAGGATATCAATAATCTGCATATCGACATTCGATCGCTATCGCCACCAAAAAAAATAGCGATAATGTATAAATCTGTCGATTCCCCCGGCCTTGGTGCGACAATCTCGATTCGGTCAGGCTCGTCGGCGAGAAGTCGGTGTGGTTCATGCCTTGGCCGCGATCACACGCTTTGGCCGGGTGGGGCCGATGACAAGGGTGAAAATGACCGCCGAGATGGGGTGCAGGATCGCCAGGCCGACGAAAATCGGTAGATAACCGAACTGCATGACGATCGATCCCGCAACCAGGTTGAGGAGCAGCGACGTCGTGGCGCCGACCGCGCCGAGCATGCCAAGCGCCGAGGCATTGACCTTGATCGGAAACAGGCCAGCCAGAAGGATGTTATAGCCGACGAACCAGATTTGGCAGACCGCTATGACGATGGTGATGATGACAATCGCGAGCACCGGGCTCGACGTCATCGTAATCAGCGCGCCGAGCGGCATCAGCGCCGCAGTGAGCGAGAACAGGCGAAGCTGGACGCGAATCGGATCATGCCCGCGCGCCGCATAGCGATCGACGGAACGCCCCATCACCACACAGGACAGCATAGCGACGAGATAGGGGATGCCCCCGACAAGACCGAGCTCGCCCAGCGACAGCCCGACGCGCTCCTGTAGATATCCCGGGATCCAGAAGAGAAAGAAATACCAAACAGGGTCGCTGATCATGCGCACAGCGACGATCGCCCAGAATCGCTTGTCCTTGAGAAGCGCGTTGGCGGACGCGGCTTCGTCATCAGCCGCCGCTGGTTCCGCTGTCGCTGCGTTCGGCTGGCCATCCGGCTGTCCTCCCGAATCGGTGATCCACCACAGGACTGCGATCGCCAGCCCCACGAGCCCTGGGATCACGAAGGCCCCTCTCCAGCCAGTGGTGACGGCGAGTAGCGCCGTCAAAGGCGGCGCGATGATCGCTCCGAAATTGCCGGCGGGCGTGGCGATGCTGATCGCCAGCGCACGGCGCTCCACAGGAACCCAATTCAGGATCGCGCGCTGGATGGCCGGAAAGGCACCGGGCTCCGCCGCGCCCAGGAATACGCGGGACGTCACAAGGTGCGTGAAATTGTGAGACAGGCCCGACGCAATGTTGGCTGCTGACCAGCCAGCGGCAAAGATCGTCATGCATATCCGCGTGCCGAACCGGTCGATGAGCCGGCCACTCACGACATACATCACGATATAGGGCAGGAGGAACGCGAAGGTCAGCAATGAGTATGCGCGATCATCGAAAGACAGGGCAGTCTTGACCACGGGCTTGAGGATGGAGAGCGTTTGCCGGTCGAAATAGTTGAGGACCAAAAGCCCCATCAAGAGGCCGATAACTAGCCAGACCTTCACCGGCATTTTCCTGGGCTCCACGGTGCCCGCACCAACTGTCGCGTCGTGTGTCATCAGCAATGTCCAATGCGTTGAGTTTGCGCCGTCCGGGCCCTGGATTTCGGCGCGGTTGGTTGCGAGATTCGGGCGTTCCCCATCATTGCGCCGGAACCGATGACGGTCACGCCCCTGAAATGCTCCGGCCCGTCCGGAGAAACGCCGCGACTTGCAGCCCTTCTATTCGAAAGCCAG